>Ga0129308_1000334_pt1 | contig 76654 bp, 74 predicted proteins | sample L827metagenome_FD_94440 | JGI IMG/M metagenome (GOLD analysis project Ga0129308, IMG submission 94440) | Ring-tailed lemur group fecal microbial communities from Wisconsin, USA - L827 metagenome | ecosystem: Host-associated > Mammals > Digestive system > Large intestine > Fecal | place: USA...
AATCGGGCTTGTTTCACATGCCCAAAAGATGTATATTAAAATCACAAGTCATTGGCTGATACTTTATCAGTGCATCGTGGGAGAACTCTATCCAATTAAATCCGAGGGTAAATTTACGCGGTCCAGCGGATAATTTTTCATTTACAAATTTTAATTTATATTATATAATAGCCGTTGGGAATGAAGTTCTCCCTTGGGTAACCTAAACCGCTTATTAAGCTGATGACTTCTGTGATTTTATTTTCGCAGAAAGCATCAGCTTTTTTGCGTTTAAAAAAGGAGGAAATTTTTATGCTGACATCACTATCACTCATTTTTCTTGTAGGGCTGGCTATGGCTGCTGTCTGCCAGAGGTTAAAGCTCCCCCGCATTATCGGTATGCTGATAACAGGTATCGTGTTAGGTCCCTATGTGCTGGATTTGCTTGACCCGTCTATCCTGTCTATTTCTTCGGAGCTGCGGCAGATGGCATTAATTATCATTTTACTGAAAGCCGGGCTGTCCCTCAACTTATCTGATTTAAAAAAAGTCGGGCGTCCCGCCATTATGATGGCATGTGTCCCGGCAAGCTGTGAAATCCTGGCGTTTTTCCTGTTTGCCCCGGCAATTCTCGGCGTCACCAGAATAGAAGCCGCTGTGATGGGAGCCGTCTTAGGCGCAGTTTCCCCGGCGGTGGTTGTGCCCCGGATGGTTCATCTGATGGAAACGAAGTACGGGACGGAAAAAAGTATTCCGCAGTTAATTATGGCAGGCGCCTCCTGCGACGATATCTATGTCATTGTATTATTCCAGACCTTCGTCAGTATGGCGCAGGGAGGCAGTGCAAAAATTATGGATTTCGTAAATATTCCCATTTCCATTGTGCTCGGCGTTGTGCTTGGAGCGGTGGTGGGATATCTGCTCAGCCTGTTTTTTGAAACGGCATATGCACATAAACACTGCGTCAGAAACAGCATGAAGGTGATTATTGTTCTGGGAGTATCCTTTCTGCTGATGTCCATTGAAACCTGGCTGAAGGGAACTGTCCCCGTGTCCGGTCTGCTGGCAGTGGTGAGCATGGCGTGCGTCATCAAAATCAAAAGCGTTGCCTTTGTGTCAAAACGTCTCTCTGAAAAGTTTGGTAAGCTCTGGCTTGCAGCGGAAGTGATATTATTCGTCTTAGTGGGGGCGGCAGTGGATATCCGTTACACTTTTGAAGCTGGGTTAAATGCCATTCTGATGATATTTATTGCCCTTGCGTTCCGCTCCCTTGGCGTGTCTCTCTGCCTGATAGGAACAAAGCTGACGTTGAAGGAACGCATGTTCTGTATCATTGCCTATCTGCCAAAGGCAACCGTACAGGCGGCGATTGGCTCTGTACCGATGGCAATGGGGTTGCCCTGCGGCAAGCTTGTGCTCTCTGTAGCAGTCCTTGCCATCCTCATTACAGCCCCGTTAGGCGCATTGGGGATAGATTTCAGCTATCAAAAATTTCTTGCGAAGGAAGGAGAGGCGTAAGAGCTACGTTTTTCTTATAGAAACTGACACGAAAAGCAGATTATTGCGCTGCCAGGTGGCTTAAAAGATGAGTGTTGTTTCCAGCGAATGCCAGAAAACCCATGTATTGTTTCTTTTCAAATAGGACCTCCTGTGTTATGGTGTTGTTTGTAACAATTATGTAATCATTTTGAAATAAAAATGAAACATGATAAACCAGCAACAACAGGAGGTAACCATGAAACATTTATCAATCGCAGCAAAACTGGCAGCAGCAGGGCTTACGGTTCTTACCCTTACAGGCAGTGTGGGAACAGCAGCAGAGGCAGCTTCCCTTGCAGATATAAAAAATCAGCTGAAAGACAAAGGGTACGCCGTGGCAGCGATAGACTGCAGTGAGGATGTAACTGGAATCTTAAAAGAGCTTTGTCAGGAATTTGCCAACGGAAACTTAACGGATTGCCCGATTATTTCTCTGCCGGGAAACTGTAAACCCAATGTGCCGGCGCAGCCGGAAACTGGCACACCGGAAACAAATCAGCCAGAGACTAATACACCAGAGGTAAGTACACCAGAAACGAGCGAGCCTGAGACAGATGTACCGGAAACGAACCAGCCAGGTACAAGCAAGCCTGAGACAGGTACACCGGAAACAAATCAGCCTGGCACAGGCAAGCCTGAGACAAGTGCACCGGAAACGAATCAGCCTGAGACAAATACACCGGAAACCAACCAACCCAGTACGGGTACAAATCAGCCTGAGACAAACACACCGGGAACAAGTACGGAAAACCTCAGTTTCGCAGAGCAGGTAGTAAAACTGGTAAACGAGGAGCGGACAAAAGCAGGGCTTTCCGAAGTAACCTTAGATAAAAATATCGAGGCGGCGGCTTTAACCCGTGCAAAAGAGATTGAAACCTCTTTTTCCCATACAAGACCGGACGGAAGAAGCTTTTCTACTGTATTAACTGATAACGGCATTACTTACCGCGGTTCCGGCGAAAATATCGCATGGGGACAGCGCAGCCCGGAAGAGGTTATGAAAGGCTGGATGAACAGTGACGGACACCGTGCCAATATCTTAAACCCGAAATTTACCAAAATCGGCGTCGGATATTATAAAAATGCAGCAGGACGGAACTACTGGACACAGCTGTTTACTTACTAACTTAAAGATAATATAATTAGAACAATATTTAAAAATAAAAGCAGAAGCTTGATAAAATATCTGCTTATGCCTGGCACATCGTCTTTTAGGAGACGGTGTGCTTTCCAACAAACAAAGTCCCCACCCGGCTGCCCTTCACAATGTCATAGAGCGCCTCGGGGGCTTTTCCATTTGTGATAACCGTATCCGTCCCATTGGCGGCGGCTAATTTTGCCGCCTGCAGCTTCGTTTTCATACCGCCCGTTCCACGTCTGGAACCGGCGCCGCCTGCTAAGGAGAATACCGTTTCGTCAATCTGCTCAATCCTGCTGATAAGCTTTGCCTCCGGGTACAGCCTGGGGTCGGCGTCATATAGACCGTTGATGTCTGAAAAAATGACTAACCGTTTTGCCCGGCACAAGACAGCCACCACAGCGGAGAGCATATCATTATCCCCGAACAGCCTGTCCCTGGATTCAATTTCCGTATAGCTTACGGAATCATTCTCGTTGACCACAGGAATAATTCCCATTTCCAGCAGGGCATTAAAGGTATTGGTGAGATTTTCCTTCTTTTCCTCCTGTTCCATATCATCTGCATTGAGCAGGATTTGTGCGATGGTTTTATCATAATCACCGAAAAATTTGTCATACAGATACATAATGCTGCATTGCCCCACCGCGGCAGCAGCCTGTTTCATTCGCATACTGTCAGGGCGTTCCTTCCTGTTCAGCTTGTTCGTTCCCATCGCAATGGCGCCGGAGGAAACCAAAATCACTTCGTAGCCCATATTTTGAATATCGGAAAGCACGCAGGCAAGACGGTCAAAAGCCCGCAAATCGCTTTTTCCCAGTTCATTTGTGAGAGTGGAAGTCCCCACCTTTACCACAATCCTGTTTTGATAAAGTCCCATGAATTTCTCCTTCCTACACCTCAATGACAGCCGGTACATGTCCGGTTGAGGGTAAAAATTTCCGGTAAATATCCTCTGTGCGTATTTTCATATATCCGGTGGTGGTGCCGTCGCTGCAGCCGTACCATTCCTCCGAAAGCACCTCTTTATCGAATACAATCCGCACCTTATTATGCGTATCAAACAGGCTGGAAAAAACCGTTGCCGCGCCGATTTTTGTCCCCAGCATGGTCTCCATCTGCTCCGCGGGGGCAAAGGAAACCCGGGCAACCCCCAGGGCGTTGCTGAAATCTTTGGAACGAAACGGCTTGCTGCCTGTGGTAATAAACAAATAGTGCTCCGTCTGCTGGCGGTTGCAGAGAAATAAGGTTTTTACCATTTTCATATTCAGCTTTTCATTGATGGCAACGCAGTCCTCCATGGTAATGGCTTCGTCCGTATCCACACGCTCAAAAGGGAGCTGCAGTCTGCCTAAAGCCTTATAAACCATTTCCTGAAGCGGCGTCTGAAACCGGCTTGGGACTTCGGTTTGAATTTCACTTACATAAAACATTTTTTTACTCCTTCGCAATATTTTTCAAAAACGATTGTCTTGACATTTTTCGTTCTCAAGTTTACCATAGAACCATTAATTACAAAAACGAATATTTATCATAGTAAGCATGACAAAATCAGATGGAAGAGAGGGGTACGGCAATGGACATGAATATTCAAAAATATCTGGCGTTTGTGAAAACGGTGGAGTACGGCAGCTTTACAAAAGCCGCTGAGATACTGAATTACTCCCAGTCCGGCATAAGCCGCATGATTAACGATTTGGAAAAGGAATGGAACATTATTCTGCTGGAACGCGGAAAATCCGGCGTCCGGCTGACGGGGGACGGGATGAAGCTGCTTCCCCATGCCAAAAGCGTCTGTATGGAATATGAAAAACTGCAGATGGAGGTGGATGAATTGAACGGGTTACAGTCGGGATTTATCCGTATCGGTACATTCTCCAGCGTGGCGACTCACTGGCTGCCGAATATCATCCGGGAATTTCAAAAGACATACCCTAACATTGACTATGAATTGCTGTTGGGGGATTATACGGAAATCGAGGAATGGATATCCGAGGGACGTGTGGACTGCGGTTTTTTGCGCCTGCCCGCCCATGCCGAATTTGAGACAATTTTTTTAGAGCAGGACAGGCTGCTTGCCATTCTGCCGGAATCCCATCCCCTTGCGGATATGGAAAAAATCCCTGTGGCAGCCCTCTGCGAAGAGCCTTTCCTGCTTTTAGAGAAGGGGGCAAAGGCAGAGGTTTCTGAAATATTTGAGCGCTGCAGCCTAACGCCGAAGGTACATTTTACCACCTGGGACGATTACGCCATTATGTCAATGGTGGAGAGCGGTCTTGGCATCAGTATTCTGCCGGAGCTGATATTAAGGCGTGTTCCCTACCGGATTGCCGCTAAGGAATTAGACGTCCCTGCCTACCGCAATATCGGCATTGCCCTGCGGAGCAGAAAAACAGCCTCCCTGGCGGTGAAACGCTTCTTAGAATACCTGCCATATCGTTAGATTAGGGGTTGTTTCGGACAGGAAAATTGATTACAATGATTTTATAATTTGAGTGTCTAAAATTCTGCGCTTCAAAGTTTAAATGCAAATTCCACAAAAGAAATAAATAAAAAAATAGATAGGCATAAGGAGGGTTATCTGCCATGCGGATGTATGATTTGATTGAAAAGAAAAAGTCGGGGGAAACACTTTCCACAGAGGAAATCCGTTTTATGATAGAGGGCTTCACGGACGGCAGCATTCCTGATTACCAGATGTCGGCAATGACCATGGCAATCTGTTTTTGCGGCATGAACGAGCGGGAGACAGTGGATTTGACCCTTGCCATGCGGGACAGCGGGGATGTTTTGGATTTGTCGGGGATTTCCGGCGTCAAGGTGGATAAGCACAGCACCGGCGGGGTGGGAGATAAGACTTCACTTGCCTTAACCCCGATTGTGGCGGCATTGGGCGTCCCGGTGGCAAAGATGTCCGGGCGGGGGCTTGGACATACCGGGGGAACCATTGATAAATTAGAATGCTTTCCGGGATTTACCACAGGAATTTCCGAGGAGACATTTATAAAAAACGTCAATGAAATCGGCATTGCCATCGCAGGGCAGACGGCAAATTTAGCTCCGGCGGATAAAAAACTCTACGCCCTCCGGGACGTGACGGCAACGGTGGACCAGATGTCCCTGATAGCCAGCTCCATCATGAGCAAAAAATTAGCCTCCGGCAGCGACGCCATCGTTTTAGACGTAAAGACGGGAAACGGCGCATTTATGAAAAAATATGAGGATTCCGTGGCTCTGGCAAAGGCAATGGTTTCCATCGGAACAATGGCGGGCAAAAAGACGGCTGCCGTTATCACCGATATGGACCAGCCTTTAGGACTTGCGGTGGGAAATTCCTTAGAGGTGATAGAAGCCATCGAAACTCTGCAGGGAAGGGGACCGGAGGATTTTAAACAGGTAGTGTTCGCTCTGGGCGGACTTATGCTGCAGTTTGCCGGACGCGCCGCAAATCAGGAAGAAGCGGTACAGCTGATGCAGTCGGTGATTGATGACGGTTCGGCTCTGGACAAATTTGCAGAATTTATCCGGGCGCAGGGGGGAGACGCCTCCTATGTTTACGACACCTCCCTTTTCCCAAAGGCGGCTTACAGCATGGAAATTACGGCAGGGGAAAGCGGTTATGTGCACCGGATTTTAGCGGAAGAGGTCGGGATTGCCTGCATGACCTTAGGCGGCGGAAGAGAGACAAAGGAAAGTGAGATAGATTTGTCGGTAGGCATTATATTACACAAGAAAAACGGGGATTCTGTGAAAGCGGGAGAAACTCTGGCGGTTATTTATGGAAATGATAAGGAGAAAATGAAAACTGCTGCGGAGAAAGTACTTCATGCTTACGAGATTTCTCAGGAGCTCCCCCCAAAATTACCTGTTGTCCGGGAATATATTTTTGAATAAGATTTCTCCAAAATTCATATAGTTATATATGAAAAGAAATAGCAAAGAAAAATTAGTGAACAGCTTAGAGCTTCCCAAAGACCTGATGCTTGGGGCTGCCATCGTGACAGTCACCGGCAGAAGCGAGGTTCTTATATCAAATTATAAAGGAATCCTGGAATACGAGGATTCCTTTATCAGAGTTCAGACGAAAAACTGCAGGATACTGATTTCCGGTTCGCATCTTGCCATCGACTATTACACCAATGAGGAAATGAAAATCACGGGCTTTATCCAGAACATAGGGTACGAAAATTAGCCTATGCTGCTTTCCATGATAAAATATTTCAAGGGATACGTGTATGTCCGCCTCACCGGATATGCGCCGGAACGTTTCCTGAATTTATGCGGCAACCGTGACATTTTAATCTGGAATCTGAAGCCCTGTGAGGACGGATATGAATTTTGTATCAGCGTGGAGGGCTTCCGGGAATTAAAACCGATTTTAAGGAAAACCCGGACAAAAATAAAAGTCCTGAAAAAAACAGGGCTTCCCTTTGGCGTCTACCATTACCGGAAACGAAAGGTATTCTGCGGGGGGCTGCTCCTTTTCGCCGTCCTGCTGTATCTGCTGTCGGGCTATGTCTGGAACATCGAGGTAAACGGCAACTCCTACCTTTCCGAGGAAACGATTTTGGATTTCCTGAAAGATGAGAACGCCTCCTTCGGTTCAAAAATCAAGGACTTAGACTGCGCTTCTTTAGAGGAGGATTTGCGGAGCCGTTACAGCGAGGTAATCTGGACTTCCATCAAAATCTATGGGACAAAGATGACCATAGACATACAGGAAAATTTGCTGCCGGAGGAAGAATATCAGCAGAAGGATGATACGGTATATGACATAGTGGCGGCAAAGGACGGTGTGATTAAGGAAATCGTCACCCGGAACGGAACGCCCTTAGTGACAGCCGGGACGGAGGTGAAAAAAGGGGACACCTTAGTCAGCGGACAGGTGGAGATTGTGAATGACGACGGAGTGGTTTCCCAGTATCTTTACCACAGCGCTGATGCGGATATTTTAGCGGAGGTGACATACCCCTACAAGGACGAAATCAAAAAAAATTATGTGGATAAGGAATACACCGGGGAGGAAAAAACCGAATACCAGCTCAGGCTTTTCGGCGTCACCTTAAAAAACCCGTTTTTCCATAAAAACGAAGCTTCCCTCTACGAAGTTGTGGCAGACGAGCAGCAGTTCCACTTTACAGATAATTTTTATCTCCCGATTTTTCTTGTCAAACAGACCTATAAGGAGTATAAAAATGTAGAGAAAACCTACACAAAAGAGCAGGCAAAAGCCTTAGCGTCAAAAAATCTTAAGAATTATATCAAAGATTTGGAAGAAAAAGGTATTCAAATTACAGAAAAAAATGTTATGATAGTAGAAATGAAGCAGAGTTATGTGGCAAAGGGAACCATTCAGGCGAATGAGAGCATTGTTTCCCATACCCCCACAGAAATTTCTGAAATTACGAGTGAAGAGGGGCAACCGACGGATGAGTCTGACTGAGATATCATTAAATATTCCATCTGACCATATGGCAAATGTTTTTGGTCAGTTTGATACTTACATCAAAAAGATTGAGCGCACCTTAAACGTTACTGTGGTGCTGCGGGGAGAAAACATGAAAATCCTCGGCAGCGAGAGACAGATAAAGCGTGCGGAAAACGTATTTTTACAGCTGATTGAATTGTCGAAGCGGGGCAATGTCATTACCGAACAGAATGTCAATTACGCCTTAGCTTTATTAGAGGAAGAAAAAGAGTCCGCCATCGTGGAAATCGACAAGGACTGTATCTGCCATACCATAAACGGCAAACCGGTAAAGCCGAAGACCTTAGGGCAGAAGCATTATGTGGACGCCATCCGGGAGAAAATGATTGTTTTCGGCATGGGGCCTGCAGGTACGGGAAAAACCTATCTTGCCATGGCGATGGCGATTACCGCTTTTAAAAACGAAGAGGTGGGAAGAATTATCCTGACCCGCCCCGCCATTGAAGCCGGGGAAAAGTTAGGGTTTTTGCCGGGAGATTTGCAGAGCAAGGTAGACCCTTATCTGCGCCCGCTTTACGACGCCCTTTATCAGATTATGGGGGCGGAGAGCTTCCAGAAAAATATGGAAAAGGGGCTGATTGAGGTAGCGCCTCTTGCCTATATGAGGGGACGTACCCTGGACAACGCTTTTATTATCCTAGACGAGGCGCAGAACACCACTCCGGCGCAGATGAAGATGTTTTTGACCCGTATCGGTTTCGGCTCAAAGGCAGTCATCACCGGAGACGCTACCCAGAAGGATTTGGCGCCGGGCAGTCCGTCGGGGCTTGACGTGGCGTTAAAGGTCTTAAAGAAGGTGGATGAAATCGGTATCTGCGAATTAACCAGCCAGGACGTTGTCCGCCATCCGCTGGTGCAGAAGATTGTAAAAGCCTACGAAGATTACGAAAATAAGAGCAGGACAGGAAATAAATCCGGTTCTGTCAGAAGAAAACAGGAGACAAAGCAGCGATGAGGGAACGCGTTGTAGGAAAAAGATTACTGAATGAGTTCTTAATGCTTTTTATTACATTAGCGGCAGTGGGCACCATCGGCTATTCCCGTGCGGTATGGCTGGATTCCATGCTTGCAGTTTTTCTTGTAAGCCTTGTCTTTTTTGTGCTGTTTTTGTATGTATTAGAACACCACCGCGCCGGAGGGGCGCTGTCAAAAAATTATGAAACGGATTTCCGGAAGGTGCTGAAGGGATACCTGATAACAGCCATCATCGCTGTGGTCTGTTCCTTTATGCCGGAATTTTTACAGCCCGTCATTGTCATTCCCATCTGCATGGCTGCTTTTTCTAATCAGACCATTGCCCTTTTTGTGGGAATTTTCTGGAATACAGTGCTGGCGCTGACCGCCGTTTCCCATGTGCAGGAGGCAGTATTATATTGTCTAATGACCCTGATAGGGGCAGTGTTGGCGGAGGCGATGGAATACAGCAGGCTTCTGTGGTATCATATGATTTTATTTTCCGTTTCGGTGATGCTGCCGGGAATTTTTTATTATCTTGCCTATCAGGAAGTACAGTTCCAGCTCTTTTTGTTTGGAGCAGTGGAAGGCGCTTTTATCTGTGCCCTTGTAGCCGTATTTTTTCAGCGGACCGTGCGAAGCCGGGATATGGAGGTGCCGTCCCTGTTGAACGATATGTTGGACGAGTCCTTTTCCCTGGTGCAGGAGCTGTCCCACTTTTCCAAAAATGATTACAGGCATGCCCGCCGGGTTTCCGAGCTTGCGGCGGACTGTGCCAAGGTGGTGGGTGCGGATGAAAAAATCTGCCGGGCGGCGGGCTTTTATTACCGCATCGGCATTATTGAGGGCGAGCCAATCCGCGAAAGCGGTCTGCGTATTGCCCAGGAGCAGTGTTTTCCCCAGGAGGTTATTCAGATTATCAGTGAATATAACGACGAGGAATATCTGCCCTCCACAGTGGAATCCGCAATTATCCATATGGTGGACGGCGTTGTGAAAAAAATGGAAGTATTAGACCAGACCACTATGGCAAGCGAGTGGAACCAGGATATGGTGATTTATCAGACCTTAAATGAATTTTCGGCAAAGGGGCTTTATGATAAAGCAGGCCTCAGCATGAATATGTTTTTAAAAATCCGGGAATATCTTGTGAAAGAGGGGGATTTTCTATGAGCCTATATATTGAAACGGAAACCGAGGTTTCTTTTTCCTTTGACTGGGAAAAATTAGCAGAAGAAGTTATCAATTTTTCTATCGAACACGAAGAATTTCCCTATGAGGCGGAAGTGAACCTGACCTTGACGGATAATGCGGGGATTCATGAACTCAACAAAGCCTACCGGGAAATTGACCGCCCCACGGACGTGCTTTCTTTTCCCATGCTTTCCTATGAGGAGGCAGGCGATTTTTCAAAATTGGAAGAGGACTATGACGATAATTTCAATCCCGATACCGGAGAAATTATGCTGGGGGACATTATTATTTCCGTGGACAAGGTGCGGGAACAGGCAGAAAGCTACGGACACAGTGAGAAGCGGGAGTTCGCTTTTCTGATTGTACATAGTATGCTCCATTTGTTTGGTTATGACCACATGACGCCGGAAGAGGCGGCTGTGATGGAAGCGAAACAGAATGAGATATTGAATAAAATGAACATTTTAAGATGAAACTAGAGCTGGCGTTCAACAGTCACAGGACAATTTTGCAGCACGTTTTTTCAGAAAATAGAGGTTAGTTACACATGGGTAAACAGAATAAGAAAAGCAGTAGCAGCTTTCTGATGCAGGGCTCTATTCTGGCAGTTGCATCCATTGTCAGCAGAATTATCGGGTTGATTTACCGCATTCCGCTGACAAACATTATCGGAGATACAGGAAATAACTATTACGGCACAGCGTTCCGTATTTATAATATTCTTTTGATTATTTCTTCCTACAGCCTTCCCCTGGCAGTTTCCAAACTGGTTTCCGCCAATATTTCCCAGGGACGGAGAAGAAATGTCTACCGCGTTTTAAAATGCGCCCTGCTGTTTGGCGCAGTATCCGGAACCATAGCGGCTCTGGTTTTATATTTTGGCGCAGAATTTATCACTGCAACCCTGATGAAAACTCCTTTGAGCATTTTTGCTGTAAAGGTGTTAGTTCCCGTTCTTTTCATCGTGGCGGTGCTTGGGGTTATGAGAGGCTTTTTCCAGGGTCTTGGCACTATGATGCCCAGCGCCACCTCACAGATTTTAGAACAGATTGTCAATGCGGTAGTCAGCGTCTGGGCTGCCTACATTTTGGTGGGGGAGGGCGCAAAGGCAGGTGCGCTTTTAGACAATAAAGAAAATTATGCGGCGGCATACGGCGCAGCGGGAGGAACCCTTGGAACCGGAATGGGAGCCTTGACCGCCCTGCTTTTCTGTACCTTTGTTCTGGTGGTTTATCTAAAGGGCTTTAAAAGAAGCCTGAAAAAAGAGCGGCATTCCAACGTGGATTCCTACGGCTCCATTATGAAGGTGCTGGTGGCAACCATTGTTCCGGTGCTCTTAAGCAGTACGATTTATAACTGTAACGCACTGATTGACGACGCTGTTTATAAGCATATCGCAGCATTCCAGGGTTACACGGAAGCGCAGTACGGGGACTGGAGCGGTATCTATTCCGGAAAATACCAGTTATTGATTAATGTGCCGATTTCCATTGCTTCCGCTTTAGCGGCTTCTTCCGTTCCGGCGCTTACCGCAGCCTACGCCAGCGGAAAACGGCAGGAGGCAAAGCGGCAGATGAATATGGCAACCCGTTTTATCATGGTGATTGCCTTCCCCTGTACTGTGGGAATGGGCGTTCTTGCCTCCCCGATTTTACAGATGCTTTTAGGAGATTCCTCCGAGCTGGCAGCCAGAATGCTTCAGGTTGGCGCCGTGGCAATCCTGTTTTTCTCCCTGTCCACCCTGTCGAACGGTTTGCTGCAGGGCATTAACAGGATGAAAGAGCCCATTAAAAATGCGCTGATTGCACTGGTATTGCACCTGGTTGTTCTGGTGGGGCTGATGCTTGGGCTGGACTTAAACATCTATGCCGTCGTCATTGCCAACGCTGTGTTCGGACTGCTGATGTGCATTTTAAACGCACGCTCCCTCCGCAAATACAGCGGCTACCGTCAGGAGATTTTAAAAACCTTCCTTGTGCCCGCAGTTTCTTCCGTAGGAATGGGTGTTGTAGTGTGGCTGGTATATAAGCTATTTTTATACCTCCTGCGAATCAATACGGTGGCAACCATTCTGGCGATTTTGGCAGGCGTTATTACCTATGCGGTACTGCTTTTACTCTTGAAGGGGCTGAACGAGCAGGAAATTTTACGGTTCCCCAAGGGACGGACTTTGGCGGCGCTGGCTAAAAAATTCCATTTATTGAAATAATTGAATAAAAAAGAAAAATGCGGCAGATACTTATCTTTAAAAGAGTGCCGGGAGCATATTGTCTCCCGGCGGATTGAGAGGGAATATGAAAAAAACGATAGGTATCTGCCTTTGTGTTGCAGTTTTAACAGGAGCAGGCATTTTCATAGGAATTTCAGAGCAGAGGGCGGCGCAGAAAAACGAAACAGAGGAGCAGTCCTTAGAGAGCGTGGAATATGTGGAGGAAACCGAGATGGCGCCACCTCCGGAGCTGATGGAGAGCATGGCGGTTCCGGAAAATTATGCTTATGTTATCTATGAAAAAGACGGGGTTTTGATGGTCTACGAAAAAGACGGCAGGACGGAATATTTTGAGACAAATATCCGGGTGCGGGATTTAGAGGAAAATATGCTGGAAAATCTTAAGACGGGGATTTATTTTGAAACGGAAGAGGAATTGTATGATTTTTTAGAGAGTTATTCCAGTTGATTTGGTTAAAATGAAACGTTCGGGAACAGTGGGCTGACTTGGGTTGGCTCATTTTTTCTTTTTCTTGCACATCAAGAAATTGTTTGACAATTTTTGAGGGGGGGTAAAATTAGAGTGACATTTCAAGAAAATGTTTTTCTATATCAAGAAATAATTTGTCAAAAGAGGAAATGGAGCGTGGATAGGATGAAGAGAAGATTTCTGGCAGGATTAATGACTGTGGCATTGTTCGTGAGCAGTATCTGTCCGGCTGAGGTAGTGGCGGCTGGAGAGAGAGAAGCGGTTCAGGAGGAAATGTCCTTTGGAACGGAAGAGTTGCAAAGTGGAGATATCCCTGAGCAGGAGAGCAGTATGAAGAATGCAGAAGCGGATGAGAATGGGTTCGTGATTGATGAAAATGGAGTGCTGACGGAGTATACCGGAGAAGGTGGAGATGTTACTGTGCCGGGAAATGTCACCAGCATAGGAGATTATGTGTTTCGGGAATGCAGCAGTTTAACCAGTATAACAATCCCGAATAGTGTCACCAGCATAGGAGATTATGCGTTTTGGGAATGTAGCAGTTTAACCAGTATGACAATCCCGGATAGCGTCACCAGCATAGGAGATAGTGCATTTGAGGGATGTAGCAGTTTAACTGGTATAACAATCCCAGATAGTGTCACCAACATAGGAGATTCTGCGTTTGTGGAATGCAGCAGTTTGCAAGCAATAGAAGTGGAAACTGAAAATACAACGTATTCATCTGAGAATGGAATACTATATGATAAAAACAAAAGAAATATTATTCAATGTCCGGGAGGAAAAATTGGAGAAGTAGTATTGGCAGACAGCGTCACCCGCATAGGAGATTCCGCATTTGATGGATGTAGCAGTTTAACCAGTATAACAATCTCAGATAGTGTCACCCTCATAGGAGATTTTGCATTTGCGGGATGCAGCAGTTTAACCAGTATAACAATCCCAGATAGTGTCACTAGCATAGGAATTTGTGCATTTGCGGGATGTAGCAGTTTAACCAATATAACAATCCCGGATAGTGTCACCATCACTAGCATAGGAATTTATGCATTTTGGGGATGCAGCAGTTTAACCGGTATAACAATCCCAGATAGTGTCATCAGCATAGAAGATTATGCATTTAAGGGATGTAGCAGTTTAACCAGTATAACAATCTCGGATAGCGTCACCAACATAGGAAATGGTGCATTTGATGGATGTAGCAGTTTAACCAGTATAACAATCCCGGATAGTGTCACCAGCATAGGATTGGGAGCGTTTTGGGGATGTGCTAGTTTAATCAGTATAATAATCCCGGATAGTGTCACCAGCATAGGAAGCAGCGCTTTTGATTATTGTAATGAATATTTCGTTATTATTTGCTTAAAAGATTCCTACGCTGAAAAATATGCGAAAGAACATAATATTAGATATCAATATTTGGGGACAACTCCGGAAACTTCTGAGAAAAAAGTTCAGACCATCACCGCATATGATATTACAAAAGCATTCGGAGACGCAGCGTTCTCTTTAAATGCCACGACAGATGGCAACGGAACATTAACTTATGTATCAGATAATACCGCAGTAGCAACTGTTGACAGCAATGGAACAGTAACCTTGGCAGGCGCAGGAACAGCACATATCAAGATTACAGCTTCTGAGACAGATACCTATCAATTAGCCGAAAAAACAATTACCATTACAGTAAATCCGGCGGAGACACCATCTAAAACTCCGGAGGAAAAAGAGCAGACTATCACGGCAAAGGATATTACCAAAACCTACGGTGAAAAAGCCTTCTCCCTTAATGTCAAAACCAACGGCGGAGGAAAACTGACCTATAAAGTGCTGAATACGAAGATTGCCACTGTTGATAAAAAGGGCAAGGTAACCCTCAAAGGCTGCGGAAAAACCCAGATTAAAATTACTGCAGCCGCAGCAGGAAATTATAAGAAAGCAACCAAAACCATTACTTTGACAGTAAAACCGAAGAAAGCAGCGGTAACCTCTGTGAAGTCCCAAAAATCCGGGACACTGACGGTAAAATGGAAACAGGATAAAAAAGCGAAAGGTTATATCATCCAGTATTCCACCGATAAAAAATTCAAGAAGAGCGTAAAAACCATAACAATTTCCAAAAACAAAACAACTTCTAAGACCATAACCAAATTAAAAGGCGGAAAGAAATATTACGTCAGAGTGTGTGCTTACACTACGTCAGATGGAAAAACCATCAAAGGCAGTTACAGCAACGTAATGAATGTAAAAGTGAAGAAGTAAATAGCTGGATTGAGTAAAAAAGATACCATAAATTTTGACGGATAACAGGCAGAATTTGTGGTATCTTTATTAATGGCACAGGAATGAACCAATTACTTGTTTCCCCAACGCTTCTTAATATAAATAACAATTTACACAATACCTCCAATTCGCTATAATATAAATGTAAAATATATTGGTATTCATGGCAGCCTTAAGAAAGGAGATGAATCTTTTTATGGGTTTAGAATTACGAATTACAGATATGGCAGGAGCAGCGCCGGAACATTCAACCGTAATTGTTAATTTTGTATCTATGGTACACGGGCAATTAAAAGACAGTACCTGCCGGGTATTCTCTGATAATGTAGAGTATAGATGGAAAATGGATGACGGAAGTGAAAAGAGAGTGATTCCGGACGCCTCTATAAATTGTCAGATTAGAGGGCGGAAAGGAAACAGTTTTATTAATGCGCCTCAATTTGTGATGGAGGTATTATCTCCTTCAACTGCAAATTATGATAAAACGGAAAAAAAGGAAATTTATAGAAGTGAGGAAATCCCTGAATATTGGATTGTGGATATTCGAAAACGCACAATAGAAATTTACGAACTGGATTATGAAAACGATATTCCTAAATATTATTTAGTTGATACCGTTACAAAAGAAAATAAAGAAGAATTGCATTTGCTTCGCTTCCCGCATGTCAAAATCAGCTTTGAACAGTTATTTGATGGTACAGAGGGAGAATAATTATTCCAGCTAAAATCATAATAAATAAAAACAGTATCGGAGAATAAATTTATGAAAGAAATTATAACTAATTTATGTGCTTTATTGAAAGCGCAGGGAGTGGAACATCCTGAAAATAATTTTAAAAAAGCAACCTCAGAGGAAAAGCAGAAGTTTCTTCAGTTAATCGAAAAAAACGAGTCTCCCTTTACTGATTTTTACCTGAATTTCCAGCCATATGAAATGCCGACACTTTGGAATTCGGATGTTGGCTTCTTAGATATTGAACATATGGTACAGGAAAATAGTGATTATGCGCCGGGCGCTTATTTGAGCAAATTAGGTATTTTTGCTTTTGCAAGAACAACAGGGGGGAATATATTAGCAGTAGATACCAACGACGTAACAGCCGGAGATTTCAGCGTGCTTATTTTTGACCATGAATTTTGTTATGAAGATTATGCTACGCATGAATTAATGATAAATGACTCGTTCATATCGGAAGAAGGACAGAAATATTTCGGAAATAAACCGATAAAATTTACATATGAGAATGTAAAACGTTCTGAAATAAAGATTGAAGCTTCCTTTCTTCTGTTTCTGCAGAAATTATCGAGGGATGAATATGATGATATAGAGACTTATTTTCCATATTATTGATTTATTAAAAGATATTTTTTGCCTGAACCAACCACTCATTTTCACTAGCAAGCTGCAATTAAAACTTCCTTTTTATAACAGGAACTTGACAAAAGCAATAGTAATGATATATTTTTTAATAGAAGGATATACCCTGTACTGGGGAGCGGATGAATGGGATGCGCCAAGATGTCTGTATGATATGTTTGATAATCTGGATGAAAAATTGTTGAAATTTATTCCGGATTATTCTATCAATCTCGTAGTTCCAACGGAAATTGATGATTTTGCAAAATTTCAGACAACGCTTGGAGAAGTATTAGAGACAATAAAAGTTTCAAAAGATAAAGAGAAGATGCAGAAACTGCTTTTTTCAAATCCTGCTTTTCAAAAGATGGATAACGAATCCGTTGCAGCAATTAACACTTTTATTGGAACGAATATTCCACTCAATAAAACGGAAGGGGTGACTAACATGTGCAAGGCATGGGATGATTTACTGAATGAAGGACGCAAAGAAGGACGCGAAGAAGGACGTGAAGAAGGACGCGAAGAAGAACGTATAAAAATGTTATCTGTTTTCTTGCGTAATGGTGGCACAGAAGAACAGGCGCGGGCAATGCTTGATGCCTCTCCCGAAGAACTTGATAAGGCAAAAGAACTTATGCAGTTAGCCTGATTAGCAGGATTAATCCATTTTATCACAGCAAAAACATTACAGAATACATTACTTAAAAAGAGAACAACAAGGAAATTATGAATCAGACAGATGTTGCCGTCATCGGCGGCGGAGCCGCCGGACTTGTAGCCGCAATTTCAGCGGCAAGAGCCGGAGCAAAGACAATCATTATTGAGCACATGGACCGGGTAGGCAAAAAAATCCTTGCCACCGGAAACGGAAAATGCAATTATACGAACGCCCTGCAGGGTGCTTCCTGTTACAGAGGGGAGAACCCTGCATTTGTTGTGCCTGTTTTTAAACAGTTTGACGTTGAAGCTACCGTAGCCTTTTTCGAAGAATTAGGCATTTCCCCTAAAGTGAAAAACGGCTATTATTACCCCGCCAGCGAACAGGCGGCGTCCGTTCTTGATGTGCTCCGCATGGAGCTTTCCTACTTAAACGTACCGGAGGAAACCTCCTGCGAAATAAAAAGTATAAAAAAACAGAACACAACGTTTTTGCTTGACACCAGCCATGGAAAAATAGAGGCAAAATCCATCATTTTCGCCACTGGTCTTTTAGCGTCACCTAAGACCGGAAGTGACGGCAGCGCCTTCCCATATATAGAAAAATTCGGACATCATTTCATAGATGTTGTTCCAGCCTTGGTGCAGCTGCAGGGGAAACAGTCATTTTTCAAAGCCCTTGCAGGAATTCGTGCAGAAAATTCGATAAAACTCTACATAGAAAACAGGCAGATTTTATCAGAACGTGGCGAACTGCAGTTGACAGATTTTGGTATATCAGGCATCCCTGTTTTTCAGCTGAGCCGTTATGCCACAAAAGCATTAAAACAGAAGAAAAAAGTACACGTCCTGCTGGATTTTATGCCGGACACAGAACTTACAGAATTAGAGCGGCAAATGGAGCTTCGTTTCCGTGGAAATGCCCACGGCAAAACAGCAGGAGAAGCATTGATTGGTCTGCTCAACAAAAAATTATCCGGTGTCCTGTTAAAAGAAGCCGGCATTGATGTGCACCTGCCCGCCCGGAAGGTTTCGGACAAGCAGTGTCATAACCTTTGCGTCTTAATTAAGGGGCTGCGGGTGGATATTATCGGGAGCAAAACCTTTGAACAGGCGCAGGTCTGCGCCGGAGGCGTCTCCACCGCGGAGATAGAAAATGAAACGTTGATGTCAAAGCTGGTGCCGGGACTTTACTTTGCCGGGGAAGTCATTGATATTGACGGCACCTGCGGCGGCTATAACCTGCAATGGGCGTGGTCCAGCGGTTATGTGGCAGGACTGCACGCCGCCAAAGCATCCACAGGCAGATGACAGGTGAGAAAATGAGCATTTTCATACTTTTCTATTCCGGAGCGTTTATGAGACGGGGCGCTGAGAAATCCGTGCAGGAGTTTTCTCATCTGCCACTATACACCGCTTGACAGCAGACACATTTTTATCAGGGAAAAAACAGGAAAAGGACATAAATAAAGTGATTAGAATAAATCAGATAAAACTGCCGATTCACCACGAAAAGGCGCAGTTAGAGCAAAAAATCAGGAAGCTGTTAAAAATAAAGCCGGAACAGTTAAAAGAATATCAGATTGTAAAAAAATCCATTGACGCCCGCAAAAAACCGGAATTGTTTTATGTCTATTCGGTAGACGTGTCGGTAGAAGCAGAAGCGCATATTTCAAAAAAGGTTGACGATAAAAATATTATGTTAATCAATCCGAAAAAATATGCGTTCCCGTCAAAAAAAGCGTTCTCTTATTCCAATCCTCCTGTAGTGGTAGGAGCAGGTCCCGCCGGACTGTTCTGTGCCTATGCCCTGACCTTACAGGGATATGCCCCTGTTATTTTAGAGCGGGGCAAAAAGGTAGAAGAACGCACTGCGGATGTGGAGCAGTTCTGGAAAACAGGTGTACTCGACACCGCTTCCAATGTCCAGTTTGGTGAGGGCGGAGCCGGAACCTTTTCCGATGGAAAATTAAATACTTTGGTGAAGGACCCGGTGGGACGCAACCGTTTTGTACTGGAAACCTTTGTAAAATTCGGTGCTCCGGAGCATATTTTATATGAAAACAAGCCCCATATCGGCACGGATATTCTGGCGGAAGTGATTAAAAACATGCGCCTTTTTCTACAGGAACAGGGCGCCGAGTTTCGTTTCTGTGCCTGTGTAACGGATATTGTGATTTCCGACGGAAAAATCGCAGGCGTAAAGATAAATGACAGTGAAACCTTAGCGGCCGACTGTCTGGTATTAGCCATCGGACACTCCGCAAGAGATACTTTTTCCATGCTGCTGGAACGGAAACTGCAGATGGAGCCAAAATCCTTTGCGGTAGGTTTCCGTGTGGAGCACCCCCAGGAGGAAATCAACCTGACCCAGTACGGGGAACGGTATGCAGGAGAGCTTCCCGCCGCGCCCTATAAGCTGACTGCAAATTCAACGAACAAAAGGGGCGTATATTCCTTTTGCATGTGCCCCGGCGGCTATGTGGTAAACGCTTCTTCCGAAAAAGGCAGACTGGCAGTCAACGGCATGAGCTATTCCGCCCGTGACGGGAAAAATGCCAACAGCGCCATCATCGTTTCCGTAACGCCGGAGGATTTTAAAAAATTATGCCCTGCCGGGCCGGAAGATGCCCTGTCAGGCGTCCGTTTCCAGGAGGTATTAGAGGAACGTGCCTTTGCCCTGGGAAAAGGAAAAATTCCCCAGCAGCTTTTCGGAGATTACTGCAGCAATGCTCCTTCCAAAGAATACGGAGCTTTTGAAACCGCTGCCAGAGGAGAGACAGTGCTCTGCAACCTGCGGGGGCTCCTGCCGGAGGAATTAGAAGAAGCATTTATTGAGGGAATGAAACATTTCTCTCATGCCATTCCAAATTATGACAGAAAAGATGCAATTTTGTCAGGAATCGAGAGCCGTACCTCTTCCCCGGTCCGTATCAACCGCGATAAAATGTTTGAAGCAAATATCAGGGGAATTTATCCCTGTGGAGAGGGTGCGGGGTATGCCGGCGGTATTATGTCCGCCGCTATGGACGGCTTGAAGGTGGCGGAAGCAATCGTATCCGCCCTGCATTGAAAGGCAAAAATTTACAGCGATAACCACACCGCAGCGCCATGCGCAAATCAAGACATATCTTATTATGACATATGATAGAAGTAAGGAAACACGCCGCGGCAGCGGCAGAATGAGAGTGAGGAAACATGTCGGAATATACACCAATGATGCAGCAATACCTGCTGACCAAAGAAGAATATAAAGACTGTATTTTATTTTACCGTTTAGGAGACTTTTACGAAATGTTTTTCGATGACGCCATTACAGTGTCAAAGGAGCTGGAGCTGACCTTAACGGGAAAAAGCTGCGGTACGGAGGAACGGGCGCCCATGTGCGGGATTCCCTATCATGCCGTGGAGGGATACTTAAATAAACTGGTGGCAAACGGACATAAGGTGGCAATCTGTGAGCAGGTAGAGGACCCGAAGCTGGCAAAAGGGCTGGTGAAACGGGAGGTTATCCGTATTGTCACTCCTGGAACCAACACCGATATTCAGGCGTTAGACGAAAGCAAAAACAACTATATCATGTGCATTGTCTACCTTGCAGATAAATACGGTGTATCCTTAGCGGACGTTTCTACCGGAGACTATTTTGTGACGGAAGTGGACAGCGAGCGGAAATTAATGGATGAAATCAACAAATTTTCCCCGACGGAAATTGTCTGCAACGAAAGCTTTTATATGAGCGGCGTAGATTTATCCGACATGAAGCATCGACTTGGAATTACAATTTATGCGCTGGAGGCGTGGTATTTTAGTGATGAAACGGCAGAAAATACCTTAAAAGAGCATTTTAAGGTCAGAAGCTTAGAGGGGCTTGGGCTGGCAGATTACAACTGCGGCGTGATTGCGGCAGGCGCGCTGCTGCGCTATCTGCTTGAGACACAAAAAACCTCTTTGGACCATATTTCCGCCATTCATCCTTATTCCACAGGCAAATACATGATTATCGACAGCTCCACCAGAAGAAATTTAGAGCTGGTGGAAACCCTGCGGGAAAAACAGAAAAGAGGCTCTCTGCTGTGGGTGTTAGATAAAACCAAGACCGCCATGGGTGCGAGAACCCTGCGCTCCTTTGTGGAACAGCCCCTGATTAACCGGGAAGAGATTGAGAAGCGCCAGGACGCCATTGAGGAGCTGAACCAGAGCGTTATCACAAGGGAAGAACTGCGGGAATATTTAAACCCTATTTATGACTTAGAGCGCCTCATTACCAGAGTTACCTATATGTCCGCCAATCCCAGAGATTTAATTGCATTTAAAAATTCCATCGGAATGCTGCCGCCTATCAAAACTCTGTTACAGGAATTTTCCGGAAGCCAGTTACAGGAAATCAGTTCGGAAATGGACACCTTAGAAGAGCTGTATCAGCTGATTGACGAGTCTATCGGGGAAGAGCCGCCGATTTCCGTCCGGGACGGAGGTATCTTAAAAGAGGGCTACAACGAAGAGGTGGACAAGTACCGCAACGCAAAAACCGAGGGAAAAACCTGGCTTGCAGAGCTTGAGGCAAAGGAGCGGGAAAAGACGGGCATCAAAAACCTGAAAATCAAATACAACAAGGTATTCGGTTATTACCTGGAAGTCACCAATTCCTACAAGGATTTGGTGCCGGACTATTTTACCAGAAAACAGACCTTAGCCAATGCCGAGCGGTACATAACCCCGGAATTAAAGGAATTAGAGGACATGATTTTAGGGGCGGAGGACAAGCTGGTGAACTTAGAGTACGAGCTGTTCTGTGAGGTGAGAAACCGCATTGCCGCAGAGGTTGTCCGAATTCAGCGCACGGCAAAAGCCGTGGCAAAATTAGACGTCTTTGTCTCCCTTGCCGTGGTGGCGGACCAGAATCATTACTGCCGCCCGAAAATCACCGAGAACGGCGTCATTGACATCAAATGCGGACGCCATCCGGTAGTGGAAAAAATGATAAACAACGACATGTTTATTGACAACGATACTTTTCTGGATAACGGCAACAACCGCATTTCCATCATTACCGGACCAAACATGGCGGGAAAATCCACCTATATGCGCCAGACCGCTTTGATTGTGCTGATGGCGCAGATTGGCAGCTTTGTCCCGGCGGAGTCGGCAACCATCGGCATTGTAGACCGGATTTTCACCCGTGTGGGCGCTTCCGACGATTTGGCAAGCGGGCAGAGTACCTTTATGGTGGAGATGAATGAGGTCGCCAACATTTTAAGGAATGCCACCGCAAACTCCCTGCTGGTGTTAGACGAAATCGGGCGGGGCACCAGCACCTTTGACGGACTCAGCATTGCCTGGGCGGTGGTAGAGCATATCAGCAATCCAAAGCTGCTGGGGGCAAAAACATTGTTTGCCACACACTACCATGAACTGACGGAATTGGAGGGCAAATTAAGCAACGTCAACAACTATTGTATTGCTGTCAAGGAAAAAGGAGACGATATTGTATTTTTGCGGAAAATCGTCCGGGGCGGCGCCGACAAGAGCTATGGCATTCAGGTGGCAAAGTTAGCGGGAGTGCCGGATTCCGTCATTGAGCGTGCCAAGGAAATCGTTGACCAGCTCATCGCCAACGATATCGCTTCCGTGGCAAGGGGAATTGCAGTGGAAAACGGCAGCGGCAAAAAGAAAAAAGAGAAGCTAGACGAGGTGGATTTGACCCAGATGTCCCTGTTTGACACGGTAAAGGATGACGATATCATCGAAGAGCTGCGCAATGTGGACGTGGGAAATCTGACGCCGATTGAAGCATTGAATAAATTGTATGAACTGCAAAATAAAGTAAAAAACCGTTGGTAGCATGAGAAAAATTTCTAAAATCGACGCTGCACGTGTGGGTGCACCGCCGAAGAAATTCTATATCTCATGCAAAAGCTGAAAAGGAGGTGCAAAATGCCGGAAATTAAATTGTTAAGCCAGGAAACCATAGATAAGATTGCAGCGGGAGAGGTAGTGGAGCGCCCTTCCTCCGTGGTGAAGGAGCTGGTGGAAAACGCCATTGACGCAAAAGCTACTGCCATTACCGTGGAAATTAAAGAAGGCGGCATCTCCTTTATCCGTATTACCGACAACGGCTGCGGAATTGAGAGAGAGCAGGTTCCTACGGCATTTCTGCGCCATTCTACCAGTAAAATCAAGCAGGTGGAGGATTTGCTGTCCATTACCTCTCTGGGGTTTCGGGGAGAGGCACTTTCCAGTATCGCCGCAGTTTCCCAGGTGGAGCTTATCACCAAAACCTATGGCGAACTGACGGGAACAAAATACATTATTGAAGGTTCCAAAGAAATAGCAAACGAGGAAATCGGCGCGCCGGAGGGAACTACCTTTCTGGTACGGAATCTCTTTTACAATGTTCCCGCAAGGCGGAAATTTTTAAAGACAGCCCAGACGGAAGGAAATTATATCAACGACCTGATGGAGCGCCTTGCCTTATCCCATCCCGGAATTTCCTTTAAATTTATCAATAACGGGCAGACCAAAATGCACACTGCAGGAAATTCCAGAGAAAAGGATTTGATTTACCATATTTACGGGCGGGATATTACGGCGTCATTGCTCCCCGTTGAGGCGGAAACACCGTTATTCCAGGTAAAGGGCTTTATCGGAAAACCATTGATTTCCAGGGGCAACCGGAATTATGAGAACTATTTTATCAACGGACGTTATATCAAAAGCGCCCTGCTGTCAAAGGCAGTCGAGGAAGCCTACAAGGGCTTTGTCATGCAGCACCAGTACCCCTTCTGCGTCCTTTATTTTACCATTGATACGGATTTATTAGACGTCAACGTCCATCCCACCAAGATGGAGCTGCGTTTTTCCAAAAATGAGGAAATTTATAAATGTTTATTTGAACTGATTAGAGGCGCTCTGACCCATAAGGATTTTATCCCGGAAGTTCCGGTGAAAGAGGAAAGAGCAGAAAAGAGAAAGCCTGTATTTTCCTCTGCGCCGGAGCCCTTTGAGCGTCAGCGTCTGAATGCTGTTCGGAACGCTGTGGCAAAGGACAGCCCCTATGAGAGAAAGTACCCAGACCGCCAGCCTCAGGCAGACGTTAGAACTGAGCATAATGTCACCCAACAGCAAAATATAGAAGCAAATAACGTTATAACGCCAGAAAATCAGGAAGTTTTTGACAAACTTCTTGCACTTGGAAATAACGGTACTCCGAAAGAAGTTTCTGTTTCATTCACCGCATCCAAAGAACAGGATATCTCAGGTACAATTACAGAAAAAGCCTCACCGGGATTAAAATATACAACAGATATTCCGCTATCAAAAATACAGGAAACACATTCTTATCTGCCGGAAAATGAAGCGGAAACGGAACCCCAGCCGGAACCCGTCTACGAACAGCAGCAGTTAGCCTCCCTATCCGCAGGCTTTCTCACGGAGGACGCAAGAAAGAAGCACCAGATTATCGGTCAGCTGTTCGACACCTACTGGCTGGTGCAGTACGAGGATAAACTTTTTATCATCGACCAGCACGCAGCCCACGAAAAGGTCCTCTACGAAAAGACCATGAAAAAAGTACAGAGCCAGACCTTTTCCTCCCAGACCCTAAGCCCTCCGGTCATTCTGACCTTGAGCTTAGCGGAAGTGGAAATGTTGGAAAAATACCGGAAGGAAATCGCAGCCTTCGGCTATGAGATAGAGCCCTTCGGCGGCAAGGAATACGCCATCACCGCCATTCCTGCGGATTTTACCGGAATTGACATGAAAACCATGTTCATTGATATGCTGGACGATTTTGCCAATATCGGCGGCAAGGACGCACCGAATCTGATTATGGAAAAGGTAGCCTCCATGTCCTGCAAAGCGGCAATCAAGGGCAACCAGCACATCAGCCTGCCGGAAATGGAGCAGCTGATTGATGAACTGCTCCAGCTGGACAATCCCTATAACTGTCCCCATGGCAGACCAACCATCATTTCCATGAGCAAATATGAAATAGAAAAGAAATTCAAGCGGATTGTGTAAAATGATAGAACAAGAGGTAAGATACATGCAGCCTATGATAATACTGACAGGTCCCACAGCCGTGGGGAAAACCGCCCTGTCCATCGAGCTGGCGAAAAGAATAAACGGAGCTATTATTTCGGCAGATTCCATGCAGGTGTACAAGCATATGGATATCGGTTCGGCAAAAATCCTGCCGGAGGAAATGCAGGGGATTCCTCATTATATGATTGACGAATTAGAGCCGGAAGAGGAATTTCATGTCGTGCGTTTCGTGGAAATGGCAAAAAAATATTTATCGGAAATTTATGCCGCCGGAAAAATCCCCATTATCGTGGGCGGCACCGGATTTTATATCCAGGCATTGCTCTACGACATTGATTTTACCGATCAGGAATGCGACGCGGCATATCGGAATCAGCTAGAAGCTCTGGCAAAAGAGCAGGGCGCGGAAAAACTGCATGAGATGTTGCGGAGCGTTGACCCGGCTTCTGCCGAGGCGATTCATGCCAACAATATTAAACGGGTGATACGGGCGTTAGAGTTTTACCATCTCACAGGAAAAAAGATTTCCGAACACAACGAACGGGAACGGCAGAAGACTTCCCCCTACAATTTTGCCTACTTCGTGCTGACGGATGACCGGGCAAAGCTCTACGAGCGCATTGACAAGCGGGTAGATATTATGATAGAACAGGGACTTGTAGATGAGGTCCGGAAATTAAAGGAGATGGGCTGCCACAGAGATATGGTATCCATGCAGGGACTTGGCTACAAGGAAATCTTAGCTTATTTAGACGGTGACCTTACCTTAGAGGAAGCCGTCTACATCATCAAACGGGAAACCCGCCATTTTGCCAAACGCCAGCTGACCTGGTTTAAGCGGGAGCGGGAGGTGTGCTGGATAGAAAAGGGCGCTTATGCTTATCAGGACGATAAAATGCTTGCAGATATTCTGGCTATCCTAAAACAGAAGAATATCTTATCAAATCATTCAGAAAAACAGGAAGGAAACAGACACATGGATTTCATGGAAGAACAATACGAAAACCTGGGCATTTCCAAAGAAGTGTACCGGTTCGGACAAAAAATCGAAGAAGAATTAAAAGAACGGTTTGCAGAGATAGACCGCCTGGCGGAATTTAACCAGATGAAGGTCATAAAGGCAATGCAGGACAACAGAGTCAGCGCCGAATGCTTTAACATGTCCTCAGGATATGGCTACAACGATTTGGGAAGGGACACCTTAGAGAAGGTATACGCCTCCTGCTTCAAGGGGGAGGACGCCCTGGTACGTCCCCAGATTACCTGCGGAACCCATGCGTTAGCCTTAGCGCTGATGTCAAACCTGCGTCCGGGGGACGAGCTGTTATCTCCCGTGGGAAAACCCTATGATACCTTAGAGGAAGTCATCGGAATCCGCCCTTCGAAAGGTTCTTTAGCGGAATACGGCGTTACCTACCGTCAGGTGGATTTACTGCCGGACGGCAGCTTTGACTTTGAAAACATCAAAAAAGCCATTAATGAAAAAACAAAGCTGGTGACCATTCAGCGCTCCAAGGGCTACGCCACCAGACCCACCCTTTCTGTGGCGAGAATCGGCGAACTGATTTCTTTTATCAAGGAAATAAAGCCGGACGTTATCTGCATGGTAGACAACTGCTACGGAGAATTTGTGGAAGAAAAAGAGCCTTTAGAGGTGGGGGCGGATATGATAGTCGGCTCCCTCATTAAAAACCCCGGCGGCGGGCTTGCCCCCATCGGCGGTTATATCGTAGGAAAAAAAGAATGCGTGGAAAATGCGGCTTACCGCCTGACCTCCCCGGGACTTGGCAAGGAAGTGGGCGCCTCCTTAGGCGTTATCCAGTCCTTTTATCAGGGATTTTTCTTAGCCCCCACCGTGGTGAGCGGAGCCTTAAAGGGAGCCATCTTTGCCGCAAACATCTATGAGAGACTGGGCTTTGATGTAGTTCCAAACGGCAGCGAGAGCCGTCATGACATTATTCAGGCAGTGTCCTTCCACAACCCCGATGCCCTGATTGCTTTCTGTGAGGGAATCCAGGCGGCTGCTCCGGTGGACAGCTATGTAACGCCGGAACCCTGGGCGATGCCGGGCTATGACAGCGACGTGATTATGGCGGCGGGAGCCTTTGTGCAGGGCTCTTCCATCGAGCTCTCCGCCGACGGCCCCATCAAGCCTCCCTATGCCGTTTATTTTCAGGGCGGGCTGACCTGGTACCATGCAAAACTTGGTATTTTGAAATCTTTACAAAAACTTAAGGAACGAAATCTTGTGAACCTTGCCTTGTTATGATACAATGTAGGTTGACGTAAGCAGCCTTTGAACCTGCCGTTTTATTTCACTGGTCCCAAAACGCTGCTGCGCTGTTCTGATGTTACTGGAACAACCGATAAGGTGCGGACAGTAACGTTCTTAATTTCATGAAGTTTCCAGGGAGAGATGCGGTGCGCCGCAGAAAGGAAACAGATATGGAACAAAAGATTACTGTAAAAGAACTTCCGGATTCAGAAAAACCCTATGAGAAATTTTTAAAAAACGGGGCAGGGGCGTTAAGTGATGCAGAGCTTTTAGCCGTCATCATCAAATCCGGCGCCAGCGGAGTGCGCTCTGTGGAGGTGGCTCAGAACTTCTTAAGCGCAGGCAACCGCAATTTACTGAATCTGTATGACATTTCTTATGAAGAGATGACAAAAATACGCGGAATCGGAAAGGTAAAGGCAATCCAGCTCAAATGCATTGCCGAGCTTTCCAAAAGAATTACAGAAACAAAATATTATAATAAAGTTTGTCTTGACCGTCCGGATACCGTTGCCGGATATTATATGGAAAAGCTTCGTCACGAAACAAAGGAGCATTTGCTTGCCTGCATGTTTGACAGCAAATGCCGTCTGATAGAGGACAAAGTCATTTCCGTCGGCGGCATGGACGCCTCTGTCGTGTCTCCAAGGGAGATATTCCAGGCAGCCCTTATGTGCCAGGCGGTGCATATGATACTGGTGCACAACCACCCCAGCGGAGTGCCGGAGCCTTCAAGGGCGGACGATTTGGTGACGGAACGGATTTTTCAGTGCGGCAGGATGATGGGGATTTCCTTATCCGACCACATTATTATCGGGGACAAAATTTATTATAGCTATCGAGAAAAAAAGCGGATTGTGGTATAGCTGCTATGCTGTTAAAGCTGCCATGCTGCGATTTAAAGGGAGAGAACAATGACAAATAATGTATACGGTATTGACCTTGGAACCTGCAATATGAAAATTTACTGCAAGTCCACCAACAAGATTTTAAACGAGAAAAATACGATTGCGCTGATTAACAAGGATGAAATCTACGCTTACGGCGACGCTGCCTATGCCATGTATGAAAAGGCGCCGGAGACCATCAATGTCACTTTCCCGGTTACCAGCGGCGTGATTGCGGATTTCAACAATTTACAGTCCATGCTGCAGTTGTTTTTAGAGACACATGTGAAGGGCAAATTAAAAGGAGCGGAGTTTATTGTGGCAGTTCCCACAAGCATCACCGACGTGGAGAAAAAGGCGTTTTTCGATATGTTCTATAAGAGCAAATCCTTAAAGCCCAAGAGCGTCCTGCTCTGTGAGAAGCCAATCGCAGATGCGGTGGGGCTTGGCTTAGACGTCAATGAGCCTACCGGAATTATGATTGTGGATATCGGCGCAGACACCACAGAGATTTCCGTCATTTCCTTAGGCGGGCTGGTGCTCAGCGATTTACTGCATTTCGGCGGCAATAAAATCGACGAATCCATCATCACCCACGTAAAGCGCAATTACAACCTTGTAATCGGACAGAAAACCGCCCAGAGTTTAAAAGAGCGTTTAGGTTCCGGCGTGCCGGGAAATACTGATACCATGGTGGTGGTTGGCCGTGACGTGGTAAGCGGTCTGCCCATTGAGATGGAGCTGTCCGGCGAAGTGGTTTACGAGGCAATCAAAGACAACTTAAACAGCATTTGCAATTCCATCAAAATGATTTTAGAGAAAACTCCGCCTGAGTTAGCAAAAGATATCATTCATTCCGGTATCTACATCACCGGAGGCGGTTCACAGATTCACGACTTAGATGAACTGTTCGCTCAGATTACAGGTATTAACATCAATACCTGTGAAGAGCCGGAGGAATGTGTCGTGCGGGGACTGGTAAAGATTGTTTCCGACAACAAATACAAACATTTAGCATTTAGTATGAAAAGTAAGATATTAATTTAGGGGAAATCCATGAAACGAAAACCGAAATTTGTTCTTCCTACCAAATACATACTGCTGATTATGACAGGTGTCTGTGTGGTGGCGCTCCTTTTGAGTTTTACCTTAAACATCAAGGGCGGTCCCTTAAACACCATCGCAGGATATGTATTTGTCCCCATGCAGAAGGGTATCAATACGGTAGGCTCCTGGGTGGTGGAAAAATCTGACAACTTAAAACAACTCAACGATGTAATGAAGGAAAACGAAGAACTGAAAGCCCAGGTGGACAGCCTTACCTCCGAACTGAATACCATTAAATTAGAGCAGTACGAGCTGGAGAATTTAAGGGAACTGTTGGAATTAGACCAGAAATACCCCAGCTATGAGAAGGTGGCGGCAAACGTCATCGGCAAAGACGGCGGAAACTGGTTTACGAATTTTACCATAGATAAGGGCGCGGATGACGGTATCGAAGTGGATATGAATGTGATTGCCGGAAGCGGTCTTGTGGGAATTGTGACGGACGTCGGTCCCAATTATGCCAAGGTGGCGGCAATCATCAACGACACCATGAAGGTCAGCGGTATGGTGACTTCCACCTCGGACAACCTGATTGTAAGCGGAAGCCTCCAGAATATGAATGAACACATGGTCATTGAGTTTTCCAACTTAAACGACAAGGATGACGAGGTTGCCATCGGCGACCCGGTAGTGACCTCCTATGTCTCAGACCAGTACCAGCAGGGCATTTTAATCGGCTATATCAGCTCTTTGGAGATGGATGCCAACAATCTGACCAAATCCGGCACCATCACGCCGGCGGTGGATTTTGAGCATATCCAGGAGGTTCTTGTCATTTTAAACAAAAAGCAGACGGCAGAAGAGTAATGGGGGTATTATGAGAAGAAAAATCACTGTTTTTATTATTATTGCCCTGTGCTATCTGCTGCAGACAACTTTATTCTCCGTCCTGTCCTTCGCCTCCATCTCTCCAAACTTACTGATTATCGTAGTATCGTCCTTTGGATTTATGAGAGGAAAAAAAGAAGGATTATTTATCGGTTTTTTCTGTGGTCTGCTGTTAGATATCTGGAGCGGCAGCATTATCGGTTTTTATTCACTGCTTTATATGTACATCGGGTATATCAACGGCATGTTCCGCAAGCTGTTTTACCCGGAGGATATCAAGCTTCCTCTGCTGTTAATTGCAGGAAGCGACATTACCTGTAATCTGTTTATCTATTTTATTATGTTTCTTTTTCGAAATAGGTACAACTTTAACTACTATTTTTTACAATTAATGCTTCCCGAATTGGTATATACCATGGTTGTGACAATTTTTTTGTATTTCATTATACTGAAAATCAACCAGCGGCTTGAGGTCATCGAGAAAAGGAGTGCAAGTAAGTTTGTTTGATAATATAAAAGAGGGGCTCCGGCTGTTTTTCAAATCCCGGCTCACCGTGGCAGGCGTGGTGCTTACCCTGCTGTTCGGAGTGCTTTTATGGCGGGTATTCTATTTGCAGATTGTAAACGGTCAGGACTACCAGGACAATTATACCTTAAAAATTATAAAGGAGCGTACCTTAAACAGTACCAGAGGCAACATTTATGACAGGAACGGCAACCTTCTTGCCTATAATGAGCTGGCCTATTCCATTACGATTGAGGATAACGGTACTTACAGCTCCAACGACAAGAAAAACGAGCTGTTAAATGCGGAGATTGCCCAGATTATCACTGCCTTAGAAGAAAACGGCGACAGTATTACCAATGATTTTAAAATTGATTACACCCAGAGCGGTTATTCCTATAACGTGGAGACGAATTCTACGGCATGGAAGCGTTTCCTGGCAGACGTATACGGAGAATCTTCTTATACCGAATTAAAATACGATAAGTCTTTGGGCTACAATCCCGCCGAGGCGACGGAAGAGCAGGTGATGGAGTATCTTTCCGGCGACTCCCGTTTCGGAATCAGTGACAGCTATGATTCGGAAATGGCATATAAAATTGCCGTCGTCCGTTTTGCCATGTCCCAGAACGCTTACCAGAAATATATTGTAACGAACATCGCCTCCAACGTATCGGAGGAATCTGTCGCCTATGTCAGCGAACACGCCTCCGAGCTGCAGGGTGTGGAGGTGGCAAGCGATACCATCCGTAAATACAATAACAGCGAATATTTTTCTTCCATCATCGGCTATACCGGAAAAATTTCCACAGAGGAGTACAACAAGCTTTCCGAGACAGACGACAGCTACACCTTAAATGATGTGGTGGGAAAATTAGGCATTGAACAGTATATGGACAGCGAGTTAAAGGGTACGAAGGGCTATGAAAAGCTCTATGTAGACCATTTGGGAAAGGCGGTTCAGGTCATTGAGCATGAAGAACCCACAGCCGGAAAAAATGTTTATCTGTCCATTGACGCCGACTGGCAGATTGCCATTTACAATTTATTAGAGCAGGAGATTGCCGGTATCGTCTATTCCAATATCGAAAATCCCTATTCGGAAATCAGCATTCCCATCACGGACGTTTATTTTGCCTTAATCAACAATAACGTCATTGATTTTTCCAGATTTTCCGAGAGTGATGCCTCTTCTACAGAAAAAGAGGTAAACCAGCTCTTTGAAAACAGGAAAAATGCCGTGTTTTCCCAGATAAAGGGAGAACTGATGGGAGAGAGCGCTGTTATCTTTTCCGCCATGAACGAAGAATTTCAGGATTATTATACTTACATCATCAATATGCTCAAGGAGGATGAAATCCTCGTTAAAAAGAACATTGACACTTCCGATGAAGTGTACCAGAAATGGCAGAACGGGGAAATCAGCCCCCAGGAATACTTAAACCATACCATTGCCCAGAACTGGATTGACATTACCCGCTTTTCCGTAGATGAAAAATATTCAGACTCTACAGAAATATATGACGCACTCTGCAATTATATTCTGGAGGACATCTCCGCGGACAAGGATTTTGCAAAAATTGTTTATCAGTATCTGATAGAATCCGGCGTTGTGACCGGACGGCAGCTCTGCCTGATTTTATTTGACCAGAATGTATTAACCTTTGATGACGAAGCCATGGCAGGGATTGCCAACGGCAGCATTGAACCGAATGCCTTTATCAAAGAGCGAATCAAAAATCTGGATATCACTCCGGCACAGTTAGCCTTAGACCCCTGTTCCGGCTCCTGCGTGGTATCGGACACCAACACGGGAGAAATCCTGGCATTAGTCAGCTATCCGGGCTATGACGGCAACCGCCTTGCCAATACGGTGGATGCGGATTATTTTAACAGCCTGCGGGAAAATAACGCCCGTCCCATGATAAATTATGCGACACAGCAGGGAACGGCGCCCGGTTCCACCTTTAAAATGGTAACGGCTACCGCCGGGCTTGCTGAGAATTATATCACTACGACAGAGCAGATTTTAGACAAAGGGTCATATGAAAATGTCAGCAACAAACCGCGATGCTGGATTTATCTGTCCTCCCATGGTTCCCACGGGCTCATCAATGTGTCGGAAGCGCTGCGGGATTCCTGCAACTACTATTTTTATGAGGTAGGCTACCGTCTCAGTACCAACAATTATGCCTCCGGCTACAGCGACGAGGCAGCCCAGAACGGTATTGCAAAAATCCAGGAATATGCGTCTGTCTATGGTTTAGACGAGACAACCGGAATTGAGATTGAAGAGAGTGCGCCAAAGATTGCCACGGAATTTCCGGTTATGGCGGCGATCGGCCAGAGTAACAACAGCTATACCACCGTGCAGCTTTCCCGTTATGTGACAGCAGTTGCCAACGGCGGAACCGTATATAATTATACCCTGTTAAACCGGGTGGAGGATTCCGAGGGCAATGTATTAACGGTTTATGAGCCCCAGGTCCGCAATACAGTGGACGTGTTAGATGCCAATGAATGGAATGCCATTCATTCCGGTATGCGCATGGTGGTGGAAAATCTGGGGGAATTTAACGAATTTCCCATGTCCGTTGCTGGAAAAACCGGTACGGCGCAGATTGCAAACCGCCCCAGCCACGCTATGTTTGTGGGCTATGCGCCCTATGAAAATCCACAGATATCCATTGCTACCCGTATTGCTTACGGATACACGTCCCACAATGCGGCGGAGGTGTCAAAAAATATTCTTTCTTACCTCTTTAACTTAGAGGATAAGGACGCTCTGTTAAACGGACAGGCGGAGGATATCAATGCAAGCTCTAATTCAGTGAGTGACTAGAATAATTCCTTGATACATTTTTGTGGAGAGGTTTTATTATAAATGCAGCATAAAAAGCTGCAAAATAAAAACAGGAGGTCTTCTTCATGGGTGAAGTGATTACTTTTACCTCAGGAAAAGGCGGCGTTGGTAAGACGACATCTACTGCCAACGTCGGAGTAGGACTTTCACTGTTAGATAAAAAAGTGATATTGGTGGACACCGATATCGGTTTAAGGAACTTAGATGTTGTGATGGGACTCGAAAACCGGATACTTTACAATCTGGTGGATGTCTTAAAAGGCAGGTGCAGGGTGAAACAGGCGATTATCAAGGACAAGCGTTTCCCCAATCTTTCCATCATTCCATCTTCCTGTACCAAAGACCCCGGCTCCGTGGAGGTGGGGAAAATGAAACAGTTGTTAGCGGATTTGCGGCAGGAATACGACTATATTTTAGTGGACAGCCCCGCAGGGATTGAGCAGGGCTTTGAGCTTGCCTTAGCGGACACTGACCGGGTGATTATCGTCACCACACCGCAGATTGCGGCAATCCATGACGCAGACTGTGTTCTGCAGATTTTGAAAAAACAGAAGATAAAAGAACTGAATTTGTTAATTAACGGTTTTCGCAGCCAGATGGTGAAGGACGGCGATATGTTAGACGTACCCGATATCTGTGAACTGTTAGACGCCAGACTCCTTGGAGTGGTGCTTGAGGATGAAAATATCATCATCGCCCAAAACCACGGTTCTCCGGTGATGGGACAGCATACCGTTTCTGAAAGCTGCTACCGCAACATTGCAGCGCGGATAACCGGAGAAGAGATTCCCATTCCCGATTACATTAAACCCACAGGTATTTTTTCCAGATTATTCTGGAAACACAATGCGGCAAAAAATAATGTAACTACATAAATTCAGGGAGGGAAACACAATGTCAAAGACTCATTCAGGCAGTATTGCGAAAGAACGTTTAAAAATTATGATGACAACGGAAAAACAGAGATTAGATGATGAAACGTTAGACCAGATACGGCAGGAAATCGGCACTATCATTACCAAATATGTAGTGATTGAACCGGAAAATATCGAAGTCAAAGTATTGTTAAAGGATTACAAAAAGAGAGAATAGTATGTTAAAGATGTATAAACTAAAGAACTATAAATTCATACTGGTTTTGTTTGTGGTAATCTTAAATACCATCGGCGTTATGCTTGTTGGAAGCGCCAGCCCCGGCGACCAGAAAAAACAGATTATCGGAATGGTTTCAGGGCTGGTGATTGCGATTATCGTCTCTCTGATTGATTACAACTTTATCCTGAAATTTTCCTGGATTATTTATTTTTTCGCCATAGGGCTTTTGGTGGTGACCAAATTAGCGGGAGACGACAGCAAAGGCGCCCAGCGTTGGTTTGAAATCGGCGGCTTCCGTTTTCAGCCCTCGGAGCTGGTAAAAATATTAATCATTTTGTTTTTTTCCTATTACCTGATGAAATATGAGGAAAAAATCAATACGCCAAGGGTAATTTTTTGCTCGCTGGTTTTAGCAGCAATCCCGCTAGTGCTGATTGTTTCCCAGCCGGACCTTTCCACCACGATTGTTACCGCCCTGGTGTTTGCTTCGCTTTTATTCGTGGCAGGCATCAGCTACAAGCTGGTGACAGGCGTTTTAGTGGTCTGCATTCCGACGGCATTAATCGGCATGACGCTGATTATCCAGGATAAGATACCTTTTATCCAGTCTTACCAGATAGGACGTATCATGGCATGGCTTTATCCGGATGATTATCCGGATTTAGCTTACCAGCAGCAAAACTCCATTATGGCAATCGGCTCCGGGCTTTTGTGGGGCAAGGGACTGAATAATACGGACGCTACTTCTGTCAAAAACGGTAACTTTATCTTAGAGCCCCAGAACGATTTTATTTTTGCCGTAGCCGGGGAAGAGCTGGGCTTTATCGGTACTTCCGTCATTATAATTCTCTTGCTTTTCATCTCGATTGAGTGTATATTTATTGCTAGAAAAGCAAAAGACATGGCGGGAAGACTCATCTGCTGCGGTATGGCAGCTTTAATTGGGTTTCAGAGTATCGTCAACATCAGCGTTGCCAGCGGACTTTTGCCCAATACCGGAGTCACGCTTCCGTTTGTCAGCTATGGACTTACATCACTATGGTCATTATATATAGGCATCGGTCTGGTACTGAATGTCGGACTGCAGCCTAAAAAATATTAACAATAAATACAACAGGGGGGACCACAAACATGAACATTGGACTTATCGCACACGATTCGAAGAAAAAATTAATGCAGAATTTCTGCATAGCATACCGGGGGATTCTCTGCAAAAATGAGCTTTATGCCACAGGAACCACAGGCAGGTTAATCGAGGAAGTTACCAACTTAAACATCCATAAATTTTTGGCAGGGCACTTAGGCGGCGCACAGCAGTTAAGCGCACAAATTGAGCACAACGAAATTGACCTTGTCATTTTCCTGCGCGACCCGCTGACGCCGAAATCCCATGAGCCGGACGTCAACAATGTGGTAAAAATCTGCGATACCCACAATATTCCGCTGGCAACTAATCTTGCCACTGCGGAGCTTTTGATTAAATCTTTAGACAGAGGAGATTTAGAGTGGCGTGAAATGTACAAATAAAAAAAGAGTCTGTTTGTTTTCGCTGATAGCAGTCTGCCTTTTGGGCGGATGTGGGAAAGAGCAGGCGGCGCTTACGCAGCCTTATGATGTATACGCAACTACCCACAGCATGGGTATCAGTACGGATTCTGCAGAAAGCAGCAATACATATTTTTCAAAAAATCTCTGTGTGGCAGACGACACGGAGCTTGGCACCGACACCACCGATGCTTTTGTGGCGGAGGGTGCGGGAACCTTTAATCTTGCCACCAATACCATTGTTTACCAGAAAAACATTTATAATAAGCTTTATCCTGCAAGTACCACGAAGATATTGACGGCTTATATTGCGCTGACCTACTGTGCAGATTTGAGCGAGACTGTAACTGTCAGCGAAAATGCCGCCAATCAGGCTTCGGATTCCTCCGTTTGCGGCATCAAGGCAGGTGATGTGATTACCATGCGGGATTTGCTCTACGGCCTGATGCTCCGCAGCGGAAATGACGCAGCCATCGCCATTGCAGAACATATCTCCGGTGATGTGGATACCTTTGCAGAGCTGATGAACCAGGAGGCGACTAAGCTGGGGGCGGTGCAGTCCCATTTTGTCAACCCCAACGGTCTGCCGGACGAAAATCATTATACGTCTGTCTACGATTTATATCTGCTCTTTAACGAAGCGTTGAAAAACGAGACTTTCGTGGACATTATCAGCACGAAATCTTATGATGTTTCCTATTTAGACGCCGAGGGCAATACGGTGACCCACACCTGGGAAAATACCAACCAGTATTTTACCGGACATTACCGGACGCCGGAGGGATTTGAGATTATCGGCGGGAAAACAGGCACCACGGGAGCAGCGGGCTATTGTCTGGTGCTGTATTCTAAGAATCCGTCGGGAGAGCCCATCATTTCCATAGTGCTGAAAGCAGACGGAAAATCCAATCTTTACCTGTTGATGAACGAAATGTTAGAGGGCTTTGCCGTTTGATTGTCATTTCTTGGAAAATGATAAATATATAGAAAAACAGGTTGTGTTTTTTGTATATATATACTATAATTATTTTATAAAATCAATCGTTTTTATTCAATATAACGAATAGGCGAGGAACGTATTACTAGGAGGGAATGGCCATGATAGAGATTATTTCAGGTGAAAAAGGAAAAGGAAAGACCAAAGAATTGTTAGGAAAGGTAAATGAATCCATTGCATCCATATCCGGCAATATCGTTTATCTTGATAAGAGTCAGAAACACATGTATGAGCTGAATAACAGAGTCAGATTAATCAATGTAATGGATTATCTCATTGATACTTGCGACGAATTCCTTGGTTTTATCTGCGGCATCGTTTCACAGGATAATGATTTGGAGGAGATGTATTTAGACAGTTTCCTTACGATTGCATCCATCGGTTCCGATGAAGAATTAAATCACGCAATCCAGAAGCTGGATATGATTAGTGAAAAATTCAACGTAAAATTTGTATTAAGCGTTTCTAAAAATGAAGCAGAACTCACAGATTTGGCAAAAGCGAAAATCGTCATTTCCTTATAGCAATTAAAAAATATGATAGTGCGGTACACAGGAAAAATTGTAGAAATCTTTACAGTCTTTCCTGCGTACCGCACTTTTTTGTGAAACAAAGCTTTAGCTTGCCATAGAACGGATTCGTCCAAAAAGACTGATTAAATAAAGTCCTCCAATTCCTACGACTGCGTAAATAATACGTGAGAGCCAGGACATATCCCCAAAAAGGAATGCCACTAAATCAAATCTGAAGAAACCGATTAAGCCCCAGTTGACAGCTCCGATAATGACTAATGTTAATAACGTGTAATCCAACCAATTTGTATTCATTGTTGACCTCCTTTTTCACTATTATGTTTCAAAGAATATTTTTTATACATGAAACTTTTTTGGATGTCTCCTATGGAAACGTTGTTTTCTGGCAGATAAAATGTTAAAATAGGTATGTTGAATTTTTAAAGAGGTGAACACATTTTTGAGTAAAAATAAAAAGGTAGTAAGATACCGGAAACCTTTCAATCTAAATATAGGCGTTGTCATTTTTGTTATTATTTTTATCTATCTGATTTTTAACATTTTTTCATACATGACAACTACGCATATTTCCATCTACGAGGTGGAACAGGGCACCATGGCTGCAAACAATGTATACCGCGGACTTGTGCTGCGGGACGAGCAAATCGTCTCCTCCTCCTATACCGGTTCGCTCAATTACTATGTAAAAGAGGCGTCGCGGGTAGGCTACGGCAGTCTGGTGTGCTCCGTAGACGAAAACGGCGATGTCTCCAAGCTGATTAACGAAGCCAATAAAGACAGCTCCAATTTAGACAGCGAAAGCTTAGACGCCATCGAGGAAAGCATTTACGAATTTCAGACTTCCTATGAAACACAGCATTTTTACAATGTCTATACCTTCAAGGAGGATATCAATTCCACCCTGACAGAGGCATTGAGCTTAGGCGCATTGAACGAACTGGCTGACTACACCGCCAATGCAGCAAATTCCAATGCGTTTCACCAGATTTATTCGGACACGCCCGGCATTTTAGTTTACTATACCGACGGCTTTGAAAGCGTCACAACGGAAAATTTTAACGCTTCCATGTTTGATGAGGCGTCCTATCTGAAAAATAATTTGAAAAAGAACACCAGCGTCAATTCCGGGGAATCGTTGTACAAGCTCATTAACAGCGAGGAGTGGAACATCATTGTCCCCATCGGGGAGACTTTAGCCACCTCGCTGCTTGATGACGATACCATGAAAATCCGTTTTCTAAAAGATGATAAGACTGCTTATGCGACTTACACGGTAGAAAACAGGGATGGCGCTTATTACCTGATTATGACGCTGCGCAATTCCATGGTGCGTTATGCAAAGGACCGTTTTTTAGAAATAGAGCTTCTGCTTTCCGAGGAAACAGGTTTAAAAATCCCCAATTCTTCCATCACGGAAAAAGAATTTTATACCATTCCACGGGAATATTTTATGAAGGGAGGCGATTCCTCTTCGGAGGGACTGCTGGTGAAGCGCACCGATAAAAACGGCAAGGCTGCAACGGAATTTGTCAGCCCGACCATTTACTATGAGACGGACACTTACTGTTATATTGACAGTGAAGATGTGACGGCGGGAGAGCGGCTCATCAAGCCGGATTCAAACGAAACCTACACGGTAGGCAGCGATACCGCCGCCTTAAAGGGCGTTTACAACGTCAACAAAGGCTATGCCGTCTTTAAACAGATTAATATTCTCTATCAGAGTGAGGAATATTCCATTGTGGAAACGGGCACTGCTTACGGCATTTCCCTGTATGACCACATTGCATTAGACAGCACAAAAGTGAATGAAAATGAATTGATAAAATAGGAGGAACATCATGTTAAAGGACAATTTGGCAAGAGTAGAGGAAAATATTGAGGCAGCCTGCAAAAAAGCAGGCAGGGAGCGCAGCGAGGTCACGCTGATTGCCGTCAGCAAGACAAAACCAGTATCCATGCTGCAGGAAATCTACGATGAAAATATCCGCCATTTCGGGGAAAATAAGGTGCAGGAGCTCTGCGAGAAAATCGAACAGCTTCCGGAGGACATCGAGTGGCATATGATTGGACACCTGCAGCGGAACAAGGTAAAATACATTGTCGGCAAGGTGGCTTTGATACATTCCGTAGACACTTACCGCCTGGCGGAGGAAATCAACATTCAGGCAAAAAAGAAAAATGTCATTGTCCCCATTTTAGTGGAGGTCAATATAGCGGAGGAGGAGTCGAAATTCGGCATTTCGGGGGAGGACGCCATTCTTCTGGTGGAAGATATTTCCCATTTGGAAAACCTTCGTATCAGGGGTCTGATGACCATCGCCCCTTATGTGGAAAATCCGGAAGATAATCGACAGTATTTTCAAAAAATAAAACAATTATCTGTTGACATAACAAATAAAAACATAGATAATGTATCTATGGAAATTTTGTCTATGGGTATGACAGGTGATTATATGGTTGCCATCGAAGAGGGCGCTACTATGGTACGTGTCGGGACAGGCATATTTGGGGAAAGAAATTATAAACAGGAGTGAGAACATGGGAGTTCTTGATAAATTTTTAAATGTAATGCGTCTGAATCCGGATGATGACGATGATTTTTATAACGAAGATTATGACTATGATGACGATTATGTGGAAGAGGAACCGGTAAAAAAATCCTCCTTCCGCAAAGAGAAAAAAGAAGATTACGAAGAGGAAAAACCGGTAAAATCCACGCCAAAGGTAACGCCGATTCGTCCGGCAAAGAAACCCGCCGGCGCCGGTATGGAAGTCTGCGTTATCAAACCGACTTCGGTGGAGGACGCCAGAGAGATTACCGAGACACTGTTAAACAACCGCACCGTAGTTTTAAATGTGGAAGGTCTGGACGTGGAGATTGCACAGCGTATCATCGACTTTACCTCCGGCTCCTGCTTCGCCATCAGCGGGAATCTGCAGAAAATATCTAACTACATATTTATTATCACACCGGCATCTGTGGACATTTCAGGCGATTTCTTAAGTTTAATTGACACATTTGAGACGAGAGGCATTCAGACGGACTTTTAATTATGAACGAACAGGAACTTTGTAAAAAAAGATTACTGGATTTATCCAGACAGGCAGACAGAAAGGGAATCGTGTTATTCAGCGATTTCCTTAATTTGAATGAACTGAATATCTACCACCAATGCGAAAATCTCTTTGCATGCCGCAGTGAGAGCTTTGGTGGGATTCCTTATGCAGAGCGTCAGATGATTGCCTTTCTTCCTGATGCTTTTTGTTTACGCAGAAGTTATGAGGAGGATAGCGCCTTTTTTGTTTCCGCTGAAGGCGAGTATGAAGAAGGCAGTAAACCAACGCCCCCTTCCGGGTTGGAATATCCCATCACAGCCCTAAAGGTTGTCCCCGCTTATCCGAAATTTGCGGAAAAGCTGGGACACCGGGATTTGCTTGGCTCTATTATGAATCTTGGAGTAGACCGGAGCAAAATCGGTGATATTCTAATGGGAGAGGACTGCGCCTATATCCTCTGTGAGAAAAATATGGCATCTTATTTTATGGAAAACCTTGAAAAAGTGCGCCATACCTTAGTAAAGCTCTCCGCCGTTTCCTGTGACGAGATTACGGTACAGCAGAAACTGGTGGAAAAGGAGGGCATTATCACCTCAAACCGCTTAGACGCCGTCATTGCCTGTGTCCACAAGCTTTCCCGCAGCCAGGCGTTAGAGCTGCTCCGGCAGGAAAAGGTATTTGTCAATGGGAAAACCATCCAGAATCCCACCTATAACTGCCGGAAGAATGATATTGTCTCGGTGCGTAGATTTGGCAGGTTTATCTACCAGTCGGATTACGGCGCAACCAATAAAGGACGGCTGAAAATTAAATATCAGCTCTACCAAAACTAAAGCATAACCTAATGATTTACTTACATACGCACCTAAAAAACACTATGACCACAACCGGAATTTTGCGGTCAGTAAGGAGATTGCCATGGCAAAAAGTATTGCAGTTACCGATGGAACGGACGTTATTTATCATATTGAACTGAACGACAGCTTTGCAGCGCTTAGCGGAGAACTGAAAAAACTGGGCTATACCCCGGAGCGGAAAATCTGTATTGTTACAGATTCCAATGTTGTGCCGCTTTATATGCAGCCCTTTTATAAAATACTGAAGGAAGATTTCCCCAACCTTTTTATCTATACCTTTGCTGCCGGGGAGCAAAATAAAAATGTATCTACCGTAAACCAGCTCTACAAAATTCTTATCCGCAACCATTTTGACCGCCAGGATTTATTAGTGGCATTGGGCGGAGGCGTCGTGGGCGATTTGACAGGCTATGCCGCAGCGACCTATCTGCGTGGCATTGACTTTATCCAGGTGCCGACCACCCTGCTTTCCCAGGTGGACAGCAGTATCGGCGGAAAAACCGGGGTGGATTTCATGCAGTATAAAAATATGGTGGGGGCTTTTTACCAGCCGAAGCTTGTTTATATGAACCTGAACACATTAGCCACCCTGCCGGAAAAACAAATTGTTTCCGGAATGGGTGAAATTCTAAAACACGGGCTGATTAAGGACAGCTCCTATTTTTACTGGATTAAAGAACATAAAGCCGAAATCCGGGATTTACAGCCGGAGGCGTTGGAGGAAATGATTTTCCGCAGCTGCAACATCAAACGGGAAGTCGTGGAGCGCGACCCGAAGGAAAAAGGGGAGCGGGCGCTTTTAAATTTCGGTCACACCATCGGACATGCCATTGAAAAACTGTCCGAATTTAAGCTGTATCATGGAGAATGCGTAGGGCTTGGCATGGTGGCAGCTTCTTACCTTTCCATGAAAATGGGAAATATCAGTGAAGAAACTTTTACAGTAATTCGGGATACCTTACATGATTTCGGCTTTGCCACGGAAGTGACGGGATTCGTCCCGGAGGAGGTATTGGCAGCAACCAAATCGGACAAAAAAATGGTGGGAAATAAAGTAAAATTTATCCTGCTGAAGGAAATCGGAAATGCCTATATTTACCGTGATTTATCGGACGAACAGATATTAGAAGCCATCTCCTTTGTATGTAAATAAAGCTTTTTTAATCACATGAAAATAAAGAAAGAGCCAAAACAAGCCCCATGAGCAAGGCTGATTTTCATGGGCTTGCGGCTTGTATCTGTAAGGTTACCACTAAGCAGATACGGAAAATGAGGAAATTACATGGAATGTAACAATACAAAACAGCATCATTCTTACAAAAAAGTAAGTATCAGTATCATCGTTTCTGCGCTTCTTATCGGCTTTGACCAGCTGACAAAATACTGGGCTATTATTGGTCTGAAGGATAAGCCCCCCTTTGTCATATGGAATGGCGTTTTTGAATTGCGATACCTGGAAAACAGAGGCGCTTCTTTTGGAATTTTGCAGAATCAGAAGTGGCCGCTGGTTATCTTTACGCTGGTTGTTCTGTTTTTTTTAATTTATTTTTTTGTAAAGAAGCTGCCGGATGAACGACGCTTTTTCTTTTTAAATGCAATTACCATACTTTTTTTCGCAGGGGCAGTGGGAAATCTCATTGACCGCCTGGCAAGGAATTATGTGGTGGATTTCTTTTATTTCTGCCTGATTGATTTCCCTATCTTTAATATGGCAGATATTTACGTGGTTATAGCAGCCATATTATTGATTCTTTTGGGATTATTTTATTATAAAGACGAAGACTGGGAAAAGATACTCCCTTCCGGGAAAAAATCTGCTACTGGAAAAAGATAACACTTTCCTAAAAAATCCGTGACTGGGAAAAGACAACATTTTCCCAAAAAATCTGCAACTGGAAATTGTGAGGAACAAAATGAATACAGAAACCTTTGAAGTGGAATTAGAGCATGAGGGAGAACGGTTAGATAAATATTTGAGTATTATTTTTGATGAGGCGGCATCCGAGAGAGGATTGACGCCTCAATCACGTTCTTTCTTCCAAAAACTGATTAAAGACGGACAGGTAGCTGTCAATGACAAGGTACAAAAGGCAAACTACCGCTTAAAAGCGGAGGATTATGTTACCGTACAAATTCCCGATGCGGTGGAAACCCCTATTTTGCCGGAAAATATCCCCTTGGACATTCTTTATGAGGACAATGACCTTTTAGTGGTAAATAAGCCAAAGGGCATGGTGGTGCACCCCTCTGCGGGTCATTACAGCGGCACCCTGGTAAATGCCATTATGTATCACTGCAGGGACAGTCTTTCCGGCATCAACGGTGAAATCCGTCCGGGTATTGTGCACCGTATTGATATGGACACCACCGGTTCCCTGATTGTATGCAAAAATGATGAAAGTCATATCTGCATTGCAGAACAGATAAAGGAACATTCCTGTAACCGCAGATACCGGGGCATTGTCTGCGGCGTTGTCAAAGAGGATGAGGGCACCATAAACGCCCCCATTGGACGTCATCCCACGGAGCGGAAGAAAATGGCAATCAATGAAAAAAACGGAAAGCCTGCCGTTACCCATTATAAAGTGTTAGAACGCTTTGAGCGGTATACTTACATGGAATTTCAATTAGAGACAGGGCGCACCCATCAGATTCGCGTCCATATGGCAAGCATGGGGCATCCTCTGCTGGGAGATTCACTGTATTCCAGCGGAAAAAGCCCTTACAAGCTCCAGGGGCAGACGCTTCATGCCATGACGATTGGATTTGTCCATCCAAAGACCAATGAATATATTGAAGTGTCCGCACCTTTACCGCAGTATTTTGAAAAAATATTGCGAGATTTGCGTTAAATTTCAATTAATTCTTTTGTTTTCTGCAAAAATATAGTATAATTAGCCTATAAACATTCAGAAGTTTACATAATTGGATTTTTGAATGAAATATAATCTAATTATCTGCAGCATGGCATATATTTTGATACAGCGTTTGCAGATTGCAGAAAGGCGGGGATTTTATATGGGAAACAAAATTTATACAATCGGACGTGAATTTGGCAGCGGCGGCAAAAAAGTAGGAGAAGAACTTGCCAAACGTCTGGATATTAAACTATACGATAAAGAATTATTGCAGCACGCAGCGAAAGAGAGCGGTTTTTGTGAGGAAATTTTTGAGAATCATGACGAAAAGCCAACCAACAGCTTTTTATATTCTCTGGTAATGGATACCTATTCCGTCAGCGGTTATTCCTCCGCACCGTTTCTCGATATGCCTTTGAATCACAAGGTGTTTTTAGCGCAGTTTGAGACAATTAAAAAGATTGCGGCACAGGAATCCTGCGTAATTGTAGGCAGATGTGCAGATTATGCTTTATCCGAAAATCCGGATTGTATCAATGTGTTTATTCATGCAGATATGGAAAAACGCATGAAGGAAGTGAGCAGGCGTTTTAATATTACGGAGAATAAAGCCAAAGATATGATACAGAAAAAGGATAAGCAGCGCGCCAGCTATTACAACTACTATACCAGTAAAAAATGGGGAGATTCTATCAGCTATGATATGACCCTGAATTCTGGAAAACTTGGCATTGACGGCTGTGTGGATATGATTTTAAAGTATCGGGAGCTTTTAGACGCTACTAAGGCGAAATGATAATATTAATTCTGTAACCAGCTAATCATATTCCGTAATTTGTTTCAAAAAAAATACCCCGTTTCCGGACTATAAATCGTTAGGATAACACTTTGATTTATAGTCCGGAAACGGGGTATTTTATGAATTTTTTTCGGTTCTTAGTGTTCTGTGGTCTCGGAATAATAACATTTTCGGCAAACTGACCCCGAAGCCGCTAACATAGGCAAAACGAAAGTCAGTAACTATTCGTTAAACTTGTGTTTTGCGAATAAATACTTCTTGCCACAAACCGCCCCGCCATGCTATAATTATAACATAACTGAAACGCCCGCTGACACTTTGAGACCCTTAAAAAGATTTGCTGCCTGCACGGGGAATTCTGTGCGACTATAGGCAGATATACAGAATTTTTAACAGATTTCCGCAGAGTCCAGCACTATGGTAAAGGGACCGTCATTCAGCAAGGATATTTTCATATCTGCGCCAAAGATTCCCTGGTTCACCACGGGAATTTCCTGCTTGCATTTTCCAATAATGTAATCGTACAATTCCTTTGCCAGTTCCGGTTTTCCTGCATTGATAAAGGATGGACGATTTCCCTTTCTGCAGTCCGCATACAGAGTAAATTGTGAAATTAACAGTAATTCACCATTAACATCTTTTAACGATAAATTGGTTTTGCCTTCGGCATCTTCAAAAATACGCAGTCCGATAAGTTTTTTTATCATTTTATCGGCAATTTCCCTGGTATCTTCATTGGAAATACCTATCAAAACCAGAAAACCTTTTCCAATAGAGCCTGTAACTTCATTATCTACCGTACAGGAGGCATTTGTAACACGTTGAATGACAAATTTCATGATGATTTACTCTTCCTTCTCTAATTTGTTAAATATTTAACTAATTATTTTTCCTATGGCTTTTATAACGATTTGTTGTATCATAGGCAGATTTTATTATAATCGATTTTCTAATGACAGAAAAGCCATAAAAAGCATAAATATCAGAAAGGTTTTCTTTCATATTATGGAATTACAAAAATTATTAAGCTATACCAGACGCGCCGTAGACGATTACGGCATGATTGAGGACGGTGACAAAGTTGCAATCGGCGTTTCCGGAGGAAAAGACTCTCTCACTCTCCTATACGCCCTCAATTATTTGCAAAAATTTTATCCAAAAAAATTTGAACTGCTGGCAATAACCGTGGATTTAGGCTATGGAACCTTCGATTTGTCCCCTATTCAAACCCTCTGTCAGCAATTAAGTCTTCCTTACCAGGTTGTTTCCACTGAAATCGGAAGGATTTTATTGGAAGAACGAAAGGAATCCTCCCCCTGCTCTCTTTGTGCAAAAATGCGAAAGGGAGCCCTCAATCAGGCGGCGATAGAATTGGGCTGCAATAAGATTGCCTATGCCCATCACCAGGATGATGTAATCGAAACCATGTTTTTATCCATGATTTTCGAGGGAAGATTCTACTCCTTTTCTCCAAAAACTTTTTTAGACCAGACAAAATTAACCGTTATCCGCCCCCTGATTTATGTACCTGAAGCAAATATAAAAGGCTTCCAAAACAAATACCATCTGCCGGTTGTGAAAAACCCCTGCCCTGTAGACGGCGCCACCAAACGTCAATACGCCAAAGAATTAGTCCGTCAGATAAATTTAGAGCATCCCGGAGCAAAGGTACGCCTGTTCCACGCCATTGAACATGGAAACATTCCGGGCTGGCAGAAAGAACGGAACTGAAAATAAAAAGAAAGGACCAATACTTCATATGAAAGAAAAAGCTTACTATGAAAATGTAAACGTAAAAAACGAGGTGAAATTGCGGAAAATGTTAGAAACTCTGCCCCCTTTCTGCAAGCAGTTTTTTATTGGAATTGAGCCCACCACATCCTCCCGCACCAGGATTGCCTATGCCTACGATATTGGCTGTTTTTTTGAATATCTTCATACCAACAATCCGATTTGTGCCAAAATGGAAATTACGGAATTTCCTTTAAGCATTTTAGATGAAATCACTCCTATGGATATTGAAGAATACCTCTCCTATCTGAAATATTATGAAAAAGACGGGGAAGAACATACCAACGAGGAACGGGGCATTAAACGAAAATTAGCCTCCCTCCGCACTTTTTACCGCTATTTCTTTAAAAATGAATTGATACAAAACGACCCAGCCATCAAAGTGGACATGCCAAAGATTCATGAAAAAAATATTGTCCGGCTTGATATTGACGAAGTGGCAAATCTTTTAGATGAGGTGGAATCCGGAGAAAACCTTACGGAACGCCAGCGGCGCTACCATGAAAAAACGAAAACCAGAGACCTCGCCATGATGACGCTGCTTCTCGGAACCGGAATCCGTGTATCAGAATGTGTGGGACTTGATATGGAAGATGTGGATTTTAAAAATAACGGTATCAAAATCCACCGAAAAGGAGGCGCGGAGGTAATTGTTTACTTCGGTGAGGAAGTCCGTACCGCCCTTTTGGAATATATGGTAGAACGCCAGAAAATCACTGCGGAGGACGGCAGTATCAATGCCCTCTTCCTTTCTCTGCAGAATAAACGTATCAGCGTGCGTTCTGTAGAAAATCTGGTGAAAAAATATTCTAAGCTGGTAACAAATTTAAAACATATTACCCCCCATAAGCTCCGCAGCACCTATGGCACTTCTCTTTACCGGGAAACAGGGGATATCTATCTGGTGGCAGATGTATTGGGACATAAAGACGTCAATACCACCCGAAAACACTACGCCGCCATTGATGATGACAGACGGCGCAGCGCTGCAAAATATGTAAAATTGAGAGATGTATAAAAGACCAGATTAGCAAAAAATTGAGAGGGAAAGACGCAAAACATAACCTCTATAACGGATATCGTTAAAAAAGCTGCTTGCCAAACAAGCAGCTTTTTACGCACCTAACACCTCATCAATCTTTTCCTGAATGCGGCTTCGCACCAGCTCTGCAATTTCAGGCGTTTTTAATGTTCCATATTCTTCTGCATAAATCGGTTTCAGATAATGCACCTGCGTGGTAACCGGTCCCAAAGAAAAACTGTTGAATACTTTATAGGAATCAATCAATGCCACCGGAACAATAGGCGCCTTGGTCTTTAAAGCTATTTTAAAGCTCCCTGCCTTAAAGCTGCAGACATTATTACGGTTATTATAATCATAACCACCTTCCGGAAACAGAATATATCGTTTTCCTTCTTTTACCTCTTCCGATACTTTATTGATAATCGTCAATGCCTGACGGACATCCTTTCTGTCTAAACGTTTCCCCTCTAATAAATCCACAAATTCATTCACAAGAATCGTTCTGGACTTGAGTTTATCCATCACCAGGGAACAGGGCGTTTTATGCGTGTAGATAATGCCAAGGGCATCATACTTTCCCTGATGGTTCGGATACATCATATAACCGCCTGTTTCCGGAAGGTTCTCCATTCCATATGCTTTGGTTCGAATCCCGCCAGTCCTTTTCATAAGGCGTATTGCATACCGTGCCAGCTCATACCGCTCTTCTGCTGAATATTTTTCGGGATGGTCCGCCTCCCTGCGCATCTTTGGAATCATATAAGGTGCTCGAAATAAATTCATCAAAATCACGTATACAAACTTTAACATAACTACCCCTATCCTCCGTATCTTATTTCTTCCGATTGTTTTGGTGCGAAGTGTGCGGTAAGCCCACTCTTTGCGCCTCATAACCTATGGTATTCTTATAACATACATTATCGTCCGTAACTCATGTACATAGTATACCGCATTTGAAAGAAAAAAACAACTTAGGGAAATCTTTTGTTCGTCATTCCTAACCAGGCGTCTGCGTCTCTTCTATCCAGGATTCGGAAACCAATGCCTGCCAGGGAAAACACGCTTTATCATCAATATAGGCATCTGCGTAAATCTTGCGTGAATCACTGCCGTATTTCTCAATAATCTCCTCCACATTTTTATTGACGGCGTCAAACTCCAGCCCCCAATTCCTGCACCAGTTCACGGCTTCCTCCAAATATCTGCCGCAGCGGCATGTCCAGAGTATCAGTCTCCTGTCCTCCGCTTTTAAGCGTTTTAATAGAAATATTAAAGGGAGATTCGGCGTGCCAATATCGGGATAACAATCAACACAAAGTGTACCGTCAAAGTCAACAGCAATAATCTGATAACTTTTTTCTTCTACTGCCATAAACGCCTCCTCTCTTCAACTGCTTACCTTTTGGCAAATCAGGAAAAACACCTTATTTCAAAATTGATACAAATAGCAGCATAAATCGTTTACTGTATCAGAATAATCAATCTACTTCAAATATTCATGTGGAATAATAGTGAACCATAATATACTGTCCGGAATGTATCAATCTACTTCAAATATTCATGTGAATAATAGGGAACCGTAATATACTGTCCGGAATGTATCTCATCGCCGGAAGAAAGCTGATTGATACTGCATACCTCTTCAATATAATCAGAAACCGTATCATATTCCGGAGAACAATAGGTATCTGCGATGTCCCAGAGGGTATCTCCTGACTGTATCTGGATACTGGTATAATATTTATAGGGAATATCTGCTGATGCTGCTGAGGTTCGGATGGCGCCGAACACCATCGAACAAACCAAAATAAAAAATGCAGATAATGCGATAACAAATACGATAAATCCCTGATTTCCTGCTGCTTCTCTTTTGCCTCTCATAGTAAAACCTCCTCATCATAAAACGAACGCACGTTGCGAACAACTGTTTGTACATGTATCATAATACCAGAACGTCCGTTTGTCAAGAAAAATTTCGAACAGATTTTCGGAATATATGTTTGCATTTCTCTTTCTTTTGTGTTATACTACTGAAAAGAGATACGATGAATGTTTTATACATTTATTTCCTATTAAAACAGACAGGAGGACTTTTATGTCATACGGAAAAATCAGCAATAAACAACGGGAAATTTTAGAATATATCAAGCAGGAAATTTTGAACAAAGGTTATCCTCCTGCTGTCCGGGAAATCTGTGAAGCGGTGGATTTAAAGTCCACTTCCTCTGTCCACTCCCATCTTGAAACCTTAGAGAAGAACGGCTATATCAGAAGGGACCCAACCAAACCCAGAGCAATCGAGATTATTGACGACAATTTTAACCTTACCAGACGTGAGGTGGTAAACGTTCCCCTCATCGGCAAGGTTGCCGCCGGACAGCCTCTTTTAGCAGTGGAAAATATTGAAAATTACTTCCCTATCCCCACGGAATTTATGCCCAATGCAGAGTCTTTTATGCTTACAGTTAAAGGTGAGAGCATGATTAATATAGGCATCATGGATGGCGACCAGATTTTAGTCCAGAGCCAGTCCGACGCTAAGAACGGTGATGTTGTAGTGGCTCTGGTAGATGATTCTGCCACTGTCAAGACTTTTTATAAAGAAGACGGCTACTACCGCCTGCAGCCTGAAAACGACAACATGGAGCCTATTATCGTAGAAGAATGCTCTATTATCGGAAAAGTGTTCGGCGTCATGCGTTTCTGGCATTAATCCTGATAACAGAAAGGCTGCAGAATGCGAAACAGCTTCTGAACCAGGGTATCTGCTCCAAATCCTATCATCGAAAAGAAGCATTAACGGATACCGCTAATGCTTCTTCTTGTCATAAATGCTATTTCTTCACAACTTTTGCTTTGCTTCCCAGACCTTTATTCTTAAATAATTTCTTGTAATCATTTACTTTACCTGATGGTACAGAAATTTTAAGAGTAGATTTCGTTCCCTTAAATGCATTAGAGCCTACCGTTGTTAATACCTTCGAGTTCACCTTGATATTCCCTAATTTTTTGCAGCCGTAGAACGCTTTCGAACCAATTTTCTTTACATTGGCGCCAATCGTCACCTTCGTCACTTTTGTGTTTTTGTAAAGCGCCTTGTTCTCAATGGAGGTTACCTTAAAGGCTTTGGCACCGATTTTCACTTTATCTGCAATCGTTACTTTTGTGGTCTTGGTGCTCTTAACACCGCTGAAAGCAAGTGTTGAGCTGCCGGTGGTTATGTACTTGTAGGCGCCGATGGTAAAGGTAACGCCTTTCTTTACAGAAACATTTTTTAATTTCCCGCATCCGGTAAATGCATCTGCTCCGACTGTCTTAACGTTTGCGCCAATGGTTACGTTTGTTACCTTATTATTTTTATAAAGCGCCTTTGCTCCAACAGAAGTTACCTTATAGGTTTTATTCTGGTATTTTACCGTTTTTGGAATGGTAACTTTCGTCACATTATTGCTTTTCAGGCCCGTAAAGGCTGCGGTAGAAGCGCCTGTTATCTTATAGGTATATTTTCCACTGGTAAATGTCTTGCCGGCATCGGTCTCGCCGGTTTCTGTTGTTCCGGTTTCTGTTGTTCCGGTTTCGCTTGAATCCGTCTCAGTTGAATTATTTTCCGTTGGATCGGTTTCGTCTTTAGAAGAACTATCTTCTGCTTTCTTTTCTCCAACCGTTACCTTTCCTGTAAAGCTATCCGTTCTGTTGTACTGTTCCACCGTAACCGTAATCGTAGTTTCTCCTGCCTTCTTTCCGGTTACACAGCCGTTTTCATCCACTGTCGCTATAGATGTATCACCGATGGAATAAGTCAGTTTCGCATCCTCTGCAAGATTGCTGACGGTAACATTTGCCTGTTTTTCCGGTTCTGCCACTGTTGTATCTGCTACAACCGGGGCGTCCTTAATACCGAAGCTTACATCGAGATAAGTTTCCGTATCCATGTAATACACTACAATTCCGCCATATACAAAATTCTCATGTGCTTTTGTGTCAAACACCAATACAGCAGGCCAGCCTTCTAAGGTTACCATGCCGTCATTATCCTCTACCCAGGTACCATATACGCTTGCGCCTTCCGGTATCTGTAAATACTGTGCCGGGATTTCTGTTTCACCTGCATACAGACAGATGATTGAGGATACGCTGATATCACTGCCATCACCTGATGCGTCTGCGCTGCATGTCACAGTTTCACCGTCGATGTTTAACATAATAAACTGAATTCTGCCGTCAAAATATTCCACTTTAATCTTCGTCAAACCATCATTTACGGTTGAGTCGGCAAAAAATTCATTTAACAGACTAAAGGTTCCATTCTCATAATCTACACCGAAGGAAGAATCATATTTCAGGTAGTCCCACCAGCTTGAGTTTGGTCCAACCTTACCGCTTGCCTGGTATGCGGTTACTCTTCTTACCCGGCTTCCATTAAATTCCACCGGAATTTTGATTCCCTCACTCCGGGTTCCTTCTGCGCTTCCTACGACCGGAGCTGCATATTTGATGAGATATTCTCTCCAGTCTGCACCGCTGCTAAACTTCATCACAAGAGTTGCAAAGGTTCCGTAGGAATCCATTTCCGCAAATTTGCTGTTTATATATTCTTTCTTGAGAACTACGACAGCACTGTCGCTGTCATAGGTATAATCTGTTCCCTCTGTCAGCCCTTCAATTCCAACAAAAGATGCGCCGCCGTTTAAGGTAAGAGGAATTTCCACATCTTCTGCAGCTTCTTCGGCAAAATACAGATTATCCAGACCTGTTGCATAAGAGGAACGCTTTGTCATGCTTGTCTCTAACATCTCGCCGACTTCTGCTTTTTTCCAGGAATAATCCTCTGTATCGTTTCGGTCAATACCGGAACCGTTATCCCAGAACATCAGGCAGACCTTGTAATTTCTTGCCATTTCATTCATGTATTCGTAATATTTGAGCTCCTCACCGGTTTCAAGACAGCCCTCTGATGAATCATAACCCAACAGACCATACTCACCGACAACAACGCCGATTCCCTTAGAAGTAAACTTCTGATAGATCGTTTCCATTGCACTGTCTACCGCTTTTCTCGGTGTATAGTCATCCCATAACGCTTCATCGAAGCCGGTCTTTCCTAAATTAGCGCTGTAAACCCACTCGCTGTAATAGTGAACCGTTGCAATGATATTTTCATCATTTAATTCCGTAATGAACTGGTATAACGACTCAGCCTCAGTATCAGTATACCTCGTATACATGGTAGGCATAATTATCATTCGTTCTTTATTTTCCGTTATGCTACGGATAATCTCGTAGGAGGCACGGTTGATTTCATCTAATTTGTCCTGTGCTGTGATATCTCCTGTATCCCCAAAATCCGGTTCATTAATGGTTTCAAAGCATACCTGCTCCGGCTCGTCCTTCATATAATCAGCAAGCTGTTTCCAGAAATCACAGTACATTCTGTATTCCTCGGACTCTTTATTGCCGTCCCAGTATTTGAGCCATATCCAGGAATCATGATGGATATTCACCATGACATACAGACCTTCCTCTACTGCCCAGTCAACCACTTCCTTGTAACGTGCTAACCATTCTGCGTTGATGACATATTTGTATTCATCCTCTCCCGCATTTTCATTTACGGTGTATCTGCGGTAAACCGTAAACGGCATACGGATACTGCTGTATCCCTTTTCTTTTACTGCTTGGATGAACTCCTTTGTTACCGTAGGATTCCCCCAGGCAAGCTCACCGGTATCCTTTTTGTCCAAATCTGCCTCAAATCCGTCAAAAGAATTTCCGAGATTCCACCCGGACCCCATCTCTGTGACATATTCAATGGATTTGGATGTGGGAATCGTAATATCCCCTCCCCCTGTTGCCGCTTCAACTGTTGTTGGCACGGATACGAATACTCCGGAAAACAGTACTACAGCGGACATAGCTCCTGCCAGTAATTGTTTGAACTTTCTCACGTCTTTACCTCCTCGTATTATTTGACAGACTTTTTAGCCTGCCGGTTTTCTTTGGCACTTAATATTTTTAACATAACCAAAAATAAAATAATACAGCAAGAATCTGACGTTTTATACATGAATAATTTAAGTAACATATGGAAACAATACAATATATTTCCAACAAATCGTAATTATTTTAGTAAAAACCTACAACACAACAATTTTCCTACAAAAGAAAAAGGTATAATTCCACAACTACTATTGTTGTGGAATCATACCTTTCCATCCGAACATTTTCTTTCTGATAAATTTAAAAATTTATGTTATTATCTGAGAAAATAATTCATTACAGCTCCTTCACATCAATTTCTTTTCCGTCCCTCCAGACACGCTCCAAATCATAAAACAGACGGTCCTCCTTGGAGAAAATATGGATAATTACATCACCGTAATCCATCAGTATCCATGTGGAATTCGAATTTCCCTCCACCTGTTTTACAGGAAGTCCTGCTTTATACAGCGCTTCATCCGCCGCATCCCGCATTGCCTGAATCTGATTCTGGTTTGTTCCGTTTGCAATAATAAAATAATCTGCAATAGGAGAAATCTCACGGATATCTATTACCTTGATGTCCTCCGCCTTCCGGTCCTCTAATGCCGCAACGGCAATTTTACAAAATTCTGCTGCCTCCATAATTACTGCTCCTCCTCTAAATATTGTTTATAAAATTCATACGTCATTCTGGTGGTGGAATCAATACTTCCTCCCCGGCTCATTAAATACATCAGTGTATCACGCAGGATTTGCGCCATACAGACATTCAAGTCACAAAAAGCCATCTGACGTACTTCCTCCAAATTCGGCGCCTTATCGCGCCCCGGCTCAATGTAATCGGCAATGTAAATAATTTTGTCCAACAGGCTCATATCCGGCTCTCCCGTGGTATGCACCTTGATGGCATGCAAAATCTCAGGGTCAGAGACGCCGTAGGTTTTCTCCGCAAGAAATGCGCCTAATTTTGCATGAAGCAGATACGGGCTTTCATACTCCACCGGATGAATGAGAATATGGTTTTTCTCGCAGAGAGCAATCTTTTCATCATTGGGAATACACTTTGCGCAATCATGAAGCAGCCCCGCAAGCATGGCATTTTCTATGGAATATCCATGCGCCATGGCAAGACAGCCCGCCGTATACATCACGCCTTTTGTGTGTTCATACCGCCCTTTGTCCAGCTCTTTTTTTAATTTTTTCCTTATCTCATGAAGTTCCATTACTGCGTCCTCCATAAAAAAACATTTTTTTATCCACGTAATTTTTGCCGAAACACAGATTTCTATTTAACCCCTGCCGACAGATTGTGCCATACAAAACTTAAGTTGCATCATACAGCTTCTGCTCTTTAATAAAGGTTCTCACCTTTTCCGGCAGCATAGCGAGGCTGTTTTCCTCCCCCTCTGACAGCTTTTGTCTGAGGATAGTAGAAGAAATATCCGTCTTTCCGCCGAAAACAGGATAAATCTCCGCCGGAAACAGGCTTTGTATCTGCGCAATCTTCTCCCGGATAGCCGCAATATCCATATCATCCCGGACTGCCGCTAAAATCACTGCCTTCTGACAGATAATCTCCGGGTGATACCAGCGGTCAAAATAATCCAGAGAATCCGCTCCCATAATAAAATAAAATTTTTTATCCGGATACTGTTCCTTTAATTTTGTCAGAGTGATATAAGTGTAGCTGGTTTTCTCCGACGCCATCTCAATGTCACAGAGCTTAAAATAAGGGGTTCCTTCTATGGCAAGGGACACCATTTCAGCCCGGCTCTCAGCAGGCGTCATCTGCTTTTCATTCTTATTCGGCGAGTGCCCTGCCGGAACAAACCACACCTCGTCTAAATCAAATTCTTCATAGGCGCTTTTTGCAATATTGAGATGTCCTAAATGAATGGGGTCAAATGAACCGCCGAATATTCCTATCTTTTCCTCCATGGAATGCCCCCGGATAATTTTTTTTACTGCGTGCGTCCCCCTTTTAGGAAAGATTTCACACTGTCCTGCTGTCATTAATTTGGAAGTTCAAATTTTGAATTTTTCTTCGCCTGACGGAACAGAATGATTTTTTTCCCAATCACCTTCACCACGTCAGAACGGGTGCGCTCCGCAATCACATTTGCAATTTCCTTTGGCTCGTCAATGCAGTTTTTTAACACGGAAATTTTAATCAGTTCCCTTTTTTCCAATGCCTCGTCTAAGGCTGTAATAATTTCCGGCGTCAGGCTTGACTTTCCAATCTGGAAAATCGGGTCTAAGGTGCTTGCCTGTCCGCCGAGATAAGCCCGCTGTTTGCTTGTTAATGCCATAATAACTATCCTTTCCCATTTTTATTTATAATAATCAAATTCGTTTCCGTACATCCGAACCGTATCTCCGTCCTGAATGCCCATTTTTTCTAATTCCTTTAAAATGCCCTGCTCTTTTAAGAATTTCTGGAAGAACAAAAAGCCCTTCTCGGAGTCAATGTTGGTGTAACCAAGCATTTTATCAATCTTCGGTCCCTCCACCACAAAGGCTGCGTCATCTGCCCTGGTAATGGTGTAAGGCTCGTCCTTAAAGAAACGGAGCGCCGGGTCAAATTCCTGCTCATAGACTACAGGCTCCTGGCTGCAGTTATCTAACAGCTCCTGTACATGATAAAGCAGCTCCTTTAAGCCCTTTCCGCTGACTGCCGAAATGGGGAATACCTTGATTCCATCCTTTTCAAAGGTATCCTTCAGCTTCTGGATAATCTCGTTCTCATCACCGTAGACTGCGTCCATCTTGTTGGCTGCAATCACCTGTGGCTTCTCAAGCAGCGCTGGGTCATAGGACTCTAATTCCCGGTTGATGGCAAGAATATCCGCAATGGGGTCGCGTCCCTCCGTGCCTGCCGCATCCACCATATGAATCATGACCTTGGTACGCTCGATATGGCGCAAAAATTCCAGACCAAGCCCCACGCCCTCCGAAGCGCCCTCAATCAGCCCCGGAATATCCGCAATGACAAAGCCCTTAGCCCCCTCTAAGTCTACCACCCCTAAATTAGGCTGCAGCGTGGTAAAATGATAGTTGGCAATCTTTGGCTGGGCGTTGGTGACACGGGACAGCAAAGTGGATTTTCCCACGTTTGGAAAGCCCACCAGCCCTACATCCGCAATGACCTTTAACTCTAATTTCACTTCCAGCTCAATGGCTTCCCCGCCGGGCTGGGCGTATTTCGGCGCCTGCATGGTGGAGGTGGCAAAATGCTGGTTTCCCAGTCCGCCCCTGCCTCCCTTTAAAATCACCTGTCTGCGGTTGTCGCCGGACATATCTGCAATGACTTTCCCGGACTCCGCATCCTTTATCACCGTTCCGGCAGGCACTTTTAAGATTAAATCCTCACCGTTTTTTCCGTGGCAGTTGCGTTTTCCGCCCTCTTCCCCCGGTCTTGCCGCAAATTTTCTTCTGTGGCGGTAATCGGTCAATGTATTCAAGCCGTCATCCACCACAAAAATAACATCGCCGCCCTTTCCGCCGTCGCCGCCGTCGGGACCGCCGTCGGGAACATATTTTTCACGGCGGAAGCTCACATGACCGTCGCCGCCTTTTCCTGATTTGATAATAATTGTCGCTCTGTCTGCAAACATAATTTCCCTCTCAATTTACTTTCTGTTCTGCAAAAGCTGCCTTTTATGGCTTCCTGACAGCGCCATAACTGCCCTGTCCATCCTGCATGATTTCTGCGGGTCGCTTTGATTAAAGGGAGGAAAAAATTCCTGTAAAATTTCCTTCTTTTAATCAAAGAGACCCGCCAAAGCAACCAATGGTCGTCTTGCCGGGTCTACAGTACATCGACATGAAACGGCGTTTCATGTTATTCAGCTACTGGATAAACGGAAGCCTGTTTCTTGTCTCTTCCTTTTCTCTCAAATCTTAAGATACCATCTGTTAAAGCGAATAATGTATCATCGCCGCCGATACCTACATTAACACCCGGATGAATCTTAGTTCCACGCTGTCTGTATAAAATGTTGCCAGCTTTTACGAACTGTCCGTCTGCTCTTTTTGCTCCTAATCTCTTAGACTCAGAGTCACGTCCGTTCTTGGTAGAACCAACTCCCTTTTTATGAGCAAAAAACTGAAGATCAATCTTAAACATTAGGTCACACCTCCTTAAATACTATCTTTAAAAACTTCTTACCATATGATTCCTGAATCCCCTTCAAGCCCAAAATCATAGTCTTTACCAGTAATTCAGCATCATGCCCGGCAGGACTCTCAAAACGGAAACGGATATCCCCGCTCACAGGGTCCGCCTCACAGGAAAAGCCTTCCTCTGTGTAGTTCTCAAGTGCATTTACCGTATTCTGCACCAGAATGGAAATCCCGGCGCAAACCACGTCTTTTCCATGAAAAGCAAAACCTGCATGTCCCACACAGTCGAAACCCATATATTCCTGTTTCTGGTTCTGGAAAACCGTTATCTTCGTCATAACAATTTCCTGTCTTTTCTTAAAAGTTTCGATTACGCGTTGATTTTTTCAATCTTAACCTGGGTAAACGCCTGTCTGTGGCCGTTTTTCTTGTGGTAACCGGTTTTTCTCTTGTACTTGTAAACGATAACTTTTTTACCTCTGCCCTCTTTTACGACAGAAGCTTCTACAGAAGCGTTTGCTACATCAGAACCAACTTTAATTCCGTTGTCAGATACAGCTAAAACCTGATCAAAAGTTACTTTCTCGCCAGCTTCCACACCAAGTTTTTCAATGGTAATGATATCGCCTTCGGATACTTTGTACTGTTTACCACCTGTTGCTATAATTGCGTACATATGGCACCTCCTATTTATCATTACTCGCCAGTTATGGTGCCATCCGGAATGGACGGACTTTCAGACCTCACTGTGCGGCATACTTCGTTAGTTTAACATAAGAATATTGTTACGTCAACTAATATTTATCATTTTATGGAAATTTTTTTACAGGAAAAAATCACGCATAGTTCCCCAGCTTCTTCCCGTAAATCTTAAAGCAAATCAGGAAAAAGATAATTCCGTAAACCGTGGTGATAGGCGTTGCCAGTCCCACATAGGTCAGAGACGTTTCCGGCAGCCTCGACATCAGGATAGACACCGGAATACGGATACAAAACGCCGAAGAGATTCCCTGTATCATCACCGGCATGCTCTTCCCGTTTCCGTTAAAATATCCGATACTGCTGAACAGAATGCAGGTCAGAATACAATCCGGAGAAAATCCTCTGAGATAGGCGGCGCTTTCCGCAATGACTGCCTGGTCTTTGGAAAAGGCCGCAGACAGCATTTCCCCGCCGAAAAAGCCCAGAAGGAAAATAAAAATCCCCACGCTGCACCCGGTAATAATTGCCGTAAAAAATCCCTTTTTCGCCCGCTCCGGTTTTCCCGCGCCGATATTCTGCGCCACAAAGGCAGAAACGCTCTGCATCACGGAGGATGGCACTAGCATAATAAAGGCAACCACCTTCTGCGCCACCCCATACCCGGCAGAGGGAACCAGCCCCATCTGGTTAATAATGGCATTAATGACCAGAAAAGAAATCTGCACCATTGTTTCCTGCACTGCAATGGGAACTCCTACGGACAAAATTCTTTTCAATTCACCGGAAAAAATCCGGCACTGCTTTTTGGAAAAAGAAATTCCTAACTGCTGTCTTTGCAGCACAAACGCAGATATTACCACGGAAACCGCCTGTGCAGCGATGGTGGCGATGGCGGCTCCTGCCACATCCATCCCTAAAACGCCCACTAACAGCAAATCACCGATAATATTTACCACACACGCCACACCCACAAATAAAAAGGGAAGGTTGGCATTTCCCACACCCCGCAGCACGCCGCTGATGACGTTATAGGCAATGATAACAAGAATGCCGCCGGAGCAGATACGGATATAGAGGACAGCCTTCTCATATGCTTCCGCAGGCACCTGCAGCAAATGCACAATACTTCCCGCAAATACCTCCAACAATACCGTAAGCACAATTCCAAGGACGGCAAACAGAATAATCGTAGTTCCCACGGCGTCTCCCGCCTCTTTGGGTTTCCTCTCCCCGATATGCTGACCGATGATAACGGTGGAGCCCATGGCAAGGCTGGTGATGATAAAGGTCACCATCTGCATAAAAGAGCTTCCCGTTCCCACGGCGGAAATGCTAGAGGCGTCTCCGAACTGCCCTACCACCAGCAAATCCACGGCTCCGTATGCCGCCTGCAAAACCAGCGCTCCTAGCACCGGAAGCGCAAAACGCACCAGGGAAACAAATACAGAACCTTCCGTAAAAGAAATTTCTTTTTTCTTCTCCTGTGACATAATATTTCCTCTCTTCTTTGTTTTTCAGCAAGCTATCTGCCCCATCTCCTGCAGTTATTTGTGTCTGCAGGGCTTTTCAAGCAGAAAATGCAATGCTTTTATTCCGGATAGTTTATCGGACCATCGTAGACAAAATCAATGCCGTCCGTCTCCGTGCGAAGCTCAAATGCCTCTAACAGCTTTTGTAAATTCTCCAGTTCTTTCTGATAGGTTTCTAAGGTAATTTCATATTCGGGGTTCCCGATTTCCATCGCCATCCGCTCAGTTACAGTCGTTCCTCCATGCGCTACGTCCTGATACAAATACAAATTCGTGATAATTTCCGGATTATTAAAATCCGTTATATAGAAACGGACATTTTCATAGGGAAGCAGCCGCTCCATGGCGCGCTCTAAGGTATAGAGATAGGATTCCAGCAAATTCTGGTTATCCGCCCGGTACCACCAGGTAATACAGTACGGCGGCAGAAAAAACTCAAACCGGGTGTCGGGATGTTCCTGCACAAAGGCTTCTATCTGCGCCAGATTTGCCTCCACCTCATCACAGCCGTAAAGAGAATCGTGCTCCTCATGCTCCCCGGTATCCTTAAGGGGATTGTAGCTTTGCAGCACATATTCCGGACCGCACTCATTTTTATCATTTATCTGGTAGGCAAGCCCTGCGGTAAAATTGTCAAACCGGGAAACAGAAAGCATATCCGGTATTTTCTCAAAAATCACATCCCCATTCCAGAAATAGGAAACATCATCAAAGGGATTTTTATTTACCATGTACTCTACTTCACCGGGAAACGGATTTTCCTCCTGCTCACTGTACAAAGAAAAAACGTCCAGCCCATAGTAAACCTGCTCTAACTCATGTTCTTCAAAGGCAGTATCCAGATAAGCCGCCAGCAAAGGCGCCGACGCAGAATTTCCCACCGCTTTGATTGTGTCGGAACCAAGCCTGTCATCCAGGGTATCCGTATTGATACTCATAACCACGGAAGAGCCTAACAGCAGGCTGTCATACTCTAAATGCTTCACCGCCCCATAGCCCTGATACTGGTGGGAGGTCTGCAGGGGCTTTAAGCCAAACCATGGCTTATGATAATGAAAAAATGGGTCAATCAACACCACAAGCAATGCCATGCCGCCCAGAAAAACAACTGCCCCGGCAAGAAAATGCCTGACTAATTTTTTCTCATTGGTTTCTTTCATGCAGCTAACCATGCCTTTCTCTTAAAAATTAAAATACAAAAACGTACTCATTCCGGAAAAGGAAATCACACATAAGCTAAGCACCAACGCCAGCCCCCACATTTCCAAGGCAGTCGCCTTTTTCTCCTTCACCCAGTCATAGGAGCTTTTCCTCGTACATAAAAAGGCGGCAAGGACAAACATAACCAGCATCCATGCCAGATACAGGATTCGGGCAGCCGCATAGCCCCCGAAGTGGTCTGCCACCAGATACAGCGGATAATTTTTAAAGCTGTCCATGGAGTAAGGCAGCATCCAGATATGCCCCGTATTGGTAAAGGAAAACAGCTTTTGGTAAAACTGCCCGGCTTCCGCGATACTGTCGCTGCGGAACAGCACCCAGGCAAGATTTAAAAAGAGGAAGGTAAAAAGCCAGTCCAGCTTTGTCCCGATTTTGGTATGAATTTTTTCATAAGCCGTCAGGTTCTCCAGGGAAACCGCAATGCCGTGAACCACACCCCAGAGCACAAAGGTCCAGTTTGCGCCGTGCCAGATACCGCTCAAGAGAAAGACTATCATGGTATTGCGGATTTTCTTCGCCTTTCCCGCTCTGCCGCCCCCTAACGGTATGTAAACGTATTGGGTAAAAAATGCATTTAAGGTCATATGCCAGCGTCTCCAGAACTCCTTTACGCTGTGGGATTTGTAAGGAGACTGAAAGTTTCTCGGCAATTCCAAATTCATCAGATACCCAAGCCCCAGCGCCATATCACTGTAACCGCTGAAATCAAAGAAAATCTGAAAGGTATAGGCAATCATAGTCAGCAGAGCGCTTACACTGTCCAAAGAGTCTATCGCCCCGAAGCCCAAGTCCGCCACCTTTCCCAGTTCATCCGCCACCAGCAGTTTTTTTCCTAAGCCTATGACAAAAAGACGGATACCCGTCAGAGTATTTCCGTAGTCAAAATGGCGTCTTTCCTTCTCATGAAACTGTGGTATCAAATCCCGGTGGGAAACAATGGGGCCTGCCACCAGCTGCGGAAAATAGGTGACGAAAAGCATATAGTCCGCCAGCTCGTAATGCTCCGCTTTTCCCTGCATCCGGTCCGCCATAAAGGCAATCTGCTGAAAAGTAAAAAAGCTGATTCCCAGAGGCAGGGCAATATTTTTCACCGCCCAGTTTAAGTGAAACGCCTGATTTACATTTTCCACAAAGAAATCATAATATTTAAAATAAAACAGCAGTCCCAGATTAAAGACGATACCGCAGACACCCAGGATTTTATGCGCCGAAAAACGCTCCATCAGGGCGCTAATCAGATAATTGCCAAAAACGCTGGCGAGAATAATCAAAAGGTACGCCGGATGGAAATAGCCGTAAAACCACAGGGACATCCCGATAAGAAAAACCTGCGCCAGTTTGTATTTTCCAAAATGATTCGCCCCATGCCACAACAGCAGCGCCAGGGGCAGAAACAGAAAGATAAAAATGTATGAATTAAAAAGCATCTTTTGTTCCAGTCCTTTGTAAATGAATTTCCGGTTTTAGCGAATGGCAAACACCAGCAGAACCAAAGCTCCTAAAATAATGCGGTACCAGCCGAAAACTTTAAAGTCGTGCTTTTTGATATATGCCATTAAAAACCGAATCACCAGTATGGAAACCACAAACGCCACCACCGTACCGATACAGAGGGTGATGATTTCCGCCCCGGAAAATGCAAGCCCGAATTTGATGACTTTAATCAGGCTTAAGCCCAGCATGACCGGAACGGCAAGGTAAAAGGTAAATTCCGCCACAGCTACCCTTGACACACCGATTAACAGTCCGCCGATGATGGTCGCCCCGGAGCGGGAGGTTCCGGGAATAATGGACAACACCTGAAAAAGACCGATAATAAAGGCGGTCTGATAGGTGATATCCGCTAAAGTGTTTACCCTTGGAGTTCTGGTTTTGTTCCAGTTTTCAATCAGGATAAAGGCAATTCCGTAAATAATCAGCGCCAGCGCAATGACTGTCGGAGTATGGAGATGGGCTTCGATGTAATCATCGAAAAGCAGCGTCACTGCCGCCCCCGGGATACATGCCACCACTACCTTAAACCACAGGGAAAAGATATCCTTCCGGATAACGGATTGGGTTTTATCCTTAAATTGAAAGGGGAACATCCGGTTCCAGTACAGTACCACCACCGCTAAGATAGCACCTAACTGTATCACCACAAAAAACATTTCCTTGAACTCGTCGCTCATGTTCATTTTTAAAAATTCGTCCACCAAAAGCATATGCCCCGTACTGCTGATGGGAAGCCATTCGGTAATGCCCTCTACGATTCCCAAAAAGATTACTTTCAGAATATCTATCAGACTTAAGTCCATAATTGCTGATTCTCCTTTTTTCCAATTTTTACTTTTTTAAGTACATTTTATTACAGATAAACTTTTTCTATACCTTTTTCGCTCTTTGTTTACATAATATTTTTACAGTAAACTACATTGCGTTTTTGACATAAACCGTCTCACAAAAACTACAGATATATTTTGTTTTTTGCTAAATGACTGCCTATACTTCTTTATTTTAAGGTTTCCCGCAGGGATTTCTGGATTTTCTTCCGGGTGACTTCCACCAGCCCCAGCTTTGTCATATCCACCAGCTGCGTGGGAACAGGGTCCTTTCTTAAAGCACTACGGAACGTGTTTAACAATTCCTCTTCTGCTTTTTTCGAGGTAAGATTCATAAAATCCACTAAAATCATACCGGAAATATTCCGAAGTCTTAACTGTCTCGCAATCTCTTCCGCCGCCTCTTTATTCACCTTAAGAAAATTCTCCTGCACTTCCTTCTTTGCCACATTTTTTCCGGTGTTCACGTCAATCACCGTCAAAGTTTCCGTCGGCTCTATAATCAGATATGCCCCGGACTTTAACCACACACGTTCCTTCAAAGCCTCCTCTAAGGCAGACTTCATACTGTAGAGGGCAGATAAGGACAACGTTTCATCTTCATAATAGCAAATCGCAAGCCGCTCCTTTACCGTGAACCTGCACACCTTCGTCCTTACGCTGCCTCCGGTATAAAAATCTTCTTCCCCAATGCCATAGCTTTTGCAGATTTCCTCAAAAATTTCTCTGTCATCGGTGACAATTTGGGCTAAATCCTCTTCCCTTAACCCCTTTAAGCGCTTTTTCCAGAGCGGCTCTTCCCGGTAAAGGCAGCTGTAGCAGGTTCTGCTGGCGGCTGTTTCCGCAAGTCTACCGTAAAACTGCTCTAAGCTGCGGATTTCTTCTAATATGGTTTCCTCTGCAGCGCTCTTTGCATTCGTTCTGACAATGATACCGAAATTCCGCTCCCCTGTTTCCGGGAAATTCTGCTCTAACATATTTTTCATCCGTTTCCTTGTGTCCCCGTCTAACTTGGAAGAAACAGACAGTTTCCTGTTTCCGGTGGTGAGCACGGCGTACGTCCCGGTAAAGGTCAGATTGGAGGAAACCACCGGGTCTTTGGTTTTGATTGCCTCCTTTGTGACCTGCACTAACAGCTCGTCCCCCGCCGCAATCTCCTTTTTCGAAGAGAGTTTTCGGGTAAAAACGGCGTTCCTGCAATCCTCTAAGGAATAGTAACAGTTCTGGTCAGAGGAAATTTTAATAAAAGCGGCGTTTAAGTTTTTTACCACCTTTTCCACCCGCCCGATATAAATATTTCCCAGGACGGAGCCGCCCTCCTTTTTCTCCGGCGTCACCTCTATCATTTTTTTCTGTTCGTCATAAAGGGCAGAAATCAAATATTCCTGCCCCCTGATTTCTTCTGTTGTAATCACATAGCGGTTGTTCATTCTTTCCTCATTTCCGTCCATATCCTATTTTCAGGCAATCTCTTCCCCTCATATCTAAAAGGGAAATAAAGCCTTCTTCCTTTTTTGTCAAAAGAATATCCTTCTTTCAGACAATCTCTTCCCCCATATCTAAAAGGGAAATAAAACCTTCTCCGGCAGGATTTCCCGCATAAACATCCCTTCTGTGAATCTGAATGGCATTTTCCTCATAGGAAATCCCCAGAAACTCATAAAGGGAAGCCACTACCAGCTCCGGCTTCAGGTTATCGGAGCTTCCGGTGGACAATTTCAGGTAAAAGCAGGGTTTTCCCTCCCGCTCAGACACCTCAAATTCATACACCAGAGCTTTTAAATCCATGACCTTTTCACTTTTCTTGGTCTTTTTGGTAATGAGCACTTCCTGCTGTTCCTTAAAAAACCGCTGTATGCCTGTTCTTAATTCCTCCACGGAAACAGGCGGCTCATAGCCCTCTTTATAAAACAAATCGTAATCTGCCGCCGCCACAATGGACATGGCGGTTTTTGCGTTATCCGGCAGCTTCACGTATCCGGTAATTTCCACGCCCTCCACCATGGTGTCATTCAACATCTGTATGGCTTCTTTGCTGGAACGTGTGCTGTTTACCTCAATGTCTAAATACTCGCCGTCGCTGGTAATTCCTACCCCCAAGGGCGCCGCAAAGGACATAATCTGGTGGGGAGAAAACCCTTCCGAATAGCAGATATCAATATCCGCCCGCCTGATTGCTTTCTGAAAATACCGCATAATATCCAAATGTCCGATAAAACGCATCACGCCGTATTTTCGGAATTTTATCCGTATCTTTATCATAACTGTTTATGCCTTTCTTCTATCATAATTCGCCTGTTTTTGCTGCTGCATTCCTAACCATTTCCTGCTAGTCTATTTATCAGTCACTTCGTTTATTTGGGGTTTACGCCTGCAGTCAGCTCCTGTCCGCCACACAAACGCCGGTCCCAAAACGCGCCACACCACAGCCGGAGCATTTCATACGGCAGTTTGGCGTTACCGTCTCTCCTATGGCAGTCTGCCACTCACGTTTTAAGAATTCCTTCGTTACTCCGGTATCAATGAAATCCCATGGGAAAATCTCATCTAACGGACGCTCCCTCATGGTATAGAAATCCATATCAATGCCGCATTCCTCAAAAGCGTCTAACCATCTCTGGTAATCGAAAAATTCAGACCAGGCGTCAAAAATACCGCCCTTCTCGTAAACCTTTAAGAGAACCTGTCCCACTTTTCTGTCGCCTCTGGCAAGAACACCCTCTAATACCGTCACGTCCGCCTCATGCCAGTTGTACTTGATGCTCTTGCGGTTTAACTGCTCCTTTACCGCATCATTTACGATTTTTGCCCTGCCGATATAGTCCTCCGGGGTATACATTCTCGCCCACTGGAAGGGGGTAAAGGGCTTCGGCACAAAAAAGGATGTGGAAATGGTAATCTGACATTTTCCATTCCGCTGGTCTTTGGGTATCTCATAATAACGCACGGCAATGTCATTGGCAAGCTCCGGAATAGCACGCATGTCCTCTTCCGTCTCCGTAGGCAGCCCTAACATAAAGTAAAGCTTTACCTTATTCCAGCCTCCCTCAAATGCCATGCCTGCCCCCTCTAAAATCACATCCTTGGTAAGTCCCTTGTTAATGACGTCGCGAAGCCTCTGGGAGCCCGCCTCCGGGGCAAAGGTTAAGCTGCTCTTTTTGATGTCCTGCACCTTTCCCATCACGTCCAGAGAAAAAGCGTCGATTCGCAGGGAAGGCAGGGAAATATTAACGCCCTTTCCCTTAAATTCATCAATCAGGAATGTAACCAGTTCTTCTAACTGGGAATAATCGGAGGAGCTTAAAGAGCTTAAGGAAATCTCTTCGTATCCCGTGGACTTTAACATTTTGTAAGCTAAATCCTTTAAACGCTCCACATTTTTTTCCCTGGTGGGACGGTACACCATACCCGCCTGGCAAAAACGGCAGCCGCGGATACAGCCGCGCTGGATTTCAAGCACCACCCTGTCCTGGGTCGCTTTGATAAAGGGAACCACAGGTTTTTCCGGGTAAACCGCCTCCGTCATGTCGGTGACAATCTGCTTGGTGACCGTGGCAGGAACATCTTCATATAACGGATAAAACCGTTCAATGGTTCCGTCCTCCTTATAGTCTACTCCATAAAGGGACGGCACATAAATTCCCGGTATCTTTGCCGCCTCCCGCAGAAAAGCCTCTCTGGACGCACCCTCTTTCCGCATGGCTTTATATAAATCCAACAATGCGTCATACTGGATTTCTGCCTCTCCCATATAGAACAAATCAAAAAAATCTGCGATGGGTTCCGGATTGTAGGTGCAGGGACCTCCGCCGATTACCAGGGGATGTTCCCAGGTACGGTCTTTGGACAGCAGCGGTATCTGGCTTAAATCCAAAATCTGTAAAATATTGGTGTAGCACATCTCATACTGAATGGTAATTCCAAGAAAATCCGCATTTTTTACCGGCTCCTGGGATTCCAACGAAAACAGTGGGATTTGCTGTTCCTTTAAAATTTCATGCAAATCCGGCCAGGGGGAATATACCCGCTCACACCACACGTCCTCCCTGCGGTTAAACATATCATATAAAATCTGGATTCCCAGATGAGACATTCCTATCTCATAGACGTCAGGAAAACACATCACAAAACGAATGTCTACCTGTTCCTTGTCTTTTTTTACGCTGTTTAACTCGTTTCCGATATAACGCGCCGGCTTATCGATTTTCATTAATATTTCATCTGATAAAGCTAATTTCGTCATTCAAAAATATCCTCTCTTTTTTCACTGGCAGAGGCGTCCGCCCCATAACCTTCCTGTATCATAACATAATTTTTTAATTTTGTATAATAATGATTGTCAGAAACCAGTTCCACAATCTGTTCTGCTGAATAGTCAAAAATTTTCGTGTCGGTATAACGGCAGTAGAAAAACGCCCCCAGCAGGCAGACCGCAAGAAACAGCCTGATTTTGAAAAAGGAAAAAAACTCTCCCGTCTGCCCCTCTTCATCCTGCCCTCTTCCCGCATACTGCGGCTCTTCGTCAAAGGATTTCCGCACATTTGCCACATATTCCCTGCGCCGCTTAGCATAACCGTCTGTCATAAAATTTCCTTTCTGCCCCTCTCTAAGGACTTTCTTACAATTTTTTCAGGAAAGAATTATTCCATCTGATATCCTCCATCATGCTTTGAAACCAGATGCGGTTGCTTTCGTCCCAGTCGTCGGAGACAACATATCCCAGCCCTTTCGCATTATTTCCTGCATACTCCCCCCGCAGGAAACCTTCGGTGTTTCCGATTCTCAGATTTCTCTGAAAATCCACCGGCAGCGTTTTTATCATTTGTATGTATTGGTAGCAGGAATTTTTACATGCTGTTTCCAGCTTTTTTGTTTTCCGGTCCGAAAGGTTCTTTGGTAACAGTATTACCATAAAGATTGCCCCGATGACGCCCTCGTAAAACCACGGGTCATCTACGTCAAACAGGTTTAAAAAGGATGTTTTGGATTTCAGATTAAATCTTCTCTCTAATTTTTTTAATGTTTTTAAAAGATAGTCTCCCTGTTTCATCATTAACTTTGCGTCAACATTTCTCATAGGTATGTGCTCCCCGTGTGTATTCCGTAAAAATATGTTTGTATTATTTTATGATAGAAGTCAGATAAAATATGTTTTCTGCTTTTACTTTTTACTGAAAGGCAGTTCTAACCACTGCAATAAAACTTTGTCCACAACAAATGCCCCCGCTGCGGAAATCACCAGTGTCAGCGCCATCATAAGCAGACACCCTCCCCAGATTCCGCCGCTGAGCACGTCCACATGAAGCAGCTGTTTTACCACATAATGCAGCACGCCCCAGTGTATCAGCAAAATAGAATAACTGTATTTCCCCAGAAAAGCCACAGCCGCAGAGGTATTCCGCTCCTTTGCCAGACGCTTCACCAAAACAAAGATTGCAGCAGATAGCAGCAGCATGGCAGGGGAATTGTTGTAAAGATAATCCTCATAATTTTCCCCGACCCCTGCAATCCAGTAACAGGACAAAAGAAAGGAAACCGCCCCGCCCGCCAGAAACAGATTTTCCGCTTTCCGGCTGCATTTTCCATCCAGAAGATAACCTAACAGAAATGCACTCACAAAGCTGTCAGTAAACCAGCCGAAGGGCGACGCAAGCCCTGCCAGAGGCAGATACGTGTCCAGGGCGCACACTGCAAAAATAACTGCCATAACGCCGTAGAACACCGTGTCCGGGATATTAGAAAGCAGCCACCGGAGAAACGGCGTCAGCACATAAAGCCAGAGTATCACATACACCAGCCAGAAATGCGGAGCTTCCTCCGGCGCCCCGGTCAAAATACGCTTTAACATGGCAAGCCAGTGGTTGGGATAAAGCCACACAAGCCCCTCCTTGGCACACACATAAAAAATGTAGTAAACCACCAGGGGAATTGCCACCTTCGAAAAACGTTTCCTGAAAAAAACGCCGATACTCTCCCCCTGCACCGGAAGCAGCAGCGCACCGCTTATCATAATAAATAAAAGGTTGCAGGAGAGAAAAAGGAAATCAAAAATTTCCAGCACTTGAAAGGAAACCGTCCCCCTCTCTGACATGGAGGAGGCAAGAGACACCGTGTGCACTCCAATCACAAAGACAGTGGCAGCCACCCGAAGATAATCTATATATGTTTTTCGATTGTTTGGTATGTTGCCCTTGGAATAATGATTCATGTAAACCTTCTTCTTAACTTAAAATGATTTTGCGAAAATAAAAGAACCGATATTTTAATACCGCAAACAGGATGTTTCCTGGATTTCTCCAAAAAACATCCTGCAATTTTACCTCTGTGATAATTCCTGTGTAATTTCCTCCCAGGTCACGCCCTTTTCCGCCATAAGCACCATCATGTGATACAGAAAATCGGAAATCTCATACTTGATATCCTCCGGCTCCGGATTTTTCGCCGCAATGATAATCTCCGTCGCCTCTTCCCCGATTTTCTTTAATATCTTATCGATTCCCTTATCAAAAAGATAGTTGGTGTAAGAGCCCTCCTTGGGGTTCTCCTTGCGGTCAAGGATAATGCTGTAAACATCCTCCAACACCTTTAAGGGGTTTTTCTCCATGTACTCTTTTTTTACAATCTCATTAAAAAAGCAGGTAGGATTTCCGGTATGGCAGGCAGCTCCCACCTGGGAAACCTTTGCTAAGATGGTATCATAATCGCAATCGGCAGTCAGGGACTTCACATACTGGATATGACCGGAGGTTAAGCCCTTCGTCCAAAGCTCCTGACGGCTTCTGCTGTAATACGTCATTTTCCCGATATTAATGGTGGTATTGAAAGCCTCCTCGTTCATGTAGGCTAGCATTAAAACCTCATCCGTGCGGTAGTCCTGCACAATCACCGGAACCATGCCGTCGGAATTTTTCTTGAAATCGGACCACTTTAACGCCGGCTCAAAATTGTCCATCTTAATGCCCGCTGCGGAAAGCTGGGATTTCATCTCCATAACGTCCATACCGGGGTCGTTGATAAAAGTCCCGGCAATTCCTCTGACATTGCTGCGGCTTAGAACCTCAATAATTTTCTCATAATCACATTTTTCAAAATACACCACATAAGGCACGTCGGTGATATTTTCCACCGCATTCAGCACCTCTGTGTCTAACACCAGAAGCTCATGGAAATGGTCGAGCATCTCCTTCTGGTGCTTAAAGATAAAGTCCACATTTTTAACGGAAACTAAGATGCGGTCCTTTCCAAAACGGTTGCTTGCTTCCTCTGCAAGCTCCATGCTGTTTTGCTTTGCCCCGTTTACAATGACCTGCAGGCAGCCCGCATAAATCAGTTTCTTAATATCCTCGAAACGGTTAATGTTTCCGCCTGCGCAGACCTTAATCTCCACATTACGGTTAATGTTCCGGATTACACTGATGTTTTTTTCGTGTTCCTCGTCATCTTCCGATAAGTCTAAAACAATAATTTTATCAATACCGCTGTCATTATAACGTTTTGCCAGAAGAATGACGTCCTCAAGGGGGGTAAAATCCTCCATCCCCTTTACTGCCTGTCCATCCTTTAAATAAATCACGGCAACAATATTTTTCTGCTCCATTTGCTGTATTCTATTCCCTTCCTATAAACTTCCCTTTGTAGACAGGACGTCGGTAATGCGCTCGTCATAACCTGTCGCTTCATCTAAGGCTCTTGCAAATGCCTTGAACATGGCTTCTATCATATGATGATTATTGCCTGCTGAAAGCACCTTGATATGAAGATTCATGCCGGCAGTATAGGAAACCGCATAGAAAAACTCCTTTACCATTTCCGTGTCCATATATCCCACCTTTTCCACGGTAAACTCCCCGTCAAAGGAGAGGTAGGGTCTCCCGGACAAATCAACGGCGCAGAGCACTAAAGTCTCGTCCATGGGCAAAATACAGCTGCCGTAGCGTTTGATGCCCTTTTTGCCTTTCAGTGCCTTTTTGATGGCATTTCCCAGCACGATTCCGGTGTCCTCGATGGTGTGATGGCAGTCCACTGCCAAATCTCCCTCCACCCGGACGTCCAAATCAAAAAAACCGTGGCGGGCAAAGCCCTCTAGCATATGGTTAAAAAAACCAATTCCCGTCTCAATGTCAGATTTTCCGCTGCCATCTATATTTATGGATAAAGAGATATCTGTCTCTCTCGTTTTTCGAACGTATTCTGCCTTTCTGTCCATGGAAGCCTCCATATCTTTCTATTTATTATAGTATGAATATCCTAAAAATGGAACTTAAACTTTCCTTAATCTTCAAATCTCACCCGGATAGAGTTAGCGTGAGCCGTCAGCTGCTCGCATTCCGCAAACTGCACAATATCCTTGTACACCGGCTCTAATGCCTCTCTCGAGTAAGAGATAATGCTGGATTTCTTGATGAAATCGTCCACGCTTAAGGGCGAGAAAAATTTTGCGGTTCCGTTGGTGGGCAATACATGATTCGGTCCTGCAAAATAGTCTCCTAACGGCTCGCTGGAATAGGTGCCAAGGAAAATCGCTCCCGCATTGCGGATTTTTGTCATGACCTCAAACGGATTTGCCGTGACAATCTCTAAGTGCTCGGAGGCAATTTCATTGGCGGTGGCGATGGCTTCCTCTAAATCCTTTGCCACCAGAATATAACCGTAATTATCTAAAGACGCCTGGATAATCTGCTTTCTTGAAAGCTCCGCCACAAATTTCTCTATTTCCTTTGAAACCTGCTCTGCCAACTCTCTGCTGGTGGTAACTAAAATGGCAGACGCCATCTCGTCGTGCTCCGCCTGGGACAATAAATCCGCAGCCACAAACCTTGGATTTGCCGTCTCGTCCGCTAGCACTAAAATTTCACTTGGCCCTGCAATGGAATCAATGCTGACATAACCGAATACCGCCTTTTTCGCCAGCGCCACATAGATATTTCCGGGTCCCACAATTTTGTCTACCTTCGGAATGCTCTCCGTTCCAAATGCCATGGCAGCGATTGCCTGGGCGCCGCCCACTTTGTAAATCTCATCTACCCCTGCCTCTTTCGCAGCCACTAAAGTAGAGGGATACACTTTTCCGTCTTTTCCCGGAGGCGTTGTCAAAACAATGCGCCCTACCCCTGCCACCTTTGCAGGCATGACGTTCATCAAAACAGAGGACGGATACGCCGCTTTGCCGCCCGGCACATAGACGCCGACCTTCTCTAAGGGCGTTACCTTCTGACCTAAGATAATTCCGGAATCCTCGGAATCAAACCAGGAAAACTGGCGCTGTTTTGCGTGATATTCCCGGATATTGACTAAAGCCTTGCGAATTACATCCAAAAGCTTCGGGTCCACCTGCTCATAGGCTTCTTTGATTTCTTCCTCTGTCACTAAAATATTTCCGGCATTGATATCCGCACCGTCAAATTTTTTCGTATATTCAAAAACCGCCGAATCTCGGTTCGCCTTAACATTTTCAATAATCTCACTGACACGTCCCTCATACTCGCCATAGGAGTTGGGGCTTCTCTTTAAAAGATTTTCCAAAATATTGCTTTTCGTTTCTTCCGTTAATTCTAAAATCCTCATTTGAACCTGACCTGCCTTTCTATTTTCTAACTTCGAGCCATATCGTTTTTAAGCGAAACAGCCTTTGCTACAACCTTCCCTTTTCTAGGAAATTACTGTCTTTAAGTCGGAAATCAGCTTTGTAATGCGCTCATTTTCCATCTTCATGCTCACCTGATTTACCACCATGCGGGCGGACAGTGGACACACCTCTTCTAACACGGAAAGCCCGTTTTCTCTTAAGGTGGAACCGGTCTCCACGATATCGCAGATAACCTCGGAAAGCCCCACGATGGGCGCTAACTCAATGGAGCCGTTCAGCTTAATAATTTCCACCGTCTGATGCTTTTTATTGTAAAAATAGTCCTTGGCAATATGGGGGTATTTGGTTGCCACCCGGATTAATTCATGGTGCTGCAGCAGCTCCTTCGCCTCCGCCGGACCGCAGATACACATACGGCATTTCCCAAAGCCTAAATCCAGCACCTCATAAATATTTCTGCCCTCTTCCAAAATCGTGTCTTTTCCCACCACGCCGATATCGGCAGCGCCGTACTCCACATAGGTTGGCACGTCGGGACCTTTTGCTAAGAAGAAACGCAGCTTTAATTCTTCATTGACAAAAATCAGCTTTCTGGTGTCCTTATCCTTCATTTCCTCACAGGTAATTCCAATCTGCTCGAACATTTCGAGGGTCTTTTTTGCAAGCCTGCCCTTGCCTAAAGCAAAGGTAAGATATCTCATATCATTCATGTTTTTTCCAAACCTTTCCAACTGTCTTTCTATTTAAAATTTCGGTGATAAAAGAGCCTAAAGAAGGAAACGGATTTCCGCAATGTGGTTTCTCTCGGCATATGCGTTATAATCTTCTTTGCTCATTCCCCCCTGGCTTACAATCAGCTCCACTGCCCGTCCTGCGGCTCTCTGCTCCTTCGCATGTCTGATTGCCTCGCTACGGTGCTCCGGTGCATACACAATCAAAAGGGTCTGATGGCTGATGGAAAACTCGATTTTCTGTCTGGAAAGGGCTGCCAACAGCTGGTCAATCACCACGGCAAAACCAATGGACGCAGAATTTTTCCCGAAATAGGTTAAAAGCTTATCGTACCGTCCGCCCTTTACGATTGCTTCTCCGCTGCCAAAGGTATAGCCCGCAAAAATGATTCCGGTATAGTACTGGTAATCGCTGACCATTCCTAACTCAAAGGAAACGTATTTTTCAATTTCATAAATTTTCAGCAGGCTGTGCAGCTCCTCTAACCGCTCTATCGCGCTGATAATCCGCGGGTATTCGGCGGCGCACTGCTTCGCCTCCGCAAATTCGTCAGAGCCGTTATAGAGATTTCCCAGCATGTTAAAAAGTTTCTTTAAGTTATCGTTTAAGTTCAGGGTTTCCACGAACTCCGCCACGCCGAAATAATTTTTATTGGAAATCAGCTCCCGCAGTTCGTCCTCCTGTTCTTCCTCTAACCCTGCCGCCTCCATTAAGCCCCGGAAGAAATCCGCATGACCGATGGAAAGCTGAAATTCCTTCAATCCGGCGCGCTGCAGACAGTCCACCACCATGGCGATGATTTCCGCATCCGCATCCACAGAAGAATCCCCCAACAGCTCCGCGCCAAGCTGGGTGCTCTCCTTTAACCTGCCCTGGTAACTGCTGTTATTGATAAAGGTATTTCCCATATAGCAGAGGCGTATGGGCATATCCTCTTCCCCGAAATATTTTGCCGCGCACCGGGCGATGGAAGGCGTAATATCCGGTCTTAATACAAGGGTGTTTCCCTCCCGGTCAAAAAATTTATATAAATCTTTGGAAGGCGTTGTTCCGATTTCTCTGCCGAAAATATCAAAAAATTCGAAGGTTGGCGTCTGAATGGGATGATAACCGTAGTGTTTCAAGGTCTGGTGCAGCTTTTCCTGCAGCATCATCTTCTTTTCACATTCTTCATTGTAAATGTCCCGGACTCCCTCCGGCGTATGTAACAACTGTCTTTTCATAAAATTCTCCATTCCTGAGCGTTTGCAAAAAATAATTGCGCAGCATGATTTTTCACAGCTCAGCTTTTACTTTAGTGTGCTAATCTGCTAACATGCTACCACATGAAACTTTGTTTATTATATGGGAAAAAACAATCCTTGTCAATCCCTGGCAAACAAATCCTTCTGCAAAGTATCTAAATAGGGAACTAACACGCCCTTTCCCTGCGGCAGGAAGAAATCCGGCTCCAGTTCTTCATAACGGAAGCTCTTGCGCCCGCCCTCTTTTGCCCTCTGCCAGAATTCCAGCAGCTTTTTTAGCCTCAGATAATAAAACTCATCCCTGTGGGTGAAGCTGATGAGGAAAAAGGCGACGCCCCCCTGCTTTTCAAAGTTCTTCATAAATTCCACCTGATGTTCATGGATATTCTGAAGGGGAAAGGTATCGGCAGCGCACTCCTTGGCGTCGAAGCACACCGGAATCCCCTGCACCGCCCCGATATAGTCTACAGTACTTTTCTGGTCGAAGTAGGCTAAGGTGATATGCCTTGTCTCCTTGTCAATGTTAATGGGCGTAATGGGCGTCGGCACCTTCTGAATCAGCGCCAGTCCGTTTTCTAAATATTTTTCGTTTGTCCGGTTGATAAATTCCTCTAAGGTGGAGCCTCGAAGCCCCCTGGAGTTCCATGTTGCCATGACATTTTCCTCGCTTGCTATGTATCAGTTGTAAAAACTTTATTCATTCTAGTGTACTGTATCGCTGATATTTGGTAAATCTACGCAGGATATTCGTTCATCTGCAAGGCGGATTTTTGACGGCGTAGCGGTGGCTACGGCTAGAAAATCCAACGCAGCAGATGGGCGAATAGACAAGTAGGTTTGCCTAATTATCAACGATA
>Ga0129308_1000336_pt1 | contig 76301 bp, 79 predicted proteins | sample L827metagenome_FD_94440 | JGI IMG/M metagenome (GOLD analysis project Ga0129308, IMG submission 94440) | Ring-tailed lemur group fecal microbial communities from Wisconsin, USA - L827 metagenome | ecosystem: Host-associated > Mammals > Digestive system > Large intestine > Fecal | place: USA...
CTAACGTTGGCAAATCAACCATTTTCAATCGAATTGCCGGAGAGAGAATCTCTATTGTTGAGGATACACCGGGGGTTACACGAGACAGAATTTACGCTAAGGGCAGCTGGCTAACCCAAGAATTCAGAATTATTGATACAGGCGGTATTGAATTAAGCGATGCACCATTTGCCAAGCAGATACAGCTCCAGGCTGAAATTGCAATTCAGGAAGCTGATGTCATTATCTTTGTCGTTAATGGCAGAGAAGGCTTAACAACCGAAGATGACTATGTCGCCCGAATACTTTTGAAGAGTCATAAACCAGTTGTTGTTGCTGTGAATAAAATTGATGATCAGGCATTCATGGATAATGTTTATGATTTTTATGCATTAGGCTTTGGCGATTTATTTGCTGTTTCCGGTGCTCATGGTATTGGTATAGGAGATTTACTGGATAAAGTTATTGAATTGATGCCTAAGAATGATCTTCACCGTGAAGAAGGAGAAATTCGCTTCAGTATTATTGGACGGCCTAATGTCGGTAAATCAAGCCTGACAAATGCAATTTTGGGTGAAGAAAGAACAATTGTTTCAGACATTGAAGGAACAACTCGGGATGCTATTGATACTTCTTTCAAAAAGAATGATCGAATGTATACTGTAGTCGATACGGCTGGTATGCGAAAAAAAGGCCGAATTTTTGAAAATGTTGAAAAATACTCTATTTTACGTGCTTTAAATGCGATTGAGAAAAGTGATGTTGTTGTCGTTGTTATAGACGCCAATGCTGGAGTTATTGAACAGGACCGGCATGTGGCTGGCTATGCTCATGAATCTGGAAAAGGTGTCGTCATTGTTGTAAATAAGTGGGACTTAGTCACAAAAGATGAAAAAACAATGGCTAAAACAGAGAAAATGCTGCGCGAGCAATTTAAATACCTGGACTATGCTAAAATACTTTTTACGTCAGCCTTAACAGGTCAGCGCGTACAGCAGCTTTTTGAATTAATTAATGAAGCCTATGATAATAATCATCGTCGGATTTCAACAAGTCTTTTAAATGATGTATTGCTTGATGCTCAGGCAATGAACCCAACCACAACTTTTAATGGCGGCCGTTTAAAAATATATTATGGTAATCAAGTAAGCGTCGTACCGCCAACTTTTGTCCTTTTTGTTAATGATCCGCAGTATCTTCATTTCAGTTATAAAAGATATCTGGAAAATTGTCTAAGAGATCGTTTCAGCTTCGAAGGAACACCTATACATATTATAGCCAGAAAGAGGGATTAATTTGAAAATTGCAGTTTTAGGAACCGGCAGCTGGGCAACAGCTTTGAGTCAGGTTTTGACCGATAATGGTCATGAAGCACTGATGTATGGGATTGATAATGCAGAGATTCAGGATATTAATCAGCATCACCAGAATCGTAAATATTTTAAGGATGTCACTTTTTCAGATAAAATCAAGGCGACAGCTTCTTTAAATGAAACTATTGGTGATGCCAGTTATATTTTAATCACTGTCCCAACGCAGTTTGTCCGGTCTGTATTAGAACAGGCGAAAGTTTACTTTAAATCTCCGGTCACAATTATCAATGCATCTAAAGGTTTTGACTTGACTACCGGCAAACGCATTTCTGATACAATACGTGAAGTAGTTGACGAGAGTCAGCGTTATGAAGTTGTATCTTTAATTGGTCCAAGTCATGCAGAAGAAGTGGCTATCAGACAGCTGACAACAGTTTGTGCCGTTTCTTTGGATATTGAAAAGGCAAAAGAGGTTCAGCACCTTTTTTCTAATGAATATTTTCGTGTTTACCGCCATAATGATGAAATTGGTGCTGAATATGGCGTCGCTTTAAAGAATGTGATAGCGATTGCTGCTGGCGCTGCCAGCGGCCTTGGGTATGGTGATAATACCCGTGCTGCATTGATTACCAGAGGACTTGCTGAAATTACGCGTTTTGGCACGCGTAAGGGCGGCAGAGCAGAGACATATTTGGGACTTACAGGAATAGGTGATCTGATTGTCACATGTTCATCATTGCATTCCCGAAATTTCATGGCTGGTTATCAGATTGGTAAAGATAACAGTGCTAAGCATTTTATGGCCACTAATAAAACAACAGTCGAAGGGATTCGAACTTGTCAGGTCATTTATGAAGATCTGAAAAACAATTATTCGGATATGGAAATGCCAATTACTGAAGCGATTTATCATGTCATCTATGAAAATCAGCGGCCAAGTGATGTTATTTCTACCTTAATGTTAAGAAATTTAAAAGAAGAACAGTAACCTGTCTGACGCCTTTTGCATTTAATAGTGTGGGAGGCGTTTTTAAATGAATAAAAAAGAAAAGATTCTAGATCAGGTATCCAAAAAAACAAATGTAAAAGCAGAGGATATCATTTCTCTAGCTAATTCTCTTCAAAATAAAGATTTAAAAAATGAAAAAAATCTCAGAGACCTGATTAAGGAAGTCTCAAAACTGGCTGGAAAACCTGTCAGTAAAGAAAAAGAAGATAAAATTATTGCTATGGTAAAAAATGATCAGGTTCCTCATGATCTCGGAAGTTTTATGTAACTGCCAAAGAATTTGTCATAAAAAGCCCTCCTCAAACGTATAGTTTAGTAACGTACGAGGAGGGTAATTATGAAAACAAATGAAATACTCAAGGATATTGGTAAACGAACCGATGGTGATATATATTTAGGGATTGTCGGCCCGGTTCGTGTAGGTAAATCAACATTCATTAAACGGTTTATGGAGCTTGCGGTTATTCCATTAATAGAAAATCAGGATGCTAAAAAGAGAGCCATCGATGAATTGCCGCAATCTGGAGAGGGTAATATGATCATGACAGTAGAACCAAAATTTGTACCTAATACTGCTGTCAATGTTCATTTAGACGATGATCTTTCAGTAAATATTCGTTTGGTGGATTGTGTGGGATATGTTATTGATGGCGCCCGCGGATATAAAGATGAAACTGGTGAAATTCGTTTAGTTAAAACGCCATGGTTTTTAGAATCTATTCCGTTCGATAAAGCAGCCCGGGTAGGAACACAGAAGGTCATTCAGGATCATTCAACAATTGGTATTGTCTTAACCAGTGACGGCAGTGTAACAGATATCGAAAGAGAAGCTTACTTGGAAGCTGAAAATGAAGTTATTCAGGAATTAAAACAGATTGGCAAACCATTTGTCATTGTGGTTAATTCACGCAATCCAGAAGGGGATAAAGCTAAAGCGGCTGCTGAGCAGCTAAAAGATAAACATCAGGCACCTGTAATTGCTTTAAGTGTACAGGACATGAACCTGGAAGATGTCAATCAACTCTTAAGGCAGGCGCTCTACGAATTTCCGCTTTCAGAAATCAATGTTCAAGTGCCTAAGTGGATTCACGCTTTAAACGAGCAGCATTGGCTAAGAAAGTCAGTGAATGAAACAATTAATCATTCGATGCAGTCTGTTTCAAAATTATCAGATGTTGAACCGCTCAGAGAAAGACTGGAAGAAAATGAAGCTATCAGTAAAGCTGTACTTACCGGTCTTGATCCATCAACAGGAAGTGCGAATATTGTTATTCGTCCAGAGCCATCACTATATCGTCAGGTGATTAAAGAAGTCATCGGCGAGGATGTCGAAGATAAAGCTGATTTACTGAATCTTTTAACGCATCTGACCCAAGCCAAGAAAGAATATGATCATGTTGCTTCAGCATTAAAAATGGTCAAAGCTACAGGATATGGCTTTGCTTTGCCTACTATGCATGATATTGAATTAACAGATCCGGTCGTCGTTAAGCAGGGGCCGCGCTATGGTATGCGAATGACCGCAAAAGCCAGCACCATTCATATGATGAAAGTTGATGTGGAATCAAATTTTGAACCAATCATTGGTACTAAGCAGCAAAGTGAAGATTTCATTGACTATTTGATTGAAAGCAACAAAGATAATCCTGAAGCTATCTATGACTGTGAAGTTTTTGGGCGTCGTCTGGGCGACTTGATCAGTGAGGGCATTAATGTCAAACTGACAGCGATTCCAGAAAATGCCCGTGAAAAAATACACGATATACTAAGCAAAATTGTGAATAAAGGCAAAAGTAATGTGATTGCCGTAGTCCTTTAAAAAAGCATGACTTTTTAAGAATAATTGTTGAAAAGTTGCCTGAATGATGATACAATAACTCCATCGTAAAGATAGAAATTAGGAGGAATTGCAATGAATAAGAAAGAGTTAATCGATGTTGTAGCTGAGAAAAGAGATTTAACAAAAAAGGAAGCTGAAATTCTTGTGGATACAGTTTTTGATACAATTATCGATAGTGTTCTTTCCGGTGATAAAGTTTTAATCTCAGGATTTGGTACATTCAAGGTTCATCAGAGAGAAGAACGTAAAGGTGTAAGTCCAAAAACAAAGGAAATTATGATTATCCCTGCGTCAAAAACTTTAACCTTCAAACCAAGTAACCGCTTAAAAGATGCTATGAATTAAGCATCTTTTTCTTTTTGTCATATTAAGTTAATAAAGGCAGGTTATAATATAAGAGAATTAAGGAGTGATGAGTTATGATGTTATACTATATGGGTTATTATTTTCATCCATCATATATTTTAGTCATTATAGCCTCTATTCTGGTTCTGATGGCTCAGGCAAAAGTAAATAATGCATATTCAAAATATTCTAAAATTGATAATGATGCACATTTGACAGGAGAACAGGTAGCCAGAATGATTATTGAGCGTTATGGTCTGAATGTTCGCGTTCAGAAAGTTTCTGGTCATTTAAGTGACCATTATGATCCAAGTGCTAAGGTTGTCAGACTTTCAACGGAAATTTATGAAGGAAGATCCATTGCCGCGTTAGCGGTCGCTGCTCATGAATGCGGACATGCTTTGCAGCATCAGGAAAATTATGTTATGTTAAAAGTGCGTTCAGGTCTTTTGCCGCTGGCAAATGGCGGCAACTATCTTGGCTGGTTTGCTATTATGATTGGACTGCTGGCAAGCAACTTTACAATTGCCATGATTGGCTTTTTCATGCTGTGTTTTATGCTTTTATTTCAGTTAGCTACGCTGCCCGTTGAATTTGATGCTTCTAAAAGGGCGTTAAATATTTTGGAATCAGATGGCTTTCTGGATATGAATGAAACTGGAATGGCTAAAAATATGCTCCAGGCAGCTGCATTGACATACGTTGCCGGCGTTGCCTCAACAATGCTCAACTTACTAAGAGTACTCTGGATGATTTTAGGCAGCAGTCGGCGTGATTAAAAAGGTGTTTGACAAATTCTGTCAAATGCCTTTTTTTTCGGCCAAATTTATGTATAATAATAAAAGAGGTGATAATGATGCCTGAAGCATTATTTAAAATGAATCTGATTGATTTAGAAGGATGGCTAATTTTAAACTATAAAAAACTTAGCCTGGATGAAAAACAGACGATGCTCTTGCTTTTAGTGATGCGGCTTGAAAAAATGAAAGTTCCCTATATCACACCGCAGGTGATTACATCTTATATGAGTTTAGATGATAAAACTACAGATCGCTATATTGTTGGTTTACTTAGTAAAAAAATGCTCTCATTAGAAGGCAACAGCCTGTCTTCAAAACCATTGGCAGCTATTATTGAAAGAAGTATTTTCAATGAATCATCGCAGCCTCAAAAAAAGCAGGAAATTAACTTAGTCTCTGTTTTTGAACATGAGTTTGCCAGAGCATTAACACCTATTGAAATTGAAACACTAAAAGAATGGAAGCAATGTCATTATTCAGATCAGATGATTTTAGATGCACTCAAAGAGGCAACCCTTTCCAATGTGCATAATATGCGCTACATTGAAAAAATACTGATTGACTGGGCTAAACACGGAATTAAAAAAAGCGGCCGTGAGCGTGTGGAAAACAGCCGTTCTAAACCTGTTCAGCTAGTAGATTATCACTGGTGGGAGGAAGAAGAATGAGAAAAGAGGAAAGAGCAGAAATCATCATAAATGCAATCGATGAGATGTTTCCGGATGCGGAATGCGAGCTTGTTCACGACAATCCATTACAACTGTTGATTGCGGTTGTGTTATCCGCTCAGACGACCGATCAGAGCGTTAATAAAGTGACAAAAAAACTTTTTGAGAAATATAAAACCGTACAAGATTATGCAAATGCAGATATTAAAGAAATGGAAAATGATATCCGACAAATCGGACTCTATCGCAATAAAGCCAAAAATATTATTGGGTTAGCTAATGCCCTGATCGAAAACTTCAATGGAGAGGTGCCACATACAAAAAAAGAATTGGAAACATTACCTGGAGTAGGGCGTAAAACTGCAAATGTTGTCGTCTCAGTTGCTTTTGGCGAACCGGCACTTGCAGTTGACACACATGTAGAACGAGTCAGTAAACGCCTTAAACTGGCTAAAAAAGACGATTCTGTTTTAGATGTAGAGAAAAAGCTCTGTCGGGTTATTCCCAAAGAAAGATGGAGTAAAACCCATCATCAATTGATTTTCTTCGGTCGCTATTTCTGTAAGTCAGCTTCGCCATCTTGTGCCAATTGTCCTTTATTTGATATTTGTCAAGATCCAATCAGATTTAAAAAAAGACCTATTGATACTAAAAAAAATGACGCACTTTAACAATGCGCTATTTTTTTAGAAAAAGCAGTAGAGGCATTATCTGCATTCTACTGCTTTTTAATATCTTATTTACTTAATCACCATGGCCCGGTGTTGGATCAGGTGTTGGATTTTCATTCTGGGCAATTGTAAAGTTTGTTGTAGCACTTTGCTGATTTGTCTGCTTTTTATCTTTTTCAATAATTGTGACAGTGTAGTAGGCAGGCCGCAGGCCGCTAAACTTCAATGATCCGCTGCCAGTCATCTGTTTTGTTCTGCTATAGCCATTATCACCATTGACTGTTACAGTAATCTGATTATCTGGATAGCTTGCACTCACCGAGATGGTAGCTTCATCATCATCAGTATCTACATCATATGTAATTGGAGCCAGGCTCACTTTTTCTGGTTTGATTGTTCTGCATACCTCTTCGGAGCGGAGCGCATCAGCTTCAGAGAACTGATAACGCCCACATACGCTGAGTTCTGTACTTACATCAAAATTAATGTTAACGTTAGGATCAGCGGAAGAATTTGTTAATAATTCAGCACCAGTAGCAGCATCTTTGATAACTGTAACATACATGACACGACCATACATGAAATCAGGATTAAAATTCGTATCTGGATCATAGTTGCTTGGTATATCTGTATATTTGGAGTCATATGCACCAAAGGAAATTTTTAAAGCTTTATCATTAATAGACTGTACATCAAAGCTTGTCAAAGCAGCAATTGATGGTGTCTGAGCGCCAGCTGGCGGATTGGATGTTTTATACCAGCCAGTTACTTTATATCGATCTGGCGTATAAGAATTAGCAAGATAGCAAGTTTCTCCAGGCTCTTTGCCAAGCACTACAGTTGCTCTTGCTACACCATCTGGTGCGCTTGAATATTGATGCACTGTACCATCACTGTGAAGGAAAGAAATAACATTTCCAGCGATTGCCCGAGGTGTACTGATATTGCTAAGCGAGATTGCTTCACTGCTGTTGTCTTTGCCTGTCCAGAAGGACATTGCGTAATCAGGGGTAAAGCAGGCTAACAAATAACCTTTAACATCATCGTCAGCGTTCGTTGAAGTTCCGGTTTTGGCACCAACCTGAATCCCTGCATAGTTTGCAGCTGTGTTTACATAGTAATAACCACTGGCACCAACACCATGCGTATAATCAATCATCAATTCGCGAATCATAAATGCGCCCTGTTCAGAAACTGCACGAGTTGCTTTTTTAGCGATTTCTTCATCGACCATGATTTTCGTGTTGTCATTGTTATACTCAATATAATTGATGGTATGCGGTTCATAATAAGTTCCGCCATTGGCAATTGTTGCGTAAGCATTGGCTTCTTGCACCATTGTTACACCTTCAGCCCATGCACCGATTGCATAGAAATGGTTGAAATCGCCGTATTTTTCAAGTTCACCTTCGTAATTGACTGCATCGTTGATTGTCAGTCCTAAACCATTAATATAATCTTTAACTGCGCTTGTTCCCACTTCAGTACAAACCTGCTTTAAAGCTTTTACTGCAGGAATATTCCATGAGCTTGCCAGCGCCTTGGCAAAAGACATTGATCCATGTGTGCTGCCATCCCAGTTATGCAATGTCACGCCATTTTCTGTAAATTCATCATCAGTGACAGATGAATAAGTAGGCCAGTCACATAATTCAATACCAATACCATAGGCAATCAATGGTTTTAAAGAAGATCCCGGAGACTGTTTACCAGTCGTTGCCCGGTTATATCCAAAAATCTTTGGTCCTTCCAAATCAGGATTTAAGGTATAGTCAACATAATCGCGTCCGCCTAAAAGACCGAGGATACGGCCGTTATAATTATCCTGGATACTGCCGGCTACCTCAAGGTCATCTTCGATATAGACAACACCATCAGCGTAACCTGTGGCAATATCTGTTTCCAGATAATTCTGTAAATCGGCGTTCATATAAGTGTGAATCGTGATTGATTTGCGCAGCATTTCATTCAACAAGTCATCACGGTTTTCTTTAATTTCATCTTCTGTATACTGATCACTATATAAGCACTGAAGGCTTTCTTCTATCACAGCGTCAATATAAGCCTGGTACTGTTCGTAATCAAGTCCGTTTGATTCTTTTTCCACTAATTGATTCTCTAATTTAGTCGCAACAGCAAGTTCATATTCTTCAGGAGAAATGTATCCGTGCATCTCCATCAGATAAAGCACCGTATTACGACGTTGTGTTGCTAATTCCAAATCATAAAAAGCGTCATAAGCAGATGGTGCGTTTAAAGCGCCGGCCAAATAAGCTGCTTCCGGCAATGTCAGTTCACAGACTTCTTTGTCGAAATAATATGAAGCTGCAGCTTTAATGCCTAAAGTACCTGGCCCCATGCCATAATATACTGTATTTAAGTAGCAGGTAATAATAGTATCTTTATCCATTTGCGAATCAGCCTGAATGGCTAAGAAAATTTCCCCAATCTTACGCGTATAAGTCTGTTCCTCATTCGGATAATAATTCTTCTTGATGGTCTGCTGCGTAATTGTTGAAGCACCGCTGCTGATAGAGCCCTTGATGATGTTTCCCATGGCCGCACTGATAATACGCGGAATATCAAATCCATTATGCTCATAATAACGGGAATCCTCAGCCGCAACGACGGCATCAATCATAACCTGTGGTATTTCTTCAAAATCCACTGGTTCAGCGCCATAAGTATAAATTGGCTCATCGTTGCTGTCCAAAACAGTAAAAGGCTGATAACGCAGAATTTTTTCCGGATTGAATGCTTCTGTCTCCTGGATGATGGTATAAGCCATATTCAATACCAGAGCAACGACAATCACACCAGCCACAACCAATCCGCCAAGCAATCCCCGGCGAATATAGCGCTGCTTGCGCTTTTTACTCATTTTTGAAAATTTCATTTTTCTGGCTGTACTTTTTTTTCTGCCAGATGGTGATTTTTTTGTTTGATCATTCCTGTTCCTTTTTTCCAAGATTCTAATCCTCCTTAAAATATACTTCATCTACAACGCTTAAATAATCAAGCTCAGGCGCGTATCCCTGTTTAATTAAATAACCGTGTTCTTTGATATCTTCATAGAGCAAAGAATGCCTGCTGGCATGTCTGAATTTATCGATAACATAACAGGCATCGATGAGATAGACTTCATTTTTTTGGGTAAACGCTATAATTAAAAAAGCAATGCCGCCATGAAAAACCACAGCTTCGAGATGATCAATTTGATGCGGATGAATATTTTTAAATGGAAAAGATCCCTTAGCACATTCTTTTGCTTCAAAATCAATATATTTTCCTCGATAAATGCCATTGTAATCAGTCGTGCTGGGCACTTTAAAATACGCCTCGACAATTTTTGCAGCACTGCGGCTGGGGTAGTCCACTTTCACAATTTGAATGGGCGTAGGTTTTTTATGAATAACAGCTCTTTGTCTAGTCAAATAAACCTGATTGCTTTGGTTAAGCGCATTTTCAAGAGAATAACCCCGTCTTGCCGTATCATGCTTTGTTTCGTCCTGAAACGCTGCATGTGAAGCGGAAATTTTTTTTAAATTTGGATAATTTACCATGAAGTATCACCATGCAGTATTATACCATAGCTTCCTGACCATTTCAAAAAAAATATCAATTCTCAACATATTTTTAAGATTTTCGTAAGCATTCCCGGGCAGCTCTTTAAGTGCTTGTAATAAAGGATTATCTCTTTTCTTTACTTTTTTTCAAAAACACCTTGATTTTCTTCTGTTTTTTTGTAAGAATATCTGTATAAGGAAAGTGAAGTGAAATTATGGAAACAAAACTGCAACTCAATCCCACGAAGATTTTAAACAAAGAATTCAAAGTAGATTTTAAAGGCTACAATGCTGCGGAAGTTGATTATTTTTTAGATATTGTCATGGGCGATTATGAGACATTTAAAAATCTCTTAAACATGGCCTATGAAAAAATCGAAGCGCTTAACGCTAAGAATGCTCAGCTGAAGGAAACGATTAAATCACTTGAGCAGGAGAATGCATTGCATCGTGATCAGCTCTCTTTGGCGGAAGAAGCCTCTGCAAGCAATGTGGATATTCTGAAAAGAATTTCCGCACTGGAAAGAGAAGTTTTTAAAAATCGTTAAATAAATGTTCATTTTAGATAATCGCTGCTTACTTGATAAGTAGAGGAAAGTCCATGCTCGCACGGGCTGCGATGCCCGTAGTGTTTGTGCATAACCAATCAATAAGTTATGGCAGTCTGTTTACAGGCTGACGACGGACGGAAACCTTCCTGCTAGACAGATGGTCAGAAGTCATAAAGTGCCACAGAAACGATTCGACAGGAAACTGTCGCTGAAAAGAGGTAAACTCCGCAAGCGAGAAACCCAAATTTGGTAGGGGAACTGCCCGAAGGGAAATGAACCCGACGGCGGACACGTAAGTGTAGATAAATGATTATCCTAGACAAAACATGGCTTATTAAATGAACTGATAAGAGTCTTGCTTTCCAAGGCTCTTTTTTTGAGTTGAAAAAAAAGCTGGATATGTTATAATATGTCTAAGCTTAGAAAATGAGGGATCATTTATGAATTTACCTAATAAACTAACTGTATTTAGAATGTTGCTGGTGCCTGTCATTATTCTGATTGCGCTTTTGGGAGAAGACGGATGGATAACCTGGCAGCTCTTTGGAAGCCAGCTGACACTGACGCATTTGCTGTGCGCCATTTTATTTGTTATTGCTTCTTTAACTGACCTTCTGGATGGAAAAATCGCCAGAAGCAGAAATCTTGTCACAACATTTGGCAAGTTTATGGATCCGATTGCGGACAAAATGCTGGTTAACAGTTTATTGATTTTACTGGCCTATGAACGTTTGATTCCCGTGTTATGCGTGCTTTTAATGACAATGCGTGATCTGATCGTTGACGCCGTAAGATTAATGGCAGCGCAAAATCAGATAGTGCTTGCGGCCGGTCCGCTAGGGAAATTAAAAACAGTTATGCAGATGATTGCAATTATCGCCTGCCTTTTAAATAATTTCCCACTGGGCTGGATACACATTAACTTTGGAAATCTTCTAATGTGGATTGCGACAATTGTTTCAGTTATCAGTGGTCTTGACTATTTTATGAAAAACAAGGCCATGATATTCGAAAGCATTTGATTTTATGGAAGCATTAGGAAAATATCTGATAGACCATAACATTACCATTGCCAGCGCGGAAAGTTTTACAGTCGGCGGGTTTGCCAGTGCCGTTGGCAGCGTACCTGGTATTTCCAAAGTGTATCGGGGAAGTATTGTCACCTATCAGACAGAAATGAAACATCAGCTTTTAAAAATTGAACAGGAAACGATCAATGCCTATGGCGTGGTCAGTCAGGAAATAGCTTTGGCTATGGCTAAAAATGCCCAGCAAATGTTTAGCGCTGATCTCTGCGTTTCATTTACAGGAAACAGCGGACCTATCCCCATGGAGAATAAACCCGTAGGATTATGTTACCTGGGAATTGCCTTTTTTGATCAAATAAAAGTTTACGAATTACATCTTAAGGGCACACGTGAACAGATTAAAAATCAGGCAATCGCTAAAAGCATTGAGATATTAAAATCTATGTTTAACATTGACAAATAGACAGGAGGAAAGATGAATGGCAGAAAAAAAACAAAAAGAGATTGGAAGACCTTCTGAAGATAAAAAGGATGCTGCTTTAGCTGAAGCCATCAAACAGATTGAAAAACAGTATGGCAAAGGTTCAGTGATGCGTTTGGGTGATCGCGCAGATATTAGCGTCGATGTCATTCCAACCGGGTCATTAACATTGGATTTGGCACTTGGCATCGGCGGATATCCAAAAGGCAGAATCATTGAAATTTATGGGCCTGAATCAAGCGGTAAAACGACACTAACATTACACGCAATAGCCGAGGTGCAAAAGAAGGGCGGACGTGCTGCATTTATTGACGCAGAACATGCAATTGATCCGGTTTATGCCAAAGCATTAGGTGTAAACGTTGACGAATTGATTCTTTCTCAGCCAGACAGCGGTGAACAGGGTCTGGAAATAGCTGAAACTCTGGTCAGATCCGGAGCAATCGATTTAATTGTCGTTGACTCTGTTGCTGCATTAGTACCTCAAGTGGAACTTGATGGGGAGATGAGTGATTCACAGATGGGGCTTCAGGCAAGACTGATGTCTAAAGCTTTAAGAAAACTCTCAGGAGTGATGAACAAAACAGATTGTACAATTATCTTTATCAATCAGCTGCGTGAAAAAATTGGCGTGATGTTTGGTAATCCTGAAACAACAACCGGGGGCCGTGCTTTAAAGTTTTACTCTTCTGTCCGTATTGAAATTCGTCGTACCGGGGCACTTAAGCAAGGGACAGAAATCATTGGCAATGAAACTACCATCAAGGTTGTAAAAAACAAAGTTGCTCCACCATTTAAAACAGTCACGGTCGATATTATTTACGGTGAAGGCATTTCCAAGACCGGAGAGGTGCTGGACTTAGCAGTAGAAAAAGATCTCGTAGAAAAAAGCGGTGCCTGGTATGCTTACCACGGTGAAAAAATTGGTCAGGGGCGCGAGAATGCCAAACTTTATTTAAAGTCACACCCTGAAGTTTTAGAAGAATTATCTAATTCTATTAAAGACACTTTAAAAAATGACAAAAGTGAAGAAAAAGAAGAAGTAAAAGAATAACCTCGTTGGAAAATCCAATGAGGTCTTTTTATTTTTCCAATTTTATATGCTTTTGCTTATGGAATTTTGGTTTTTTGTTGAAGTTTCGTTAAATTTAGTATAAAATAGTAACGTATTGTCAGCCAACAAATACAAAGTCGTCTTATTGCATTTTTATAGATAAAAGTGAAATAGTTTTATGATGAGATAGGAGGAGCAAAATGGGAGAATTTATCTTTACCTCCTTGTCCTATGTTCTAGCAGCACTGGTGGGTATGGTTATAATGAAGGCAATCTACTCGCTGAATATTTCTAAAGCCAATGTCAGTGCGTCAAAAATCGTTGAAGAAGCAAATACTAAAGCAGATAATTTAATTAAAGAAGCAATTCTTGACGGAAAAAATCAAGCTTACGAATTAAAATTGGAGGCAGAAAAAGAAATCAAGGCCAAGAAAAAAGAAGTCACAGATTTTGAAAATAAACTGCTGCAGCGTGAGCAGAGCATTGATCGTCGTGATATTGCCCTACAAGGACGAGAAGATACGCTTGAACAAAAAGCAAATCAGTTAAATGATCAACAGTTAGAACTAGACAATATGGAGGCACTTTTAAAGGAAAAAATCAATTCAAAGATTGCAGAACTTGAAAAAATTGCAGAAATGACTGCAAGTGAGGCAAAACAGGAACTCTTTAGGCAGGTTGAACAGAAAATGGCCCAGGAAACAACTGCCTATATTAAGGAACAGGAAGAAGAGGCAAAAAATAAGGCAGCATTGATGGCGCGTGACATTATCGCAACGGCAATTCACCGCTATGCACAGGAAGAAACAATAGAAAAAACGGTATCCGTTGTTTCTTTGCCATCTGAAGAAATGAAAGGACGCATTATAGGTCGTGAAGGGCGCAATATCAAAGCTTTGGAACAGGCAACAGGTGTAGAATTAATTATTGATGATACGCCTGAGGCAATAACGCTTTCTTCTTTTGACCCAATCAGACGAGAAATTGCGCGTTTATCATTGGAAAAATTGATTCATGACGGAAGAATTCAGCCAGGGCGCATTGAGGAAGTTGTTCATAAAACCAGAAATGAAATCAACGAAACAATCCGTCAGGCTGGTGAAGATGCCTTCTTCCAGTTAGGCATTTCTCGAGTGGATAAAGAAATTGTAATGATGATTGGTAAACTGAAATATCGTACCAGCTATGGTCAAAATGGTTTGCAGCATTCTTTAGAAGTTGCCCATCTTGCAGGAATTATGGCTGCTGAATTAGGTTTAAATCAACAGTTGGCAAAACGTGCTGGCCTTTTACATGATTTAGGTAAATCTATAGATTATGAAGTAGAAGGCAGCCATGTCGAAATCGGTGCAAAATATGCCCGTAAACATGGTGAGAATCAGGTCGTTGTCAATGCCATTGAATCGCATCATGGCGATGTACCGCCAACAAGTGTCATTTCTATTTTGGTTGCTGCTGCAGATACATTAAGTGCAGCGCGTCCGGGCAGTCGACTGGAAAGTCTTGAAAATTATATTCAGCGTCTGGAAAAACTAGAAGCTATCGGCAATGGTTTCCCTGGTGTTGAAAAAACATTTGCTATCCAGGCCGGTCGGGAAATTCGCGTGATTGTTAAGCCAGAAAAAGTGGACGATTTACAGAGTCATCAGATTGCCCGTGAGATTAAGGAAAAAATTGAAAATGAGTTAACTTATCCTGGTCATATCAAAGTGACTGTCATTCGTGAGATCAGGGCTAACGAAATTGCCAAGTAGGATAAAGTCTTATCCTACTTTTTTTAAGGAGGATGTTATGAGAATACTAATGATTGGAGATATTTTTGGTCGTGTAGGCAGACATATGATTAGCGAATATCTTCCTAAAATAAAGCAGGAATATCAAATCGACCTGGTTTTAGCTAATGGGGAAAATGCAGCCCATGGCAAAGGTCTGACCCGCCGGGTATACGAAGAACTCGTCTTTGAGGGAATCTCTTTAATATCCATGGGAAATCACACTTATTCTAAATCTGAAATTTATGATTTTATTGACGAAGCAGATCGTCTGGTTGTTCCTCTAAATAAGCCGCGTATGCTTCCAGGTACAGGCAGCCGGGTTGTTGAATATAATGGCAAAACCATTCGCCTGACTAACTTATTAGGTATCACTTTTATGAACGGTATGTATGATCATCCTTTTGTAGCAATGGATGATTTACTGCAGCATTGTCATGAAGATATTCATATTTTAGATTTTCATGCGGAAGCAACCAGTGAAAAAATTGCCATGGGCTATTATCTGGATGGCCGCGTATCGGCAGTGTTAGGAACACATACACATGTACAAACAGCTGATGAAACGATTTTAGAAAAAGGAACTGCTTATATTACCGATATCGGTATGACGGGGCCGGCAAAAAGTGTGATAGGCTGTGAAGTAAATTCAATTCTTAAAAAAATGACAACAGCACAGGCCGGCCGCTTTGAAGTAGCTTTAGGCAAAGGAATTTTTTGCGGTGTGATTCTGGACTTTGATGATTTGACAAATCAAATAAAAAATATTTCAAGAATCCAAATCCGTGAATAGTTTTGACCTCTTATCCATATGATGTGATAAGAGGTTTTTTTATCTCTCAGTTTAAAAGAAAGGATGAATAAAATGGAAATATTAAAAGTCTCTTCAACCTCAAAACCCAATCTTGTAGCCGGGGCATTAGCCAATATGCTTAAAGAAACGGATCATGTGAAAATTCAGGTGATTGGTGCCGCAGCTTTGAATCAAGCTATTAAAGCAGTTGCTATTGCCCGGGGATATCTGGCGCCTTCGGGAAAAGATATTTATCTGGTGCCTTCATTTTATGATGTTGAGATTGAAAATGAAAATAGGACAGCACTAAGGCTTGATGTTTATGAAAAATAGGACAGAAGTATAAGCTTCGTCCTTTTTTTTGGGACATTTTAGAAGAATAAACATAATTTATAATTGAAGGGAGGAATTCAATGAGGGGATATATTGTACATGAAGATCGTCGATTTGAAATACTTGATGAACTTCTTGATCAAGCTGGGGATGATACCAGACATACTTTATTTGATTATGAAAAATTCGATTATGTCATACTGGGACTTAAAGGTCCAGATGAACAGTTAAGATATCAGGAAAATGGGCAGACACATCGTTTTTCCAGTGATTTCTTTTCTAAATTAAAAAGAGGCTGCCATCTTTATACCTTTGTGAATAATCGTTTTCTAGAAAAGACGGCAGAGCGCTATGGTCTTTGTTATCAGTCCTTTGATAAAAATGAAAGAGTCATTAACGGCAATGCCGATCTGACCAGTGAAGCAGTCCTGGCTTATCTCATCACTCATCGGGAATATCAGCTGAAAAATGCTGAGATCACCATTTTTGGGTACGGTCATCTGGCGAAATCTCTAATTCGATATCTGCACCCATTGACTAAAAACATAAATGTTGTACTGCGGAATCGAAAATATGATCATGAAATCAAGGCCATTGGCAAAGCCTGTCCATTTGAAAGCAGGAGCAAATATACTGATGCAGATATTTTTATCAACACGATACCAGCAAGAATAATTGATAAAGACCTGCTTTCTATGATAAAAAATAACGCTATGATTGTGGATATCTCATCTTTTCCTTATGGTTTTGATTTAAATGAAGCTCAAATGCTGGGATTAAATGCCGTAATCCTTCCCGGACTTCCTGGAAAATATGCATACCGGGATGCAGCTCAATTATTATTTCATGCAGTAATGGAGGGAAATGCATGCTTGAGAATTTAAAAATAGGTGTCGGCATCTGTGGTTCTTTTTGTTCTCTTGGAAAATTGTTGGAAGTGCTGGATGAACTAAAAGCTTCCGGTGCTGATCTCTATATTATTTTAACCCCTGAAGTTGTTAAAATAAATACGCGTTTTTTTGAAGCAAAAGAACTTTATCAGAAATTACAGACATATACCGATCATCCGCTGATCACAACAATTGAACAGGCAGAACTGTTCGGACCAAAAATTCCATTAGATCTGCTCTTAATTATGCCGGCAAGTGCTAATACAATGGGAAAAATGGCCCATGGCATCTGTGATAATCCTGTTATTATGTCCGCTAAAGCTACACTTCGTAATGAAAAACCTGTTGTCATTTCTTTTTATACGAATGATGCTTTGGGAAACAGTGGAAAAAACATTATGCAGCTAATCAATACAAAAGGATTCTATTTTGTGCCATTTGGACAGGATGATATCATTCGTAAGCCAAAAAGCATGGTCAGTGACCATCATCAGGTTATTAACACGATCGAGGCAGCACTGGAAGGCAGACAAATTCAGCCACTGGTTGTGAGTTACTATGAAAATTGATGTCATTAAATTTGGGGGAACGTCGCTAAAAAACGCTGAAGCCCGAAAAAAGGCAATTGCTTTGATTCAGCAGCATGCGATAGATCATTCGGTAGTTGCTGTTGTTTCGGCAATGGGACGATATGATGATGCTTATGCGACAGATACTCTGGCTTCTCTGATTCATAATTTTGTAACCAAGAAAGAAAAAGACCGGCTGCTGTCCATTGGCGAAATTATCAGCAGTATCGTTTTATGTGATGAGCTTATCGCTTCCGGACTTAATGCGACTTCCTTATCTATTTTAAAAGCCGGAATTATGACAGATGCCTGCTATGGCCGGGCCAGTGTTGAATATGTACGGACTGATGAGCTCTATGATGCTTTAAAAAAATATCAGGTTGTTGTTGTACCGGGATTTCAGGGACTTAGCCCAGAAAAAGAAGTGACAACGCTGGGCCGAGGAGGCAGTGATTATTCTGCCGTTATTCTGGCACGAGCTTTACATTTGAAAAAAGCAACTATCTATTCTGATGTTTGCGGCATCTATTCAGGTGACCCCAAAATCATTGAGCATGTTAAACTGTTGGATGAAATTTCTTATCACCAGGCTAAAGAGATTGCTCGATACAAATCAAATGTAATCAACGAAGATGCTGTTGCTTACGCAGAAAAATACCATATTGACTTAATATTAAAATCAACTTTTGAACCAGAACTTTCTACAATTATCAAAGAACAGGCACAAAAGCAGCATTGCATTTGCTATGCCAATGGATATATTGAAATCAGATTTGAAAAACTTCTAAACCTGGATGATTTAAATAGGGCCAGTTTTAGACTTGCCAATGACCATTATATATTTGAAAAAAAAGAACTTGAAAAACTCAAAACACCATATACGCTGATTGATCATTATACAATGGTCCATTTTGTTGGTTTCGAAAATGATTTGACAAATATATTAAAGGACATTACCAACTGCCCTTTGATTAAGGCACAAAATGATAAAAACACCTTCTTTATTCCGGAAAAAGAATCTGTAAAAATTATTAATCAATGGCATGATGCTATTATTTTGGAGGGATAATACATGAAACTAGAAAGAATTTATACAGCGCTTGTCACACCTTTTGACGAGCAAATGAAAATTGATTTTTATGCTTTAGAGAAATTAGTAGAAAATCTTTACCAAAAGGGGATGAGAGGATTTCTAATTGGCGGAACAACGGGAGAAGCACCTGCTTTAAAAAGGGAAGAAAAAGAATTGATGGTTCGCTTTATCAAAAAAATGCATCCGGATATTTCTATCATGCTGGGTGTAGGAACAAATGATACTGAAAAATCTAAAGAAGATGTCATTTATTTTAATCAGATTGATGATATTGATGCCTATCTTATTGTTGTGCCTTATTACAACAGACCCAGTCAAGAAGGCATTTATGCTCATTTTATGACTTTGGATATTGCCAGCAAAAGGCCAATTATTTTATATAATGTTCCCGCTCGCTGCGGTACTGAAATCAATTTTGATACTCTTTCTGAATTAATCTTTAAAACAAACCATATTATAGGATTAAAGCAGGCCAGCAGCGATTTGGAAATGATTGAAAAAATCAAAGCAATATTTCCGGATTTTATTATTTACAGCGGCGAGGACGGAAAATTACTAGAAGCACTTTATGCAGGTGCAGATGGGGTTATTTCTGTAGTCAGTCACGTCATTCCGCTCTCCGTTTTGCAGATGGTTCAAGAATTTGATGCCTGTCAGAATCTTGAACCACTTGATGACTATATCAAACTCATTGCAAAATACTGCTTTTCAGAACCAAGTCCGGCACCAGTCAAATATCTGCTGTTTAAACAGGGACTCATTAAAAACATTCTGCGTTTGCCTTTAGTTCCAATCCCTGCTGAAAGCGAAGAAAAATTTGACAGACTGATCAACGTCATGAAAACATTTTAATGAGACCTGTCAAATGACCATCAAAGCAATAGTTTTCAGAAAAAAGATATGATACAATAAATGTAGTTGGACAAGGGGATGATGAGCATGAAAAAAAATCATTTTTGGATAGTAAGTGCCATTGTTGTACTCGCTTTCCTGCTTATGTTTAAATTATATGATATTTCTTTAAGCAGCAAGCCTCACTATAGCAGTCAGCTACATTTATACCAGAAAGATACCTTGATCCATTTGTCAGACAATGATGTCACTGAATCATTATTCTTAATGGAAAATCAGGAGGTCTGGCAATGCAGTTATACAGCAATTAACGAGCTGTCAGAAACTGAACTTGAAAATCTATGCACTGGCCTTGCAAAATTATCTGAGCAACCTGCAGATCTGTTTAAAGAAAAGATTCAAAGCTGCATATCCGGACAATCAGTAATTTTGATAGAAAAGATATCTTTATCCCAGCTCAAGGACTTTCAAAGTTTCACAGATGGTCAACAGGAATTAGCATTAATTCAAATTAAAGAAAAGCGAATTGATGAAATTGGACAGACGGAATAAAAGCTGTCCGATTTTTTTATGCAAATAATGCACTAAAATTAAAAAAATGACTAGATATTTCCTAATAATTATGCTATGATTAGGTGCGTACAAAAAAGAGGCGTTTTGGGAGGTGTGAACAATGAGAGATAACATTATTTATAAATGTACTGTATGCGGCGAAGAAAACTACATCGGCACTAAGAACAAAAGAAAACACCCAGATAGAATGGAAGTTAATAAATTCTGTCCTAGATGTAATAAAAAGACAGTTCATAAAGAAAAAAAATAAGCCCGCTTGTGGCTTTTTTTCGTATTTGAAAGGAGAAAAGAAAGGTAAAAATGTTAAAAAAATTGACATTGGGCATATTTCAGTCTAATTGCTATATTTATCAGATTCCAAATACAAATAATGCTCTGATCATTGATCCCGGAGATGAGCCCAAAAGAATAACCCGTTTTATTAAAGAACAGGAACTTATGCCTGTTGCCATATTATTAACGCATGGTCATATTGATCATATGGGAGCCCTTAACAGTCTAAACACACTTTATCCAGATGTTCCTGTTTATATTCATGAAGAGGATGCCGCTTTCCTGACAAATCCTTCTTTGAATCTCTCTGGAAGCATGTTACAAACTCCTGTTACCTTTGCAAAACAAGTCCAACTTATGAAAGATGGTGAAAAAACAGCATTTGCCGGGTGCACAGTAACTTGCCTGCATTTTCCTGGTCATACTCCCGGATCATGCATGTTTGCGGTTGAACCAGAGCATTTGCTTTTTAGCGGAGATGTTATTTTTGCCGGATCAATCGGCCGTTACGATCTGCCTTTAGGAAATCATGGTGATACTAAAAAATCTTTAGAAAAAATTAAAACACTTGATGAAAACTATCTGGTTTATCCTGGACATGGCGAAAAGACAACGATCAAAGATGAACTTTTACATAATCCATTTCTAAAAACTGCTTAGGCAGTTTTTTTATTTTATTTAAAAGTCAGTTTCTCTTTTCTAACAGATAATGTAAATGAAGGGAGGAATTGCTATGGAAAAATTATTTGAACAAGTAATTACTGAAGCAATCAGCCAGGGAGTAACTGATTTGCATTTCAAGTCATTTCACGATCCAATCATTGAAAAAAGATATCGAGGAAAATTAACGCCCTATTTAAAAATGCCTGTTCAAACTTATCAGAAATTCTTTAGCTATTTGCAGTATAAAGCAAATATCGATATGAATCATCATCAGCAGCCGCAAACGGGTGCCTTTCAGTGGTTTTTAGAAAATAAGACATATTATTTTCGTCTTTCCTATCTGCCTTCACCTAAAGATATACATCTTGTCTTAAGAATTTTAAATCATAAGCAGCAAATAAAGCTCGATAATCTCTGTGACGATCCAATCGTACTGCAAAAGTTCAGGAAATTACTGAATAAACAAAACGGAATGATCGTGGTATCCGGTCCAACTGGTTCAGGAAAATCAACAACCTTACATGCATTTTTAGAAGAACTGGCCAAAAGTAATGAAAAAAGTCTGATTACATTGGAAGATCCAATTGAAATTTATCATTCTCAAATGGTTCAAATCCAGATTGATGAGACTCAGGGAATGAGCTTTCAGGATGCCCTGATTCAAATTCTAAGACATGATCCAGATGTTGTAATGATAGGTGAAATACGTGATGAAATCAGTGCTGCTATTGCCATGCGCCTGGCGTTAACTGGTCACCTTATCCTGACAACACTGCATGCGGCTGATGTCAAAAGCACGCTCACAAGATTAGAAAATTTGGGGTTGATAAAGGACGATCTTGAAGATGTCTTACGCGCAGTCATATCTCAACGCCTTGTTTATTCAGAAAAAGCAATCCAGCCTCTATGTTTTTTTGAGATCGCGACAGGCCGTGATCTTAAAAAACTGATGCGGACAAAAGAAATAAATTATGCAACGATGGACGAAGTACTCTTAAAGGCCGTTGAAGAAGCCAAGGTAGACTATGAAGAAATCGAATATCTGCTTAACGACTGAGAATTTAACGCTGCTCGCTGATTTCCTTGAAAACGGCTATCATTTAAGAGATTGTCTGGAGTTTTTAGAAGCTTATGACAACACCGCTGCCTTTTCATATTTGAAAAAGGAAATGATGAATGGTACCTCTTTTCAGGATGCTGTTGCAGCTCTGAAAACTGATAGAGACTGGCAGGAATACTTTGATTTTATATCCCGTTTTACTTCTTTGGAAAAGGCGATCCGCGGAGCCTTAAAATTAGTAACAGTGAAAAAATCTTTTGCGGATATTTTGTTTAAACAATTAACCTATCCTTTGGGATTATTAATGATTATGATGGCTTTCTCTGTCTTTTTTGGTGGGATTATCATTCCGCAAATTCAGATATTGCTCAGTACTTTTGATTTGAATCAGACAGAAAACTTTCTCTTAGAATCAATAATGGTATTGCCGTTTCTGCTTAGTGGGTTCATGATGACAGCTGCTTTTTGCTTTCTTAAGGTCGTTTTTGAAATTAAGCGGCGTAATTTTACGCAATTGTTTCTGCTGTTAAAAATTCCTCTGATATCTGCCTGCCTTCAATATTACTATTCTTTAAAATTCGCAAGTTATTACAGTGTTTTATCATCCTATGTAACTGGACTTCAGGACAGTATTTATTTAATGTATGAAAAAATGACAAATTCTGATTTAATGGTCATTATCGACATATTTAAAACCGAACTGGAACATGGTTCAAGTTTTGAAGAATGCATAAAAAGCAATCCATTTTTTCATGCCAGTCTAATTCGTATCTGGCTTATCGTGTTAAAAATGGGAAATGTACAGGACGGACTCAATAATTATGTTGAAAACACCAGAATCATGTTAGAGAAAAAAATAAGAAAAACTGGCCGGATACTTACGGCTGGCATCTATTTGCTGACAGCAGTTTTTATTGTTGTTTTATACTTGGCAATGATGATGCCTATGTTGAATATTGCCGGACAGTTTTAAAGAAAGGAGCAATGATTATGAAAAAAGGATTTACACTCATTGAAATGCTGTTTGTTATGAGTATTATCATGATATTAATGCTGCTGGTGATTCCTCAGGTAACCCGCAAAACAGATGCCATTAAGCAAAAGGGATGTGAAGCATTGCTTGATGTGATTGATGCTCAAATACAACTTTATGAAATTAATGAGGGATTTTTGCCATCTAATCTTTCTGAACTTGTTGCCAAAGGATATTTAGAAGAGAAGCAGTGCGTCTGTCCGGATGGCAGAGGTATTTATATTTCAAAAGGGCAGGCATATTGTGACTAAATCGGGTTTTACTCAGATGGAAATGCTGCTGGTGCTGACGATTGTAAGTATTCTGATGCTCGTTTCCGCATCATTTTCTGAACAATTGTTTTGTCCCGCCGCACTGCAGCTTTATCAAATTGAATCACTCATTGAAAATGCGCGTTTTGAGGCAATAAAAAATCATAAGACGGTCATAATAACATTTGAGAATGACTGTATCTATGTTGATCAAGAATGTTATTTTGAAAATTCTGGGCTGGTCATTGATCAGCCCCAGAAAATCAGTTTCAATGCCAATGGACGAATTAATCATGGCACGCATCTTGATCTGAAGATTGGCAAACAGAACTTTCAATTGACTTTCAATGTAGGAGAGGGGGCCTATCATATTGAAAAAAACAGCTTTTATTCTCCAGGATGCATTATTTGGATTATGGATTTATTTAAGTATTTTAGTACTTCTTTTTGGATGCCTGACAGGTCTTTTAAACCGCCTGAAGCAAAGCGAACAAAAGACAATGGAGCGCATTGCCAGGTGGCAGGAAAACGCGGATTTACCTTAATTGAAGCGCTTTTAGCTTTATTGATTAACGCCTTAATATTACTCTCTATGTCAACGCTATTTAATCATCTGTCAGAGGCTTTTACTATTCAAAATAATAGTGATTTAGCATTTGCTATCATTCAGTTGACAGAAGATGTTAATACTGCTTTGAACATTGAATGCGATCCTGACTCACTGACACTCATTTATTCTGAGAAAACAGTGCATTATTATTTAGATAACGGCAGGCTTGTAAAAACCCCGGGTTTTGATATCTACCTGCATTATCTTGATGATATTGAATTTCAAAATGATGGCACATACATGTATATTCTTATCAAAAGGGGGAATCATTCTGAAAGATTTCAAATTGGTACATATTTTCGACCATCCAAAGAAAGGATTTGTCAGTCAGACGGTTCTTTTAATTCTGAATTTTCTGATGATATTGATAGCGGCATTAACTCAGACGATCAATTTGAATGCAGAACTGATTGAAAAACAGAAATCCGAAATTGAACACTCAATGTTCAAAACAGCGCTTTTTTTAAATGCTTACCAGATGCTGGACAGCTGTGAATACACTTCTGATACAGCGAATATTGAATTTACAAATGACTATGTGATAATCCATGCCGATGGGCTATGCAGTTACAAAATATCTCTGGACGCCGATTATCAAATAAAAGATATAACAAAAACTGATGAATAAAGAGGAGTATTTTATGTTTGATCTGACAATTGGCGCAGCTCTTTTCTGGTACACTGTGACCTATATTACAACCCAATTTCTTTCTGCTTCAGACAGCGTATCCTGGCTGATTCATTTATCCCGATTTAGTTATGTATTTTTAGCGACATTATTTCTTACTTTCTTGATTAAAAAAACAAGACTTTACAGATGCCGCCTGCCTTTATATTTCATAGCAGCTACTTTAACTTTCGTTTTTTATGTGCAAAGGTGGCTGGGAAGTGATATTTTTAACTATTTCAGCCTCTTTTTTACAAATATTTTGTATTGTATGATGATTTTTTATTCCCTTAAAGACAGATATTTGCTATAATACTAAAGAAAAAATAAGAGAAGGAGAGAATATTTATGGCAGTTAATATCAAAGAATTAAAAGCAGGCAATGCATATATTGAGGATAATGAATTATATTTATGTATTTCTAATGAACAGAACAAACAAGGAAGATTATCTGGAAAATATATGGTTAAAAGAAAAAATATGAAAACTGGTTCAATCACTGAAATTTCTTATAACCCAACAGCAAAAATCAACACAGCAATGATTGAAAAAAGCAAAATGCAGTTCTTATATGATTCAGGTGACAGTTTTGTATTTATGAATACATCTACTTTTGATCAGATTGAAATCCCTGCTGATAACCTGAAATGGGAAAAGAACTTCTTAAAAGCAAGTGACGAAGTAGAAGTAACTAGCTATGAGGGTGAAGTTTTAGGTGTTCAGCTACCAGCTAACGTATCATTCACGATCACTGAAACAGAACCAGCTGTTAAAGGTGATACAGCTACAGGTGCTACTAAAAACGCCATCATCGAAACAGGATTCCAAATCAAAGTTCCTCTTTTTATCGAAGAAGGCGAAGTTGTACTTGTCAGCACAACAGACGGCAAATATGTAGGACGTGCCTAAGCAAAGTATTTACTTTGCTTTTTTCATATTCTGTTAAACCTGCGCATATAGTATGGTAGATTACATATAAGGAGGCAGAATATGAACAGACAAGCGATTACTTTTCTTTCGCTATTTAGTTTAATACTTGTATTATCAGTGTACTATGTGATGCTGCCGCCGGTTGGAACGGCAGATAGTGAAGTCACAGTCAATGAAAACAAAGCTGAAGTGAAATCAGAACTACAGGATCAATTAGACGAAAAAAGAGAAAATGAAGTGAAAGAAAATGAAAATGTTATTTCATCAGGCACCAGCTCTAGTGATGATGTCGCAGACGCTTTAGAAGCTATTGATAAAACCAAAGAACTTCAGGCCGATGAGAAAAGTGTCAGTGAAGCTTTAAATGAAGCTGGATATGATAAAGTTTTTGTTGAGATTCAAGGATCTACCATCAAGATTACAGTTACTAAAAAAGATGCGTCCAATGATGATGCAGTTGCGATTATGAATATTGTTTACAGCAAGACTTCAAAGAAATATACGCCAGAAATAAAGTTTGTGAGTGAGTGACTTGAATTTTTCGAAGAAATTATATACAATGTATAGTAAGATAGAACAAAGGAGATCTTATTATGGCAGAATCAAAATATTTGGAATACCAAGGCAACAATGGACTGGGAACTGTAGGCTTGAGTCTGCAGGTATTTGGTCTGATTACAAAAATTACAACTGAAGAAACAAAAGATGTTCGTATGGATTTATCCAGTCACAATTTCTTTAACTTTGGCAAAGGTCCTATCATTTGCGAACTGAACAATGCGCAGCTGAACATTCAAGTTGAAGTCAATATCAAGTATGGAAAAAATGTCAATAAAACTACTAAAAATCTGCAAAACCGCATTGCTAAAGCCATTAGTGATATGACTGATGTTAAAGTATCCAGCGTCAATGTTAAGGTCGTTGGTGTTGATTTTTAATTTAATGTTTTAGATTCCCTTAAAAGCGGAAATACTAAATAGTGAACAGACGGGTTCACTATTTTTTTGCTTTTCAAGAGATACGAATTATGATAGAATAATGAAGAGTAATGGGGGTTATTTGAATGAAGAAAACACATCGTAAATTAGCACGTGAAAAAGCCGTTTTTGCTATTTATCAGTGGCTGTTATTAAATGCATCTTTGGAAGAACTGGAATTATTTTTAGCTAGTAATCCGACCCTTGTCAAAGATGAGGAAGCAAGACTTTATGCTCAGCAGATCATCCAAATAGTGATAGGAAATTTTGCTGGCTATCGTCTCGAAATTTGCCGATATTTGAAAAAAGGATGGACATTCGAGCGCTTAAGTTACTTAGAACAGGCAATTTTATTATGCGCTTTGGCAGAATTAAAGGATTTGAGCATCGATAAAAAGATTGCTGTAAATGAAGCTGTAGAACTTGCTAAACAGTATTGTGATGAAGGCAGTTACCGCTTTATTAACGGTATTCTGAAAAATATTGAGTAATTATGGATCAGCGCTATTTAAGTGTAACGGCCCTTAACCGTTATCTCAAAGCAAAAATGGACAGTGATCCGCATCTTTCACGACTCTTTATTCAGGGGGAACTGTCCAATGTTAAATATCATTACAGTGGACACTGCTATTTTACACTCAAAGATGAAAAATCAAGAATCAGTGCTGTGATGTTTTCGGCACAAGTAAAAAAAGTGCCTTTTTTATTAGAAGATGGCATGAAGGTTCTTGCCTCTGCAAGACTTTCTGTTTATGAGCCACAGGGAAATTACCAGCTCTATGTTGATAAAATAGAAATGGATGGATTGGGAAATCTTTTCATGGCCTATGAGAAACTTCGCTTAAAATTAGAAAAAGAAGGGCTTTTTGCCATAGAACATAAAAAAGAACTGCCGACATATCCGGAAAAAATAGGCATTATTACAGCTTCGACAGGCGCTGCTATTCACGATATCACAAAAACAATTCATCAGAATTGTCCCAGTGCTAAAATGTATTTTTACCCTTCACTAGTCCAAGGCGAACAGGCAGCACAAAATCTATGCATGCGTTTAATGCAGGCAGACAACGACGGACTCGATGTAATTATTATCGGCAGGGGCGGGGGAAGCCTGGAAGATCTCTGGGCCTTTAATGATGAAAAACTTGCTCGTCTGATTTACCAGGCAAAAACACCTATTATTAGTGGTGTTGGTCATGAAAGTGATGTGACTATCTGCGATTTTGCAGCTGACAGACGTGCAGCAACACCGACTGCTGCAGCCCATTTGGCTGTTTTTAATCAGTCTGATTTTGAAAACTATCTTAAAGAAACACAGGCAAAAATGTTTCGTCTCTGCATGCATCATTTAGAAATACGTCAAAAAGATTTACAGCACATCAGGCAGTCTAATGTGTTTAAACATCCGCAGGTACTTTATGAAAATGCAATGATGCACTTGGATGAACTTTCTTCAAAACTCATTAGTAATATGCACTTTTCCAAAAAACAGGCAGATGCTCATTTGAATACCCTTGAGCTTTGTCTGAAAAATCGTATTAATATGATGATAGCTCAGGAAAATCAGCAGTTAAAGCAATATCAGCTGCTGATCAGTAAAGAAATCATTCATCAGTTAGAAATAGAAAAACAAAGATTTGAACACAACATCACTCAGTTAAATGCACTAAGTCCGCTGAATGTTTTGTTAAGAGGCTATACCTTAAGTCTGCAGGAAGACAAAGTAATTTCGCGTTTAGCTCAGTTGAATCAAAAAAAGCCACTGACCCTTCGTTTTTCTGACGGAGACGTTACTGTGGCGGTAAAGGAGAATGAAGATGAAAAAAATGAATTATGATACCGCTGTCAAAAGACTGGAAGAAATTGTTCAGCTCCTTGAAGATGAAAATACGCCTATTGAAACATCCTTGACACTTTTTAAAGAGGGAATTGAACTGACTGCATTCTGTCAAAAAAAGCTCTCAGATATAGAAAAAGAAATCACTGTGCTTCAGGCACCTGCAAAGGAGGAAAGTAATCATGATGCGTGATGAAATCAATGACTGTCTGGAACGATTGACCAGTCATCTTAAAAACGGTGCCGTCAAAGAAGCCTGCCGCTATTCACTGCTGGCTGGCGGCAAACGACTGCGTCCAATGCTGATGCTGACGGCAATTCAAAGTTATGGTATTGATTATCATCCATATATTGAATTAGCATGCGCAATTGAAATGATTCATACCTATTCATTAATTCATGATGATTTACCGGCAATGGATGATGATGATTTGCGGCGAGGCCGTCCAACATGTCATAAAGCTTTTGATGAAGCAACTGCTATTCTGGCCGGAGATGCTCTTCTAACAGAAGCATTTTATGTGCTAAGTCATGATCAAAATCTTAATGCAGATAAAAAAATAAAATTGATAGAAATTCTTAGCGAAGCCAGCGGTCAGGCAGGGATGGTTTACGGTCAGCAGCAGGATCTTTATTTTGAAAACAGGAAAGCAGAACTTGAAGATTTAAAAAACATTCATGCTTATAAAACCGGCTGCCTGATTCAGGCTCCTTTAATGATGGCCACAATCATAGCTAAAGAAGAAGATCTGGCAATTTGGAGAGAAATAGGCAAATACATCGGTCAGGCATTTCAAATTCAGGATGATATTCTCGATGTCATTGGTGATGAAAAAAAACTGGGCAAAAAAACAGGCGTGGACAGCATCCATCATAAATCTACTTACGTATCACTTTTAGGATTGGAAGAAGCAAAAAAACAATGTGAGTCATATTATCACAAAACACTGGAGCAAGTCTATGGTTTGCAGATCAATCATGGCTTAATGATTGGCATTTTAGAAAGTTTGATTAAACGAGATGCCTAAATATTCTATCACTGATATCTCCAGTCCTCTTTTCCTAAAAGATCTGACAGTGCCCGAGATGAAAGAATTGGCATCGGACATCAGAGAATTCTTAATTGAGAGTATCTCTCATACCGGTGGTCATCTTTCCAGCAACTTGGGTGTTGTTGAATTAACGATTGCCCTGCACTATGTTTTTAACAGTCCAACAGATAAAATATTTTTTGATGTTGGTCATCAGTCTTATGTTCACAAAATTCTGACTGGCCGTGCTAAAGACTTTGGAACATTGCGTCAGTTTCATGGATTATCTGGTTTTCAAAAACGTAAGGAAAGTATCCATGATGTCTGGGAAGCCGGTCATTCTTCTACTGCGCTCTCAGCAGCAGTGGGCATGGCTTTTGCCCGCGATCTGAATCATCAAAAATACCATGTGGTTCCTGTGATTGGAGACGCAGCAATTGTAGGAGGGCCTAGTTTAGAAGCCCTGAATCATCTTGGCGCCAGTGATACAAAAGTCATTATGATTTTAAATGACAATCAGATGTCAATATCAAAAAATGTTGGTGGATTCAGTGAATTTTTATCCGATATCCGTACCAGCCACGCCTACAATGCTGCTAAAGGAGAATATCGAGAGATATTGACAAAAAGCAAAATTGGCAAAAGTATTTATGAAATCAGCAGCAAAGCTAAGGACCTAATTAAAAGACGGGTCATTGACTCTAAAATTTTTGGTGAATTTGGTGTAGAGTATCTGGGACCTATTAACGGTCACGATTTTAACGAACTGATTCGCACACTTGAAAAAGCCAAATCAATGGATGAAAGTGTCGTTGTTCACGTCCTGACAACGAAAGGGAAAGGCTATGAACCTGCCGAAAAAGATACGCATGGGCACTGGCATGGTGTTGAACCATTCGATAAGAAAACGGGGGAGCCGCTTTATCCATCTGCAGAAACTACCTGGAGTCAGTTTATCGCTGATGAAGTCTATCGTCATATGGCAGCAGATGATGATATTGTAGCTATTACCCCAGCGATGATTGCTGGATCGAAAATGGAAAAAATATTTCATGATTTCAAAGATCGTGCATTTGATGTCGGTATTGCTGAAGCTCATGCTACGACCTTTGCTGCAGGGCTTGCTATTTCTGGTAAAAAGCCTTTTATCTCGATGTATTCGTCATTTCTGCAAAGGGCTTACGATCAAATTAATCATGACATTGCCAGAATGAATCTGCCTGTTGTGATTGGTATTGACCGTGCCGGGCTGGTTGGCGCTGATGGCGAAACACATCATGGCATTTTTGATTTGGGAATATTAAAACCTATCCCTAATACCATTATTTTTGCTCCTTCCAGCAAGCAGGAGGCTTCATGGTTTCTCGATATTGCCTTTAAAGCAAGCCATGGACTGCACTGCATCCGTTATGCCAAGCAAAAAGCCAGAGATTATCCTTTTGACCAAAGCAAAATGGCAGTTGGCAAATGGCTGTATGCTTACCAGGCGGCTGATCCTAAAGCTGTGTTGATTACTTATGGTGAAGCGGTTAATGAATGTGTCTTAAAAATCATGGAAGAACAATTGCCTTACCATGTAGTTAATGCATGTTTTTTAAAACCCATTGACACTGAGATGATCGTCGAACTGGCTGAATTAAATCTTCCTATTTTTGTTTATGAACGTGATTTAGCTTCTTGTGGTCTTGCCAAAGATATAGAAGATATTCTGATTAAGAAAAAATGTTGTCTTAACATAAATGCTTATGGTCTTCCTGATAAATTTTTCCAACAAGGAACGCTCGAATCGCTTTTAAAAGAGGAGGGGCTGGATTTGGACAACGTATTTAAAGAAATAGCGGAGGTACTTCATGAAGAAAGAAAGAATTGACGTTCTTCTTGTGGAACAGGGTTTCTTCGATTCCCGAGAAAAAGCAAAAAGAAGTATCATGGCCGGATTAGTTTATGATGAACACGGAAGAATTGATAAACCCGGTCAAAAAGTTCCCTTTGAAGCAAAAATTACCGTAAAAGGTGATCAATTAAAATATGTCTCTCGTGGCGGCTTAAAATTAGAAAAAGCAATTCAGGCATTTAACATCGATCTGACTGATTTAATCATGCTTGACATTGGTTCATCGACAGGAGGATTTACTGATTGTGCCTTGCAAAACGGTGCTAAACTCGTCTATGCTCTTGATGTAGGAACAAACCAGCTTGTTTGGCAGTTAAGAAGTGATCCCCGCGTTGTTGTTATGGAAAAAACAAATTTTCGTTATGCAACACCGGATATGTTTACCCATGGCCTTCCTGAATTTGCCAGTATGGATGTATCTTTTATTTCTTTGAAACTCATTTTTCCGCCACTGGCTGCTATTTTAAAGCCTGGCGGAGAATTCATTGCCCTAATCAAACCTCAGTTCGAAGCAGGAAGAGAACAGGTTGGCAAACATGGTATTGTTAAAGATTCTAAAATTCATTTGGAAGTTATTGAAAAAGTCATTGGTTATGCTAATGATAATGGCTTCTCACTAATAAACTTATCCTTTTCGCCAATTACAGGCGGTGAAGGAAATATCGAATTTTTAGCTCATTTCAAAAATGCAGATATTCTTTCCAACAAGGATATAAATATTGAACAAGTTGTTGAAAATGCTCATTTAACATTTGAACAAAATATTTAAACAAAGGAGGGACAGGTGTGATAAAAAGCTTAATGATTCAGAATTTTGCCATTATAGATCAGGTTCAAATCAATTTTGAAGAAGGAATGTCAGTTTTAACTGGTGAAACCGGCGCAGGAAAATCTATCATTATTGATGCAATCAGCCTTTTAATGGGTGCCAGAGCGACGACCTTCATGGTTAAAACTGGAGCGAAAAAAGCTGTTATCGAAGGTATTTTTGATATTTCAAAACAGCCTGATATCATCTCTAAGCTGAAGGAAATTGGTTTTGATGTCCAGGAGGACCTGGTCATTTCCAGAGAAATCAGCGCGGAGGGAAAAAGCCAGGCCCGTTTGAATTACCGCCCAGTTCCGGCTAGTCTTTTAAAAGAATTCAGTACTCATCTGGCTGATATTCATTCCCAGTTTGAAACGCAATATCTTTTAAATGACAAGATTCATCTAAAACTTCTCGACCAGTATATTGGTCAGCCGCTCTTATCCCTGGCGCAACAATACAAGGATGCTTATCAAAATTATCAGAAAGCAAAAAAAGCCTATGAGACTTTAAGAGATGCTCCTTCTGATGAAGAACAAATTGATTTTTACCGTGCTAAAATGGATGAAATTGATCAGGCAGAATTAGCAGAAGGTGAAATTGAAAAACTAGAACAAGAGAAGAAAAGAATGAGCCAGTATGAAAAGCTGAATGAAAAGTTAGCCTCTGTCATTTATTACCTGCAAGGCGATCATGGCGCTCTGGACAGCTTTTATCAGGCCGAACATATATTTAGTCAGATTGATGATGAAAACCTCTCTGAGCTTCAGGAAAAGCTTTCTGATACCTATTATCAGTTATCAGATCTCGCTGATGAAATTTCCGGATATAAGGATGATCTGGTTTTTGATCAATACCGCTATGAAGAAATTCAAAATCGATTATTTTTAATCCGCAAATTACAGCGGCAATATGGATATGAAGTCACTGATATCTTAAATCAAAGAAAAATTTTTGAAGAGAAAATTGAATTAATTGAAAATAAAGAAGCCATACTTATCAAAATGGAAAAAGATTTGTATGAAAAAGAAAAAAATGCCAAAGATATAGCTGAACAAATGCATCACATTCGAATAGAATCGGCAAAAAGGTTAGAGACTGATATTCTTGCTCAGTTAAAGGATCTCTATATGGAAAACACACAATTTTCCTGTGCCTTTGAAACTTCTGAAAAGCTTCATGAGAATGGCATTGATGCAATGTCTTTTATGATCAGTACTAATGCTGGTCAGAAATTGCATAAACTCAGTGACGTTGCCAGCGGCGGAGAACTTTCCAGACTGATGCTTGGCATGAAATGCATTTTTACGAAGCTTGAAGGTGTATTAACAGTTATTTTTGATGAAGTTGATACAGGTGTCAGCGGTAAAGTCGCTTTTGCAATCGGCAGAAAAATGAAAGAAATTTCAAAAGATGTTCAGGTTATCTGCATTACCCATCTGCCTCAGGTTGCAAGCTTTGGTGCTCATCATTTATTTGTTTATAAATTTATTGAAGATCAAAAAACAAAAACCGCAGCGCGCTGGCTTGATGAAGAAGAGCGAGTTAGCGAAATTGCAAAAATGCTTTCCAATGATACCATAAACGAAACGGCATTGGAAAACGCCCGTTATTTGATTTTGGAAAATGGAAAAAAATAAATAGCATAGTTTCCGTAAGAAAACAAACACTAGAAATGTCATCTCAAACAAAGGAGGCATTGAACGTGAAAAGATTTTTCGCATTATTAATTCTTCCTTTGGTGTTTTCACTCAATATTGGCATTGCTTTTGCCAAATCATTGATTCCCGGCGGGGAGTCAATCGGCATTGTTATGCATTATGATGGCGTTTTAGTAACCGGAGACTATGCTTTTTTAGTTGATGGACAAAATGTCAATCCTAACAGAGAAAGCTTTCAGGTTGGTGATTTAATTAAAACTGCAGATGGTGACCCCATCAGCTGTAATGATGATCTAATTAGTCATATTCGGCAAGTGATTCCGTCAAGAACCACGATTCTAGTTGAGATAGAGCGTGACGGCCAAAGAATGGAAAAAAATCTGCAAATTTATTATGACAAGTCAGAAGATAGTTTTAAAACCGGATTATATATTAAAGATAATATAACCGGAATTGGAACTATTACTTTTTATGACCCGGAGACATTGACTTATGGTGCATTGGGTCATCCCATGACTGATCCGGAAATCAGTGATACAAAAATGTTGGAGATCAGTGCTGGTGAATCATTTGACGCATATATTCTTTCTATAGATAAAAGCAATGATGGTTCACCTGGGCAAAAAATAGCTCGTATTGAAAAAACCAGAAGACTGGGGGATATTGCTTTAAATAGTACATATGGCGTTTATGGCCATTATGAATCACTTTACAAAGAAAATCTGTCCCCATATGAGACTGCCAGTGCAGATGAAGTAAAAAAAGGGCCTGCACAAATTCTGACTGTTCTAGATGATCATCAGGTTAATGCTTATGACATAGAAATTACAGAGTTAAAAAAACAATCCAGTCAGGATATCAAAGGCATTACCTTTAAAATCACCGATCAGGAACTTTTATCTAAAACCAATGGTGTGATTCAAGGAATGAGCGGATCTCCGATTATTCAGAATAATCATATCATAGGTGCCGTTACCCATGTCTGTATAGATGATGTGGATTATGGTTATGGTCTTTATATTGAGTGGATGTTAGAGGAAAACAAAAAGATGATAAGTTAGGGTGGTTTCGCCCTTTCTTATTTTTTTATTCTAAAAAGAACAAATTTCTTCAAGGCAGAACTCGACAATTTATCGTCTAATGAGTGGCATTTTTGTCGAAGAAGAGGATTTTTGTTCTGTTTTCCATTAAAATTTTATATTTTATTTTGAATTTTGTTTATTTTGGTAAAATTAACCATTATAATTGGTATTGCTAGAGATTAAATGAGAGTAGAAAGAGGAATCATATGAATAATCTTCGTTTATTACTAGCTGACGAAAACAAAGATTTCGTAGAGTCGCTCAAGAAAGATTTGATGAACACTCACCAATTTGGCTTTATTCAGACAGTGACAGATGGTAAAGCATGCCTTGAAGAACTGCATAATGATCATTTTGATCTGATGATTATTGATTTGATGCTGCCTGTTGTGGACGGATTGGGTGTTCTATCCGAATTAAAAAAGAACAGTAAAATTGAGCTGAGAAAAATCATTTGTACGTCGGGATATATGAATGAAATCATGTATCAGCGTCTAAACGAATTCAACATTGATTATTGTTTCAAAAAGCCTTTTGATGTCCGCTATTTTATCGCATCACTGCGTGATATTGTTGACATGACTTTTCAGGACTCACAGCCGCTTACTACTTTTAGTGCTAATGAAAACAAGAAATATCAAAAAGTTAAGTTAGAAAACGAAATAACGGAAATTCTGCATGAAGTTGGTATTCCTGCGCATATCAAAGGTTACATGTATCTAAGAACTGCTATTTTGAAAACTTTCTATGATACAGATATTTTAGGTCAGGTCACTAAAGTACTTTATCCAGAAATAGCTCGGCAATATAACACTACTTCTTCACGTGTTGAAAGAGCCATCAGACATGCTATCGAAGTTGCCTGGAATCGTGGTAACACAGATGCTATTGATGATATTTTCGGCTACACTGTAAGTTCTACTAAAGCCAAACCAACAAATTCTGAATTTATTGCTATGATTGCAGATAAACTGCGTCTCGAGCATAAAACCAAAAGGACGGCAGCATTTGTTAAACAGCTCTAATCTTTATCATCGCATTTTCCGCACTTACATGCTAAAATAGAGTGCAGGGGGAGGCGATGAGTTTGCAAGTAATATTTCATATTGACATGAATGCCTTTTTTGCCTCATGTGAATTTAATCTTCACCCAGAATATAAAAATAAGCCATTGATTGTCGCACATAACTCACGTCGTGGCATTGTTACGACCGCTTCTTATGAAGCCCGAAAATATGGTATCCATTCGGCGATGCCTACCTACCTGGCATTAGAAAAATGCCCTAAGTTAATTATCGTAGAACCTCATTTTGATCTTTACCGTAAGACATCACAGCAGTTTTTTGATATTGTTTCAGCTTATTCTGATAAGATAGAAATTGCAAGTATTGATGAATGTTATGTTGATGTCAGTGAAGCTGTCTTTAAATATGGCGGCATCATCGAAACGGCAAAAAAAATACAGCAACATGTTTTAGATACGCTGAACATTCCCTGCAGCATCGGTATCTCACCGAACAAGTTCCTATCTAAGATGGCAAGTGATATGAAAAAACCGATGGGAATTACGATGATTACAAGATCAAATTTAAGAGAAATGCTATGGCCGCTTCCGATTTCAGAGATGTACGGCATCGGGAAAAAAACAGCACCAAAATTAGCAGAAGCAGGCATCCGGACAATCGGTGACCTGGCCAATCCTAAGAACTATGATAAAGCCAAAAAAATATTGGGAAGCCATGCTTTAATTTATTGTCAGCATGCGAATGGCTTTGATTTTTCCAAAGTAGACAGCAGTGACCATGATTCAAAATCAGTAGGTCATTCCACAACTTTTCAAAGAGATACTACTGATGAGGGGGTCATTTTAGAAACCTTGCAGTCACTGACAAGACAGGTGGCAAAAAGAGCTGAAAGGCATCATCTTGTTGGCAATAATATTGCGATTACTTTAAAATACTCCCGTTTTGAAAGTATTGTTCGTTCAATGACTCTGAGTGATTATACGAATGATTATGAAACAATGATTGGCAACATATTGATTCTTTTAGAGCGCCATTATGACGGTCGTCCTGTCCGTCTTCTTGGGGTCAGCCTAAATAACACAATCAATGAAAAACAGCGCATAAAGCAATTATCACTTTTTGATTACCAACAAGAGACAACAATTAAAAAAAACAGTACTGATGAACTGCTAGAGAAGCTGAACCACCAACATCAGAACGCTTTTATTCGTGCTTCTTCATTAAAAAAGAAAAAGTAAGCTCATAAAAACGAGTTAACAGGCATACACTGAAACGAAAAGAGGTGTACAAGCTATGTTAACTCGTTTTTTTAATCATCTAAAAACATATCGTTTTATTTATCTTTTTAATTTAGGCCTTCTTATCTCTGGATTTGTATTCGGATGCTTTATCTTTACAAAACAGGACAGTGCTTCATTAGATTCACTCAATGAATTGATAAGAACAGTGCTAAGCGTTGATTACATAAAAGACCCGGCAATGATTCAAAATAATTTAGCTTCTAATATTTTTCTCGTATTTACTGTCTTTTTTTTGGGAGTATCTCTAGCTGGCATCCCACTTTTGGCATTTATCCTTTTTACTAAAGGATTACAGGTAGGATTCTCCTGTATGCTTTATATAGAGGTATATGCTTTAAAAGGCATTGCGGGTATTCTTTTAACTTTAATTCCCTTTGTATTATTTGAATTAATTGCTTTTTTAATTTTATGTGCTGTAGCATATGAAGTGTCTTTATCCGTCTGGATGACGAGCTTTATTAAAAAACAGACACTTTCACTCAAATCTGTGCTCAATCATTTTCTCAATTATATTTTAATAGCTTTAGCACTGATATTTATATCCACCTTATTTAAAATATATCTTTTACCGCTCTTTTACCAGTTTTTTTCCTTTTAGGATGTTTATCAAAATACTATGAATTATTTTAAATTTATATTATAATATGAGCGGTGGTATTTGTGAATCTGAAACTAAAAGACATTCAAAGTGAATATCGTCGCTATCTTCAGGTAGAATTAGGACTATCAAAGCAGACAGTTGACAATTATAGTGCTGAAATCAAACGCTATTTCACATATTTGGAAAATGAAGAGAACATCACAGATGTTGCAACGATAGAGCGGTCTGCCCTGGAAAATTATATAAGTCAGCGCAGCAGTCAAGGACTGGAAGAATCCACTTTAGCTCATATTATGACTATATTAAGAAGTTTTCATCATTTTTTAGTGCTTGATAGATATAGTGATCATGATATTTCCTGCTATTTGGAAAGTCCAAAAATGAAAAAGAAACTTCCTGATGTACTCAGCGAAAAAGAAATTGCAGATTTTTTTGCTTCATTACCTGACAACACCGTGATTCAAAGAAGAAATCGCTGTATGATTGAGTTAATGTACGCAGCTGGTTTTAGAGTTTCTGAACTCTGTGGGCTGACGATGAGCAATCTGCATTTATCCAATCATTATATTTCATGTCAAGGTAAAGGACAAAAAGAACGATTAGTACCGATTGCTCCTTCTATGGTATCACAACTTGACAATTATATTAAATTAGACAGACCTCAGATTCTCAAAGGCAAAAATTCCCGCTATCTTTTTATCACCGGACATGCAAATCCTTTGACAAGAGACCAGTTCTGGCTGCTGTTAAAAAAAGCTGCTAAACAATCAGAGGTAACAAAAAATGTGCATCCTCACATGTTAAGACACACATTTGCGACTCATTTATTAGAAAATGGGGCAGACTTACGCTCTATCCAAGAGCTTTTAGGTCACGAGAATATCGCAACAACAACAATTTATACGCATGTTTCAACAAAAAAGATGAGCGAAGAATACCAAATGTTTCATCCAAGAAGGAAAAAGGGAGAATAGTTATGAAAGAGTATCGACGTGTTTTTTTAATAGTCCTGGACTCATTGGGAATTGGGAATGCCCATGATGCCAGCCAGTTTGATGATGAGGGTACGAATACACTGGGGCATATTGCCAGCACAACCGGTGGTATTCGGGCAATCAATATGGAAGGACTTGGATTAGGATCTTTAGGAAAATTTGAGGGTATTTATGACCTTCCATCTCACCTAGGGGTAATTGCCCGGCTTAATGAAATAAGTAATGGCAAAGATACCATGACTGGTCATTGGGAGATGATGGGACTTCAGGTAAAGGAGCCATTCCAAACTTTTACTGAAAATGGTTTTCCTGAGGAATTGCTTAATCAATTATCAACACTATCAGGACGAATGATTATAGGCAACTGCGCTGCCAGCGGAACAGAAATTCTGGATGAATTAGGTGAGGAGCAAATTCAAAGCGGTGCGTTGATTGTCTATACTTCTGCAGATTCTGTACTCCAAATTGCGGCGCATGAAAAATATATTGGATTAGAGAATCTCTATCATTACTGTGAAATTGCCAGAGAACTGACAATGAAAGAGGAATGGAAGGTTGGACGAGTGATTGCCAGACCATTCATCGGTGAAAAAAAGGGAGAATTTCAACGAACCAGTAATCGCCACGATTACGCACTGAGTCCTTTTGGCAAAACTGTACTGGACACATTAAAAGAATCCGATTTAGAGGTTATTTCAGTTGGCAAAATTAATGATATTTTTAATAAACAGGGAATTACAAGAGCAATTGCTTCAAAAAGCAATGAAGATGGCATGAATAAAACAATAGCTTTATGCGATGAAAAATTTAAAGGCCTTGTTTTTACAAATTTAGTTGATTTTGATGCTTTATATGGACACAGACGTAATCCTGAAGGTTACAAAAAAGCCATAGAAGATTTTGACAATCAGCTTGGTGAAATGATGTATCATTTAAAAGAAGATGATTTGTTAATGATTACTGCTGATCATGGTAATGATCCAACTTATAAAGGAACTGATCATACACGGGAACAGGTCCCTTTGATTATTTATTCAAAAAGTTTAACAAAGTCTTGTGATTTAGGAGAAATAACTTCTTTTGCGTGCATTGGTGCTACTATTGCAGATAATTTTAATGTTAAACTTCCTGACATCGGTGATTCATTATTAAAATACTTACAATAAAGGATGGTGTTCTGAATGTCCACGGATCCAAAAAAAACCGTTAAAACTATTATCTTTGCATATTTCCTTGCCAGTATGTTTTTAATTGCAGGAATGCAAATGACTTTCTCATATATACCTGTAGCCATTTTTACAGGAATTGCTGTTATTTTATATCTGACAAGTTGTCTTAGTCTTTATAAGCAATATCAAAAATACCATATTCCTATTTATCTGTTTTTAATTGGTATTGGTATAGCATTATCCGTTTTTGGTGTGGTCATTGCTATAGCAAGTCAGATTTAACAAAAAACATTATGCCGATCTATATTTATGCAGGCATAATGCTTTATTTTACAATAATTCCAACAAAATATACAACATAATATACAACATAATATACATTATGGGAAGTTGTTAATATTGTGCTAAAAAATGCCGATAAATTCAATACTTTTTTATTTGCATTTTTACTACTAGCCCATTTCTAGCCCATTTTGTTTTTATGAACAAGCAACTGGATAATCTGGTTCTTCTGCAAAAAACGTTTCGTAAAGTTCATCTAAGATTGCAGTATCATACTTTGTAATAATCTGTTTAACATAGTTGTTTAATGTTACAGTAATATTTGCATGTCCAAGAATCGTTTTCAATTTGTTTGGTTCCATGCCTAAGTCAATACAGTTAGTTGCAAATGTGTGTCTCAATACGTGAATGCCAAATCTTTTAAATTCTATATCTGGATTATTTATATTAATGCGATTAACTATTACAGATATATTATGATTTATTGACCTTTGATCTAATGGCCTGCCACGTCTATTTAAGAATAATAAATCTTTAAATTCTTCTGGCAAATTTTTGTATGGAGAATTTCTGACTTTCATTTGATTTACAACAGCTTCATAAGCCGTATCGTTAAGCGGAATTATTCTTTTGCTGTTATATTTTGGATTTTGAAACCTGAATTTTGTTCCATTTTCAAGAGCTCCTTTTTGAGGATTGTAAAATAGGCTTCTTTCGATTTTTAATGTGCGTTCATAGAAATCAATATCGGATAATTTAATTGCTGAAGCCTCACCAACTCTTAATCCTGTATTTAAAATAAGCACAACAACATTTCAAAACCAAATGTCTAATAAAAAAAGCGCAAAATCAAAATGCGCTTTAAATATATTCATTAAAATATATGTTTCCTTGCGGAATAGCTGATTTACAAGATTTAATCTTTAAAAATAAAATTTTTTCATTTTCGAACATATCTTCATATTCTTGTTCTAAAAGAACAATGATACTGCCATATTTTTCAATTAATACATTAAGCATAGCTTTCAGAACTTTTCTGGAACAAGTTATTGCTTCTAGAACAACACACTTGTCCTCCATCATCTCATAAATCAAATATCCATCTTCGCTTTCAATACAATGCTGATTTGATAAAGAAAGCGTCTGATGAAGATGCTTATAATAATCTTCATTTCTTAATGGAAAACCATTCTTTTCCTTAGTAAATGTATTATATAAAGTCAAACAATGGATTTCATCCATATCTTCCTTTACCTGAATACGATCCGTTTCTAATAATTCATGTAAAACAGCTTTCACTTTATATGTATAATCACTAAACTCCAAAAAATCATAGATTTCCCATTGATATGCCTGCAGCAAATAATAATCACAAGGCAACGCTGCCATTGCCTTTGTCAATAAGGTTCTCATATATCCTTGGTGCCTGAACATAAAATGAGTACTAACGCCTTCAATGTATCTAGCAGTTTGAATCTCACCATGATTAACGATCTGCACAGGTCTAAGATGAACAACACCGATAATCATTCTTTCATTCACTGCCACCCAGGTATTTTCTGGCTGGTAATATGTTTTGAAATAATCTCTAATATAGGCATCACTATCTTCACTAAAGTTTGCTTTCCAAGCACTCATTAATTGAGCATAGTCATCTTCCTTGGAAGGCCGATATGTAATTTGATTTGGATATACAAAAGATTTCTCTAATAGTTTTACTGGATGAAGATTTAGCTTTGCCTGACGCATACTTTCAATGTTCATATCATCTTCTCTATTTAAAAATTTAGCTTCTTTAAATTCATGCTCTAAAAAACATTTTAAAATGGCAACGTATAAACCCCGGTATTCCGTATTTGCTTTTTCTACATGAATTTGTAATGTTTCATGATTTAACATAGAACCAATAATAAACGCTTCAATATGTCCGTCAATTTCAATACATCCAGCCCTGTACGGCAGCTGATCCATAACATCAAAAAGACTAATAATCCCCTTTTTTTCAATTTGAATGTTTGGATCGTCTTTTTTACTTTCCGACCAAAGATCAAGCAATTCAGAAACTTGAGCAACATCATCTGCTTTTAACGCACGATAATGGTATCTATCCCCATAAAGTTTGATAAAGGTATTATAGTGGTTTCTTCTTTTTTGCATTTTTTTTCCTGCCAATGTTTCATGCATAGACCTTTCATAAATATAATCAAACTCACCGCGCTCTTTTATAATTTTAAATTCTCCCGGATAGAGTTCTTCCAGCCATTGGACCGGTTCATTAAGTACTCCATCAATATAAAACGGCAATTCGTGTTCTTTACTATATGAACGCATAGCATCGATTGCTTCTTTGAAATACTCTTTTGTCGTCAAAGGCATATTCCAAAACATTAAGTGTTCATAATGACATAAAGCAATTAAATAGTGATCCGATGCATAATAATGAACATTATACTCATGGTTCCACATAAACATAGTTACGAAATTAGAATTATAACCTTCATATCCTGAAATCTCATAGAATTTTTGGAAAACAGGCATATCTTCTAATGTTAATGGTTTTAAATCCATAAAGCTCCCCCTCTTAACCACATCCATATTATAGCACAATATGTCAATTTTCATTAAAGAATGCACTCTTTATTTTGAAAAATATTTAGCTGTGGTATAATAGAAAAGGGTGATTTTAATGTTTAAATATAAAATTAAGCTGATTTTATTGGAGATTCTTGCTTTAGCTTCACTTGCATTGCCTTGTTTCAATTTTGAAAATGTCCGTTATTCTATTTTGTCCTGTATTTTTGAAACTGAAGCAATGCTTAAAAACGGACAGTCTATGTGGCTGATTTCTGTTTTGATTTTATACCTGCTTTTCTTTATTCTTACCACTATTACTTTATTATTTCTCAAAGAAAAAAATCTGAAGCTAAAATGTACTTTGCTTTCTCTGCTTAATTTTAGTCTATATGCGGCAATAATATTTTATGTAATTCCCAAAATTGCCAATATGACATACCATTTGACATGGGGAAGCTTTATTGTCCTTATCTTACAAGGAATAATATTGATTGCAAGCTTAATTCTCCCTATTTCCAAAAAGCAGAATACAGCTCTTGAAAAAGAGGAAATAAAAGATGATGAACAAACCGTTATGCTGCCAGCAGCTTATCAGGAAAACACAGACGAAAAGCAATTAAATGAGGACCAAAAAGCAATACCAGAGTGTAAAAATGAGCGTCCTCATCCCAAAGAACTACTAACCCTTGATAACGTAAAACAGCTCTCTAAAATATTGGTTTTAATTAATTTAGCTATGTTTTTTAGTTTTTTCTTAATTTGGAATTCTGATATTACTAAGGCCACAGGACTTATCCTATTTCTTAAGGGAAATAGCTGGATTGATATTATCAGTCGCTTAATGCTCTTGGGTATTATCCATTTGGCTGCATCTAATTTACTCTTTTTTAATCATCGGGAATATCTTATTGCTGCCAGTTTCTTAAATGATATTTTTGTTATATTAGCGTGGTTAAGGGCTGTCAGTCTCATTGGTTTTGTTAACATTGCTTTAGCTCCGCTGATTGCTTTGCTTCTTGCTGTCTTATCATTTGTAATGATTATTTTTTCTATACGTCAGATCAACCACGATTCATTTCAATCTTTATCACTTAAAGATATGCTCATGGGTTATTTAAAAGCGCTTATAACCTTCTTTAAACAAATATTTTCTCAACTACAGAAAATGCTTGAAGAATGGAAAGATTAAAAAAACTGTATCAGTGATTAATTAACAATCAATCAACTGATCAGTTTTTTTAATTCTTAAAACTATGTACAGGTGCAGGAATTTGACCTTGCCGATCTATAAATTCAGAACAGCTTTTTGAATGTACAGCCATCACAGGAGCTCGTCCTAATAAACCGCCGAATTCTGCAAATTCACCTACATTCTTGCCAATGACAGGAATAATTCTGACAGCTGTTGTTTTTTGATTGATCATGCCAATGGCCATTTCATCAGCAATAATGCCGGATATTGTCGCTTCTGGTGTACTTCCAGGTATAGCGATCATATCAAGCCCCACAGAGCAGACACAAGTCATTGCCTCTAGCTTTTCTAAAGATAAATTACCTTCCAAAGCTGACTCAATCATGCCATGATCTTCACTAACAGGGATAAAGGCTCCTGATAAACCGCCAACATACTGGGCAGCCATCAATCCGCCTTTTTTTACTTGATCGTTTAAAATAGCAAGGGCTGCAGTTGTCCCTGGTGCACCAACTTTTTCAATTCCCATCGCTTCAATGATCTCGGCTATGCTATCTCCAACTGCGGGTGTTGGTGCTAAAGATAAATCAATAATTCCAAAAGGAATATGCATACGTTTAGATGCTTCATATGCCACTAATTGTCCTACTCGTGTTATCTTGAAGGCAGTATTTTTAATGGTCTCACAAAGAATGCCAAAATCTTTCCCCTTGGCTTTTTCTACCGCTGCTTTAACAACGCCCGGGCCACTCACACCTACATTGATAATGGCGTCCTGTTCACTTATGCCATGAAAAGCCCCTGCCATAAAAGGATTATCATCCGGCGCATTGCACAAAACAACAAGTTTGGCACATCCTAAAGAATCCCTGTCTTTAGTTAGCTGCGCAGCTTCTTTAATGATTTTTCCGCAGATCTTTACAGCACTCATATTAATTCCTGTTCTAGTAGAACCAACAACAATTGAAGCACAGATATGCTCTGTCACTGCCAAAGCTTCCGGAATAGCTTCCATCAGCAATTTCTCTTGCGGCGTCATGCCTTTAGAAACAATTGCACTAAATCCTCCAATAAAATTAACGCCTGTATGGATAGCCGCCTGATCTAATGTTTTGGCGATTTTAATATAATCTTCTTTTGATTTTACACAGCTTGCAGCCGCTAATGAAATCGGCGTGATAGAAATCCGTTTATTGACAATAGGTATCCCAAACTGCCTTTCAATATCATATCCGGTCTGCACTAAAGAATTAGCATAATTAGTGATTTTATCAAAGATTTTTCGACAAAAAACATCAACATTTTCAGAAGCACAATCCAGCAAAGAAATCCCTAAAGTGATCGTTCTGACATCAAGATTTTCTTCCTCAATCATCTTATTTGTCTGACTGACCTCAAATAAGTTAATCATATACTCACTCCCTTAAATTCGATGCATGGACTCAAAAATAGCGCTGTGCTGCATTTTTATATCCACGTTCATAGATTTACCCAGTTCGCATAATTCATCTTGTATCGTTTGAAATGGCGCGCTGGCACAGGACACATCAGTAATCATCATCATATGAAAATATCCATCGACAATTGACTGTGAAATATCCAGAATATTAATATTCTGACTTGCTAAATAGGTGCACTCTTTAGCGATAATACCAATACTGTCTTTTCCAACTGTTGTTATAATTGCCTTTTCCATAAATATTCCTCCTTTTTACTGCTAACATATATGTTTCTTTAAAAAATCTCGGCATGCTTTTTCAAATTGAGTGCCAGATTGCTGGTATTCTTCTTTAGTTAATTCATTAAGATATTTGTGAGTAACAGGATCAATCATTAAAACATCTAAGGGATTTCCTTGATGACTGCGATTGATATTAATTTCTGATGTCATTATCATCAGATTTTCCTTAATATCAATCGCATCAACACCATTTTCATCTACATAAGCTAATCCTGTTAAATAATATGCCTGAACTTGACCACCTAATTTTTTTGCTAAACAACTATAGTAGTCAATCATCTCGTCGTCAGTTAAGACTTTCTGATTGACTCGGCGTACGTAAAGACCAGGCTGTTGATCTTCGGCAAGTCCTTCAATATATAGACCGCTGTCCGCACCAATACAGGGTAACTTTGAAGATTGATAATATGCCTCTGCTTTCTTTTTGGCATTATCACTTGGCTTGATGCCATCTTCAATCACTTCGATATCCAGATCAAGATCGTCAGGACTTAAAATGCGTACATCTAAATCTGTAAGACGGTCTCTCATATGTATAAGTTTGGACTTGTTTTTTGTTGCATATAAAATATCCATCAATGATAACCACCCTTCTTAACAAGAAGCATTATAACATAGCCTCTTTAAAATAAAAAGGAGCTTTCGCTCCTAATCTTAAGATTATTCACCCAATAATTTACATGCAAATTGATAAACAGCTTTACCGTTCATTGTACCATAATCTTTCATATCAATAACAGCTACTGGAATAGGACCATTGTTACGTCCCTGTGCCATCTTTTCAATAGCATTTTTCTGGAAGCGAACCTGTGGGCCAAGTAAAATGCAGTCTACTTCTTCCAACACCTTATTAGCATCACTGAATGGTAATGCGAAGATTTTTACTTCATCCCCTGCATCTTTAGCCGCAGTTTCCATTTTAGTAACTAATAAACTTGTTGACATTCCTGCTGAACATACCAATAAAATTGTTTTCATTATATATATCTCTCCTTTTCTAACTAACTATATTTTACTAAAAAGCCCGCGGGTTGTAAACACTTTCTTCCTATTTTAGAAAAACATTTTCGTTTTATAAAAGACTATGTTAAAATTATATAAAGAGGTGAATTTAATGGGAAAAATATTATTAATCAGTGATACACATCGTGATGATGAAACTTTTTCAGATATAAAAAGAAGGCATAAAGATGCCTGCTTAATGATCCATGCCGGTGACTCCTGCCTTAGTCCTGAGGATCAATTATTGGAAGGTATGATTGTCGTTAAAGGCAATCATGATTTTCAGCCTTTTCCTGAATTTGTTGTCCATCCCCCTTTTTTTATTTGTCATGGACACACATTTGGCATCTATCAAACTTTCGATAAGGTTATTGAAGCCGCTAAAAAGAATCATTGCCGTATAGTCATTCATGGACATACGCATATTGCTTATGATAAAGTACATGAAGGAATTCGCATCATTAATCCTGGCAGTGCGATGTTTAATCGCGGAAATTACGGATATGGAACCTATGCGCTGCTTGACTCTGAGACAGAAGTGCTGACCTTTTTCCATCATACAACCCATAAGCCTGTCAATGAAATTGTTATCCCAGACGGCAGAGAAACACTTGCGCAATTCCGCCAGTTGCTTTCGGAGTTTTAGAAAAGGTATCATCTTCTGCCAGTACCAAAGAATTAATTATCTAATTACTTATATTAATGTATAAGATAACTGAGATTGATTGAAAAAAAGACAGACTATTTGTAAAAAAACTTCATAAAATCAATCAAAGCCATTCCAGAAGTATATTATTTCAGGAATGGCTTTATTCCTTAATTTAGAAAGTTTCCTTTAAATTATCCACTGGAGTAATTCGCATCATATGAATCGCCGATATTCTAAATAATGGAATCATCAAAAGAATATCGAAACAGCAAATCGAAAGCAAAAGCGTTGAAAACATATGGGCTGCCAGCTGAAAAATATCTGCTGTCAAAGCAAAAAGTCCTACAGTAGGCAAAAATAATATTAATGTCAGCAGCGATGCATTAAAATACCCTTCCAGATATTCATACAGCAACATTTTAAGCATTTGCCGGTTTGTCATGCCGATAGATTTCATAATACCAATATCTCGCGATTTCAGATGGATATCTCCTAAAAAGACATGATAAATATTTGTAATTGAAACAATAAAAAGCATAAAAAACAAAGGATAGAACAGCGCTTCAATCAGAAAGGCAGTAAACTGGCTTGTTTTAACTGCTAATGTAATATTTGTGTACTGATATATATCCTTGCTTTTTGTAGCGGACAGGGCTGTTTCTATCGCTTCTTGTGCTCCTACACTTGATGAAGGATCGTTTAATGTGATGTAGATGTGTTCAGTAATACTGTCTTTTGTAATATCATTTAATTCAACATTTTCAAAAGACAAGGCCATTAAATAATTATAATGTGTATAATCCATATAAAGTCCGTCCTCTGGCAACTGATCGGGCAAAATAACATATGCGGCAATTTTCATATCATTCACATAATGATAATGCCCTGTATCGCGATATATATGACAATCATCAAAATAAGACATATCCATATTGGTCATTTGATTTTTACATTCAATAATGATCAAATCATGAGAAGTCAAATGATCTAAAGAACCATAAACCAAGTATGGTTCCAAAGCACTGATTTGCTTTTCATCTAATAGTGTTAAAACATAGCCTAGGCGGTATAAAGAACCCTCATCCTGCAGAGCGTATGAAGTTTCATTGACATAAGACAGAGAAATAGGACTGTTTATAACATCTTCTCGAGACATATAGTATTTGCCAAATGAGTCACTGGAAACAAAACGTTCAGTAATCATTTCTTTAGCATCTATGATCCCCTCTTCACGCATTCGGTACAGCTGCGTTGCTAGTTGGCGGCTTGGTTCATTGACTGCACTCAGACTATTTTTTACAGGAGCAGTATTACTTAAGGTAATATCATATTCAGAAGTGGCATACTGATTTTTATAGACCATATTGGATAAAAATACGCCCATAAATATAGTACTGCAGAAAAGTAACGCACATAATGAATAACGAATGTTTAAAGTCTGTTTTATCTGTCTGCGATCATACATCAAAAACATTTTCCATTGAAAGCTGTGCTTATCATGTATTATTTGCGAATCATTAAGTTTCAACGGAATATGTGTCTGACTTAAATCCTCAATTGGCGTACTATTTATCATATTCTGATATGTCTTTTTTCCACAAAAATACATCATTAAGACACCTGTTAACAGACTTAATAAAATAATTCGCCAATCCAGAAGCATGGATATATAGAAAGTAACATATATTTTATCTATTAAAAGTGAAAGAATCATACCCGAAAGAAGCATTCCCAATAAAATACCAGCAAAAGAGCCTGTCACTCCTAAAAAAATCATTTCTGTTTTCAAAATGACTTCTATTTGCGAAGGTGCAGCTCCTATGCTTTTGAAAAGTCCGATTTCTTTTCTTCTGCTATGATCACCCACTAATAGTGTATTATGAATACTAATCAGTGAAATTGCTGCAGAAAGAAGAATAACAAGGCCCAAAAGCATCATTACATTGGTTGGATCAAGCAAATAAGCCCTAATACAATCATTTGTAATCACTTTATCGTTCGTAAAAAACAGATTCTGCTTGTCCAACTGCATTCTTAATTTAAAAACATCTGCCGCATCCTCGCTTAAGATATTCTTATCTCGGGCATAGCAAATCATATTGCCGTTACTAGGCAGTATTGTATAGCATAGATCCATATCACTGGACAATTTACTCATTTGTTCACCGTAATGATAAATGCCAACCACAGTAAAACTAAATTGAGTAGGCGTCCCTTCCAGCAGCTCAGGTTTTCCATAAAGCAGCTCTGCAGAATTATCTTCTGCCTTATATAATTCTAAAGTCAGAACATCTCCTAGTGCATAGGGCCATTGATCACTAATGACAATCTCACTTTCATTAACGGCAAAACGACCATTTTCCAAAACAAAAGGAAGAACCGTTCTTTCCTCAGATAAAAGAAATAATGAACGTAAATTAATCGTTTTTCCCTGAAGCGTACCATAATAATTCGTATTCTGATCAACCGTTAAAAGGTATTCCGGGAAAGAAGGCAAAGCCATCGCAGACTGAAAAACATAATGATAATTTCCATTTTCCCGATCCTGATGATTCTGCGAAAAAGCATATATATTCTTTATTAATATAAGTGAACTAAAAATCACGCAGGTACTCAAGGCAACAGCTGTTAGTGTCAGATATGTACGTTTTTTCTTCATCTTAATACTAGACATTGCCAGAAAAAACAGATGAGGTCTGATTTTAATTTTATTTTTTATTTTTTCTATCATTGTATATCACCTCAACTATCTGTTATGAACAATTTTAACATATTTTGCCGATATTTGAAATATAAAAGCCACATATTTCGATAAAACATGTGGCTTAATCATTTTATTCTTCTATACCTTCAGAAACGTCATTTTTCATTGTAGTCATAACAACAATTTCCTTTTTCTCAAAGAAATTGCGCAGTTCCTTTTTTACTTCATAACTAACATTTGGACTGGCTTTAATGACACGATAGAAGGCTGATCGGGATGCTTTGATTTTTGGCTGATCAGGAATATAAGTCTTTTTATAATACTCAATGTATTTTCTGACACCTTCATCACTTGGATTTTTTTTGATTTCAGCTTCAAACTGAATGAATTTCTTAAATCCATTAATAACCTTCAAATAATAGGCAACCCCCGCCAAGAGTAAAATGACGAGTACTATCATAAAATATTCAAAAAATCCCATACTTATTTTCCTTTCTAATCTACGTCTTTCAAGTTTTCTATCGGCAGAATCTCTCTGATCTTTCTTAAAGTTATAATAATCAGAGGTGTTACCATGATGACCCCCAGGAGCATTACTGAAATCAACAGAGTTCCAAATATATTAGCTGCAAAATCGAAAGACGAAGCAATCTGCAAATAGTTTTCTAAAAGTGCCATAATGATAAAAATTACACTAACTAATGCAGCTGCATTCAAATATCCCTCTACATACTCAAAGGTAAACAGCATATTTAACTGGGAACCTGTCATTCCTACAGACTTCATGATACTGATATCATTACGTTTCAAGTGAACATTGCCAACAAAAACATTATTTATATTCATCAAAGATACGATAAACAGCATAAAGAACAATGGATACAATAATGCCTGAATAATAAAGGTGGCAAAGCGATTAGTTTCAACAGTGATCGCAATACTATCAAGTACATAACGTTCAAGATTATCGCTCTGTTCTAAAATATTACTCAATGTATCCTGAACAGATGTAGCCGTAGATGCATTCATTAAATCAATATAGATATGCTCACTCATATCTGCGCCCTGACCATCAGCAACTAAGGCTTCTACACTGAAAGCAAGAACCCTTGGATAATCGTCATAATCAAAGTGAAGTCCGGAAAACGCATTTTTAGGAATGACAGCAATTGCGGCAATTGTTTTTTTATTTCCCAGATTGCCTTCATTGCCAATATCATAAGCGACTTCATCACCTATTTTAAAGCCATTGCAGAATTCATATCCAAGACGATCACCTTCGCTAAAAACAGCAACAACCTCATTACTTGACAAATCATCAACCGCCCCATCAACAAGATATGGTTTAAGTTCTTCCAGCTGAACTTTATCAAAAGCTGCCGGATAGTGATAAACATTTCCATAAGTTATGTCATGACTATCATTATTTGTCTCCATGCCAATCAAACTGACCGCTTTATAGGAATCAAGCAGCTCTTCATCATAAGAAGACATCTGAGTCCAAAAACTTCCGGTAATCATCAGGCGTTCTGCATAAATATAATTTGCATTAATCTGCTGTGAAGATTCTTCTTCATAAATCTGATAAGAAACTTCTGGATCTACTTCCCAAAGGCCACCCTGTTCATCAACCGTTCCATGATAATTTGATATATCAAAATCATATCCCTTACTGACATATTTATTCACATAAATGATGTTAGATAAAAAGATGCTGATAAAAAGTACGGTCGTTGATAAAAGCAAAGCAAAAGAACGGAAGATATTCTTAGTCTGTTTTTTCATGCGCCCATTGTAAATCAAAAACATGCGCCATTCAAATGTCTTTCTTCTTGTTTTTGTCACTACTGGTGTGCCATATTCATAAGAAAAATCCTTTAAATCACTGATCGCAGATGAATAAATATAGCGGCTGTAAGCTTTCATGCCTGACATGTACATCAATATCGTACCGGCAATCCAGGAAACCAGAATAATCACAGGATCAACAATCATTGAAAGACGGAAGGTTACATAAATTCTCTCAATAAAGAAATTAAGCACAAAGTAAGAGACGATGCTTCCTAATAGAATACCCAGCAATGCGCCAAGAATACCAAGTGTTATTAATTCTATCTGCAGCAGTCTTTTTATTTCTGCCGGCGTTGCTCCAATAGATTTTAACAAACCGAGCTCTTTTTTTCGGTCTTTATCGCTAATCAGAACAACATTTTGTACTGAAATCAGGGACATACAGATAGCAATACACGCAATAATCACAAACATCGCTAAAATCACTGTTGTATCTTGCAGATAATTTTTAACTGAATCATTAGATACAACATCCATATTTGTTAATACATCACGAGCATTGAGATTCATTTTTTCAAGAAAATAAGAAAATGAATCTGAAAGATGAACTTGGATATCTTTCACATAATAGACACCCTCGGTCAATTCAGGGATGTATGTATAAATCATTTCAACACCAGGATGAGTTTCCTGATAAACTTCATTATTAATATAAATTCCCGTAATAGTATACGTTTTTTCTGTCTGATTTTTTAAATCCGCAGTTTCTATTGTGTCTGGTAAGTGATACAAGTTATCAGCATTTTCAGAAATGGAAACATTTCCTAAAGAAAGTGACAGGGTATCGCCAACTGATTTTTGTAATGTATCACTCACAATAATTTCATCTTCAGATGAAGCTAGGCTGCCTTCTTTCAAAACAAATGGCAGACAGCTGCTGTCCTCTGCAGCATTAAGAGAACGCAGATTGATTGTTTGATTATCCAAACTGCCATACAATCCAGTATCAGCGTCAATGGTAAAATCAAAGCGTGGTGAAGAAAGTGCCTCCCCTTTAACATATGCCGCATAGTGATAATTACCAATTGCTTCATAATCTGTGTTTTTTGAAAAGCCATAAACATTTTTAAACAATGTCATGGATGTAAAAATGATAGCTGTACTTAAGCAAATAGCGACTAGACTCAGCCAGGTTCGCTGAGTTTTCTTCAGAATATTAGTCCTGGCAATATTTTTTATATATTTACTCGGCTTCATGTGTTTCCTCTTTCAAATAAGCCAGCAGTTCATTTTTACGTTTAACTGTCATCAGACGTTTTTTATCCAGACCATTGATATAATTCAAAAGTTCATCCTTTGTTTTGAAAGTTTCCATCGGTTTTTTACGACGCATGTTAAGAAATACCAATGTTTTTCCTTCTTCCATAACGTTAAAGCTTTCTTTCATCCATTTGAAATATGTTTTAAGTCCTTCAGAAAGCGGCTGAATCTGATCGGAACCACTCTGAGCTAAGCGCACATCAATATTGTAAACAGAAATTAAAGACTGCATCAACTGCTCATGGTCAATAATATAATTTCCTGTTTTTTTGCTTGGTCCCTCTACCTCAAAATCAATATCTGGTTCGAAAACCGCATTATTGATTTTATTCTGCGCGTTTTTAAGGATTTCCTGTTTATCGATTGCTTTTAAATCTGTTTCTTTGATCTGTCTGGCACTATCGGCAGTTTTGTAATCTCTGACAATTTGACCATCCTGAATTTCAATGACACGATCCGCATATCCAGCTAAATTCAAATCATGAGTAATCATAATAATCGTCTGATTATATTTTTTGCATGCCAGAACTAAGAACTCCATAATTTCTTTAGCTAACTTACTATTCAAATTACCAGTAGGTTCATCTGCCAGAATAATGCTTGGCTGATGAATCAAGGCTCTGGCAATGGCGACACGCTGCTGTTCCCCGCCGGAAAGCTTGCTGGGATAAAAATCCAATCTATTTTTAATCGCCAGCAGTTCAACGATTTCATTAAAATAAGCTCGGTTTACTTTCTTCTCGTCAAGCATCAAGGGCAGTTCGATATTCTCTCTGGCAGTTAAAACAGGTACCAAATTAAAGAACTGATAAATAATGCCGACTTCTCTTCTTCTAAAAACAGCTAAAGCTTCCTGATCAAGCTTCGTGATATCTTTCCCGTTAATAATAATTTGTCCAGTTGTTGCATTATCTACACCAGCCAAAAGATGCAGCAATGTTGATTTGCCGCTGCCGGATGTTCCAATAATACAAACAAATTCTCCTTTTTCTACAGAAAAACTTACAGGTTTTAAAGCTTCAACTTTAAGTTCGTCTTCTTTACCATAAGTTTTACTGGCATTTAAAACTGTAATTACACTCATGACAACAACTCCTCCTTGAAAGTGCATTCAATCTTTTACCATTGTAGCAAATTTAGACAAAAAGATAAAGAAAAAGAATAACACAAATTGTGCTATTCTGATACATCCATCACTTTAGGTCCACGTCTTTCTTCATTGCGTTTACGTTTGTACTCTATAATAAACATGACTTCTTTCAAATCATCATCAGGCAATTCTGTTAAAAGGCGGGCAATATTAGCGATATTATAGTAGTCATACTTCTTGCCGCTGATAATTTCCTCAACGCTGCGCCCGTAAAGACTAGATAAGATTTTAAGTTCTCCAACCGTAACGTCGCGTTTCCCATTTTCAATATCTGAAATTGCTGAGTGAGGAACATTCAAGTAAGTTGCTACGTCCTTCTGTGTCAGATGTTTAAAATTGCGGTAAGTTTTTAATCGTTTTGCCAAAGCCATATCAATAGCCATTTTTATCACCTCGATAAAATTATATCATCAGATTTAGAAAAAATCAACCGAGAATTATAAAAAAGACAAAAAACTCGAGAAAATTATCCCAAGTTTTTGTAATTTGCTAAATAATATTGTTCCAAGCGCTGGTTAACAGGCAAATCTTTTGAAATGACCCGATACTTTATATCACGGTATCTTTCCACAAGATCTCTGGCTCTGTCAAAAGAAATTTTATCTTTAATCATGTCTAATAAAAGAATAAAATATTGTTCTCCCTCGTCCATATAGATATAAGTAATAAAAGCTGTATCCATGCCTGATGGGAATCGAGCTAAGTACTCACATAAAGCAGTAAAGACCAAAGATGTAAAATCATGTCCGCAAGCTGCCTTTATATTCGTTGAATAAATATATAAATATCTTAAATTAGGAGCATACATAGCTGACTGACCCAGTTCGCGCCAGTTTTCATCATTTACAAGTACATCCAACAGCTGTTTCTGGCTATTTTTTTCATTGATAAATCTGGCCAGCTTATTGATATCACTAGCATAGCTGTCTTCATTAAGTGACTTGATTTCTTCTAATAAATCAAGATTCAGATTAGAAGGATTATAAGCACGGTTAAACAATAATTCACTATAGATTGCTTTAAAGAATGGGTAGTCTCTGTCTCTGGTATCTATCAGTTTAAAAATCAATTCAACTGTTGTCTGACGGCAGACATCAGAGCATTTGGCAAGCAGGAGATAGATTTCTTTCATAGCATCTGCCAGCTCATTGTCAGTTGCCGAAAAATGTTCAAAAACCAGATGTTTAATTTCAGTGCAGCAGCCTACATAAATCTTTGCTTTCTTAGTTAGGGCAAGCAGAACCTCACGGTATTCTTTTTTCTCTAGGTCACTAAATTCACCCATATAGATAGATAAATATTTTATACAGCTTTTTATATGCATTACATTGCGGGAAAGATGTTCTTCAAAATATGCAAGGCTGTTTTCAACATCTGTTTCAATATCTGATTCATTTAAAATCATTTCCTTAACAATCAGCATAGCTTCTTCATATTGAGCATCCAGCAATTTGAGACGGAAACGTTCAAACATGGCGTCATATAAACGTGATATGACTTTCAAACGATCCCCTGATTCACTGAATGTGTATAAATAGTCAAAAAGATACTGATAATCATCCTGACGCAAAGATTTATCTTTGATTTGAAAGAAGAGGAACTTAATTAATTCTCGTTTATACTGACTGTGCGTTAATTCATAATTCAGATAAGCCTTAGCGTCTTTCTCATCACAATCATAAACCAAACTGTCAATAGACTGATCCACGAACATGCTGGAAGGCATCATTGGGTGTTCTAAAAGATAATATAAAACAGCCGCAATATGAGTACAATGTCCGCTTACACGGTAAGATTGGCATTCACAGTTAGCCATGATTTCTTCATTTTGAAAAGAAATAGTCACTTTGCTTTCGAGCGAGTGATGCTCAATCATAGCTCTGAAAACACCTGGTTTAATTTCAAATACTTTTTTTACATCTCCATCCAGATAATATTGTCTGGCAATTCTTTTGGTTTCATCGTCTATTTTTTCTAAATACTGATTAATCTTTTTTTGCTCCATTTCTAATCCACCTCACTGTAAAAAATCATACCACAATTTGTCATAAAAAGAAATAGGTTAATCTCGCTATTTTCGATACCGCTCACAAATTATTCTGACTTCTTCATTATTTTCTACTGTAAAACGCAGATATTTACTGCCCCTGAATGACAATTGCAGAGGCTTTTCACTTAATACATGAACGACACAGTGATCATCAAACATTAAGTCAAAATGTGCATTAGCACGATCAACTAATGTATACCTGCCCTTCCGACAGGTCTTACATCCTTCCACTTTCTTTCCAAATGTAATGTAGCTTACCGGACAGTATTTCGTTAACATATTATCGACATGACCATAAACTTGTCTTGCAAAAAAATAACCTTTTTTTTCTAAGTTTTCCGCATCATTTTTAGAAGCTTCGACACTGAGTACAGCCGGAACCGGAAATGCCAGAAGGGATCCGGCATGACTGAGATTCATCCCTGCCAACAGCAGGGTGGTTCGTCTTTGATAACGCCAGTAGGCACCAACATTGCTCACGGCCAACTGTAAATCCGGATATTTTCTTATCAGCTGATCGCACTTATTAAAAACTTCCTTATTCGCAATACTTGGCACAACTAAGCCAAGTTCTGGAAGAATTGCCTTAGCCTTCTCAAATTCACTCGTCAAATCAAAGAAAAAGGCTTCATTTTCGCTTTTTGGCAAAGCTGCTTTTAGCTGTTCCAATGTATGAAAATGAAAATAATAACTTTTCATGGACACCTTGACAGGCGGCTGTTCTGATAACGGCAAAATCTCATTGTGAGCACGAACAGGTTTGGATTCTCTCTTAGCATCAAGACATTGACAGGCTTCCCGGCGCAATTCATTTAACCACGTCATCGGAATAAAGCAATCTTTTTCGATATGTATCTGAATCTTATCGGCAGTATAAATCGTTTGTCCAAGCTTAGATAACTGAGCCTCAATACGCTTTAGATCCATTGGCTTTTCAGCTTTTTCAATGATCTCAGAATGCTGGAGACATACCTCAAATAATCCATCAGACATTTTCAGACAGAGCGGCTTGCCTACCGCACCTTCCAGCTGCATCGTCACAGGAATTTTTCGGTACAATGTATGTATTTCCGCTTGAATTTCTTTCTCTAACAGAGCACTGGTTGTTCGATAAACCGGCGTTCCCTTCTTTACTGGTGTCTGAAAATCAATTTCAAAAACAGTATGACTGCTTACCTGATTGACAAGTTTGCCGTTAAGATACAATTTGTGCAGCACTTTGCCATCTTCGCTGTAGCCAATACGAATACCATCTCCCTGGTTGACTGGGATCTCGCTTTTTATTGTCAGCCGACCGTTTTTATAAGCGTTGACTTTGCCTAAAAAAATACCGCGATTTCCTGCATATTCAGGACTTGTGATGGTTTTTTCTGAAAATAGGTAACCCGCTGTAAAATCACGGTTAAACAGCTGTTTTAAAGCAGCCTGTGAAATACTTCTTTCACTCTGATCAATGGCTTCACGATACGCTTTAGTTACCGCATATACATAAGCCGGTCTTTTCATTCTTCCTTCAATTTTAAAAGAGGTTACGCCGGCATCAATCAATTCAGGAATATGATCAATTGTACAAAGATCTTTGCAGCTTAAGAGCGCATTATTTTCACTCATTTTTTTACCATCCAGAAGCAGCTGATAAGTCAGTCGGCAGGGCTGAGCACATTGTCCGCGGTTAGCACTGCGTCCACCTATCATCTGACTCATCAGACACTGCCCGGAATAAGATACACAAAGGGCACCATGCACAAACACTTCGATTTCGACACCGGTTTTTACCATTGCCTTTATTTCATCCAGAGTATTTTCTCTAGCCACAACAACTCTTTTTAAACCTAATTCTTTAAAATACTGAACCCCTTCAACGTTATGGCAGGAACACTGTGTACTGGCATGAATTTCAAAATCTTTAAAATGATTCTGGATAAAATGCATTAATCCTAAATCCTGAACAATCAGGGCATCAACTTGCATTTCATAGAGTTCCTTGAGATAATCATACAGTTCTTCTATCTCAGCGGGTTTATAAAGTGTATTCACAGTGACAAACAGACGAACGCCATGTAAGTGGCAAAGCTGAACAGCCTGTTTAAGTTCGTTGGAATCAAAATTTGTCGCATAAGCACGCGCATTAAAACGACTGCCGCCAACATAAATTGCGTCTGCCCCGGCATGAATCGCCGCCTGCAATGCCTCCATACTTCCAGCTGGTGCAAGTAATTCTGCCATTACATCTCCCCTGCTACTTTCCATGCTAATTTGGCAGAATTTTCACTTGCCAAAGCCAGATATGTATCAAACTGAACATCACTGTCACCTTTGTTAAAAACATCGCTGAGCGATCTTAAAATGATGAAAGGTATTTGATAAACATAAGCAATCTGAGCAATGGCTGCCGCCTCCATTTCACAGGCAATGGCTTCAGGAAAATGTTCAAGGATATGGCTGACCTGATCACTGCGGCAAACAAACTGATCTCCCGAAACGATCAGTCCAGTATGATGCGTAATGCCTAAATCATCAAGACACTCTGTAGTCATTTTTAATAATTTTTGATCAGTCTGAAAAGCCAGAGGCATATTTGGAATTTTGCCATAAGGATAATCAAAACCACTGCAGTCCACATCATGATGAATCACTTCACTGGCAATAACAACATCGCCAACATTTTCATTTAAATCAAGGCCTCCCGCTGAACCGATGTTGATTAATGCCTCAATTTCAAAATGCTCCATCAATAAGGTGGCTGAATATGCCGCATTCACCTTACCAATCCCGCCCTGCATTAAAATTGTCTCTTTGCCATTAAGGAATCCAATATAAAACTTAACCTGATGAATCTCCCTTTCCTCTTTTAAATCCATTTTGACTTTTAAAGCCGCCACTTCTTCTTCCATGGCCCCAATAATACCTAACATATCAATCTCTGCCACTCAAAATATGATAAAATATACTCATCATATCGAGATAATGTAGATTCTCACGAATGCTACTTACTGCTTCATTGTGTATGCTTTTGACTTGTATTTCTACAATATCTACTCACAAGTTCTTGTACACTCCACAGTCGTTAATTTCCAAAATAGCCTTCGGTACATGCTTACGTTTGCGTTTTTTTATGCAATTTCATAAGCGATAGCATCTTTCAAATTTAGTGCTGCATTCAAATCTCTGTCTTCAATATAACCACAGGTACATCTGTATATTCTATCCGAAAGTCTTAAGTCTTTCTTGATGTGTCCACAGTGGTGACATATCTTTGAAGATGGATACCATCTGTTGACTACTCGAAGTTCTATGCCATTATTCCTTGCATTTGCTTTGAAGTTTTGCTCTGAACTCATAAAACTTCTGTGATGCAACTGTTTTTGAAAGATGTCGATTCTTCATCATTCCTTTTATATTCAGGTCTTCAATCGTTATATAAGATGGTTTGGTTTTCACTATCTCTGCGATTGTTTTATTGATATAATCAGTTCGGATATTGTCTATCCTATGATAAAGTCTTTCTACTTTCAGCTTCTGTTTTTGTATATTTTGTTTTTGAGTGGGCTCTCCTTTCTTTAAGTTTTCATATTTTCGGGAAAGTCTTCGCTGTTCCCGAATTAATTGTTTTTCTAGTTTTTTTAATCTTACTGATTTGTTAATGTTCTTATACGTTTTGCCATTAGAAATAATAGCGAAATCCTTTAATCCAAGGTCAATACCAATACCCTCGTTAAAGTTCTTATCTGTCTTGTTATCCGGTATTTCAATAAGAACCGAAACATAATACCGATCAGCTTTAATAGAAACTGAACCGCTTTTAATGACATATCCATCTTTTGTTGTTGGTATATATCCTTTTTCTTTGATTCGTACCCATCCAAGTGAGGGAATATTGATTCTGTGCCTTTCGCATCGACAATCTTTAGGATTATTCTTTACGAAATACATCTTCACATCAGATTTGCTTTTCTTTTTGAAATTAGGAAAGGCACTTTTGTGTTCGAAAAAATTCTTAAATGCAGTTTGTCCATGATTAACTGCCTGCGTTACTGCTTTTGAATATGCTTCTTTAATCCAGGAATACTCTGAATGATTTGGCATATATTCATTATTAAGCCAAATTCTAAATTGATGACTGCTCATAAACTTTTTACCATTTTCATGGCGTTCTTTATTGTGAGCAAGATAGAAGTTGTAGATAAATCTACAAGTTCCTATTGTCTTGCGAATTTTGACTTTCTGTTCTTCTGTCGGATTGATTTCCGTCTTGAAGCTCTTTAGCGATTTCCTCATCCCTTTCTATTTTTTTATATTTACGAAGTCCATACAACCTGCAAGAGAATACATGCAGTATTGAAACAATATCCTGTACAAGTTCTTCTTGTGGTGATAGTTCTTCATTGTTAACTACTACTATGGTTGTATTGAACTTCATACAGAATTTTTCAAACCAGTCGTAACCAAATCAGATAAATCTATCTTGATGAGTTACTATGATGGTTTTTATTTTTTGTTCCATGACCTCATCTAATAATTCATTCCACTTTTTACGATGATAGTTTAAACCACTTCCATAATCCTCAATACATTGGTCAACAATGATACCTTTAGCATTACGAAATTGTCGTAGAAATGAGACTTGGTTTTGTAAATCGTCCTTTTGGTTTCTTGTAGAAACTCTGGCATAAATAACCACCTGACGTTGGTCATTTTGGACATTTATCCCTTTAAATTGCAGATACTGGTCATAAGTATAATAACGCCTATCGGTTGGAGTACGGTTTGCTTTTAAAATGTCTTCTCTGTCCCAACGTTGTAACGTCTTAACAGATACGCCTAACAGTTCAGCAAAATCTTTTGGCTTGTCATTCGTGATATTTGACGTGTTCATAATGATTCCATTCCTGTGTATATTTCAACACATTTTATCACGTTTGTTAATATCTTTAATTACTTAACGTTTCTCCTCTTATTTTCTAGCTTCAAAAACAATTCGCTGCTGTGGCTGAAACTGTTCATCCATTTTAATTTCTTTAAAACCTGCTTCGCTTAAAGCCTTGATATACCATTTTGGAGGAAAACTTTGCTGAATGTGCTTTTCTTCGGTACGCACATCCTCCTCCAAATCTTCAATCACCACATAATGTGTAATTTCATATTCACCAGTCTTTTTGACAGACCAATAAAAATAAAAATCTTCATCTTCCTGCTCTTCATGATAATCAGCGAAAATTTTATTCATTTTATAAGGACTGTGGATATCAAATATGAATGTTCCTTCTTCTTTTAAGAAGCTGTAAGCTTTCTTTAAAACTTTTACCTGATTATCAAAACCCAGAACATAATTGAGTGAATCACAAAGACAGAGCACAAGATCAAAACGCTTATCTGTTTCAAATTTGGTCATATCGCCAAGCTGAAAGCAGGCTGCGATTTGGGGATGATTTTCTTTAGCGATATCAATCATTTCTGCAGATAAATCAATGCCTGTCACATGCTTGCCCACCCTAGAAAACATGCCGGCAAGGGTACCTGTTCCACAGCCTAATTCTAAAACAGACGTAAAATCGACATGTTCAAGAATATAATGAAAATAGTCCTCATAGAAACCAGGTTCCATCAGACTATCATAATACCATGCAAACTGATTATAGCTCATGGCGCTGTCCAATCCATTCGGAAATATCAATGCGGTGCTGATCACCCCAGAGTTTTTCCAAATGATAAACATTTCTTTCTTCAGGACTGAAAATATGGATGATAATATCTCCATAATCCATCAAAATCCACTGACTGTCTTTATTGCCTTCAACATGCTTAGCGACAATGCCGTCTTTTTCCAGTTCATCCTGAACATTTTCTTTAATGGCGTTCATTAATCGCATGTTATCTGCCGAACAGATAACAAAAGTATCAAACATCGGGCTAACCAGCTTCATGTCGATGGCAACAATATCTTTTGCAAATTTGTCATCCAATGCCCGGATGATTTTCTCTAATTTATCCATTATCTTCCTCCACATATTTTTTATAAATTTCAAAGAAGATCGGGTCTATTGGCCGATTTTTCTTTGTAGAAAAGGTATAGAAATCTTTTAAACTCTGCTTAAAACCCTCTTGTAAATTTTCCTTGCAAAGGGCAATTTCCTTTGACGAATCAAAACCACGGCTGCGGTCATATTTATCAGCACAATAAATACACATATCAAGCAGACTCATATTCACGCTGGCTGTTGTGTGATTGATAATCGCCTGGAGAATCTCTTTGTCATGAACATGGAATTCTTTTCTGGCAACATAGCTGGAGAGCCACTGATGCCAAACCGGGCGAGGCATATCATAGAACTCGGCATAATGCTTTTTCATGATTTTCTCTGCCTTTTTGTCATCCATTTCTTTGGCAACATCATGCAGCATGCCGGCAACATAAGCTTTCATTGGATCAATACCATTGCTCTTAGCAATCTCAACTGCTAAATCTGCCATGCTTTTGGTATGGATAAAACGTTTTTCCGACATTCTGGGAGCAATGATTCCCTCTAAATATAGCCCATGCAGCGTAAAATATTCAACAACCTTCTTATCAGTATGTTTTAAATTGCCAGATCTGACGGCACTGCTGGAAACCTTAATAGGTTCGTAATCAACACGAATCATGTTAAATTGCTTTATGTTGTCTTCGCTTGTCTCGTATCCTTTGCGAGCCAGGCAGACCAGTTTAACCATTTCAGAAATCTTTTTAGCCTCATACCATTGGCTGAACTGCAAAACCTGATCATCCCCAATGATATAATAAAACTCATCTTCCGGATAAAGTTCCTGCAGCTTTAAAAGCGTATGATACGTATAAGATTTTAATTCGGGATTACCCTGAAGCTCAATATCACATACTTTCATATGCTTATGTTTGCGTATTGCCAGTTCAATCATGGCAACGCGGTCTTTGGCAGGTGCCATCTGCCAATCTTTAAAAGGATTATTTAAAACTGGAATCAGCCAGACTTCATCTAAATCTAATGCTTTTCTGGCAGTTTTTGCAATTAAAATATGGCCATCATGAACAGGGTCAAAACTGCCCCCTAATAATCCGATTCTCATGCTGGCAAACTGATTTTAGGCTTCTTAGACGGACGATACAGTATAATTGTGTGGCCAATAATCTGCACAATATCTGATTTCGTACCGGCACTTAAATCCAAAGCAACCTGATTTAACTCTGCCATACAGTTATCCAGTACTTTGACTTTAACAATTTCATTAGCTTCTAAGCCCTGACGAATACCAATAATCATATTTTCGGAAACGCCTTCTTTACCAACCCGGAAGGTAGCATTCATTGTTTGGGCAAGAGAACGCAAATATCTTTTTTGTTTTCCTGTAAGCATATAGACCTCCTAAATTAAATTTTCTCTGATATAAACGGCAACACCGTCCGGAACATGGACGCGTATTTTCTGATGATTGCCCTGCAGACTGAACCATCCTAAGCCGCTGATTACAACATCTACACGTTTAGTATCCAAATGGAAATCATAGTGTTTCATTTGATCAATGGTTTCTATATTTTCAGCTTCAATCTGCAGTGTCTGATGCCGGTTGTATAAGCCATCCGCATTCTCCAGCTTGCAGCGATGGAGTTTTAAACGGTTAGAAAAATAACACATCAGGGCTGTTTTGTCGCCGCTGACAAAATCAAAAAGGCATAACCCGCCGACATAAATACTTTGCTTTTCATTTAGCTGATAAACAATCTGCTTCACTTCTGCAGATGGCAAAATGAATTTCAAGTCTTTTTCCTTAACATAATGTGTCATCTGATGACTGTTAACAATGCCGGGACTATCATAAATAAAAGTGCCATCTCCCAAAGGAATTTCGATAAGATCCAGTGTCGTTCCCGGAAATTCACTGGTCGTAATAAAGGGTGCCGATGTGTTATCTCCCTCATTAAACTGATAAATCAATTGGTTGATCAGTGTTGATTTACCTACATTGGTTGTGCCAACCACGTAAACATTACGGCCTTTGCGGAAATGTTCAATAGCGCCAAAAACATCATCCATCTGAAACTTATTTTTGACGCTTGCAAGAATAATATCCAATGGTTTGACACCGGCCTCTTTGAGCTGCCGCTGAATCCAGGAAACAATGCGGCCTGTTTTTAAAGATTTAGGCAAAACATCCCTTTTATTGACAACAACCAGCATATCTCGATTCATTAAATGACGGTGAATACCCGGAATCTGACTGCCATTAAAATCAAAAATATCCAGCATATACACCACTAAACAATCCTCATCTGCGACCTTTTGAAGGGTCTTTAAAAAGTCATCAGCACTTAAAGGTGACTTTTGCAGTTCATGGTAATTTTTCATTCGAAAACATCGCTGACAAAGCACATTAGCTTTATCGGCAGAATTTTTTGGAACATATCCGATTTTCTTTACATTTTCACTTTGAATGACTGCGCCGCAGCCATAACATCTTATTTCTTTGGTCATTATTCATATCCTTTCTTATAAGATCACAACCATTTTACATTATTTTTTTAACTTTTTAAAGAGTTCTTTCATATTTACACTGATTTTGTCATAGAATGTCCAGAGGTGAAAATATGTACACATTCCTTTATTTTCTTGTCCGCCAGTGTTTCTTTGTTTCTTTTGTCAAAACCAAAGCCTTTGCCCAGCCTTTAAGTGAAAAAGAAGAAGCAAAATGTCTCAATGAAATGGCAGCCGGCTCAAGTGCAGCAAGAGAAAAACTCATTAACCATAATTTACGATTAGTTGCTCATGTCGCCAAAAAATACGAAAACAACATGGATGACATGGAGGATCTCATCAGTATTGGTACCATTGGTTTAATTAAAGCCATTGACTCATATAAAAATGATCAGAAAACCAAACTGGCAACTTATGCAGCCCGCTGTATCAATAACGAAATCCTGATGCACTTAAGAACTAACAAGAAAAGGGCCTTGGATGTTTCTTTAAATGAGAGTGTCGGCAAAGACAAAGATGGCTCTGATATTCTTTTAAGCGATATTATTGAGAGTCCCCAAAAAGATATGAATGAGATCATTGAACTCTCTGACAATATCAGGGCCTTAAAAAAACATTTGGAAGTTCTTGATGAAAGAGAGAAAAAAATCATTATTTTACGTTATGGTCTTTTAGGTCACGACAATATGACACAAAAAGAAATCGCCAAAGCTTATGGTATTTCCCGCTCCTATGTTTCCCGCATCGAAAAAAGAGCATTGATGAAGCTTTTGCGAGAGTTCCGAAAAACAAACTAGCCAAGGTTACTTGGCTAGTTCAGCAGATCATCTAATGATATTTTTTCATATCTTGTTTCATTTTCTTCATTAGTGACTGGCATATTTTCCTGTATTTCAAAAGCGTCTTCTCTTTCAATCACCGAAGTGTAAACAGAACGAACTGACTGCTCTCCCTCTAATTTAATGGCATTTGTTAAGCGCGTATCCGGTGAACTGAAATTAAAGTCAGATGAATGAATGGTTAATGGCTCCATATCATCAATATTCAATATTAATTCATCCTCTTTATCTAAAACAAAAGCACCTATCATCTGCTGAGGATTGGACTTGACTTGTTTAAACATTGAAATGCCCTTAACAGCTCGATTTGTCACAGGAATATCAGATACCCTCAGCTGTTTAATGCCGCCTTTGTCCGCACAAAGCAATAAAGACTTCCTGGTTATTGCATCTAATGGCACCATGGAAACAAGCTGACTGTCGCCTTTGAGGCTGATTCCTTTGATCCCGCCGGCTTTTAATCCCTGAATTGAAATATAATCTTCATTGTAGAAATTGGCATAGCCATCCTGACTGATAAAGAACAGTGCCTGATTACTATGGCTAAGGTGAGCCGTCATTAATTCATCCTCACCCTTTAGATTAAAACACTTGATGGCCTTGGAATAACGGGTCACTTCAAAGTCCTTTAATAGCGTTCGTTTAACCTGACCTGATTTAGAAGCCATCACAATACAGAGATCATCACGGAAATGACGAACCGCAATGCACTGAACAATTTTTTCATCACTTTCGACTTTGATGAGATAACTGATGTGCTTGCCTAAATCTTTCCATTTAAATTCTTCCAAATCATTAACAGGTACATATAAATAATTTCCTTTATTCGTAAACAAAAGCAGCTTATCCAGTGTGTTGAACTGCCCTAAAGTCAGTAAAATATCTTCATCTTTTTTACCAAAAACCGTTTTTTCACTGGCTTTATAGGAACGCTGAGAAATACGTTTGACATATCCATCGCGCGTCACCGATACATAAACATCTTCAGCAATAATCATTGCCTCTTTATCAATCGTCACTTCGGTAACTTCATCTTTGATTTCTGTCAGACGTTCACTTGGATAAAGGGCTTTAACCTCTTTAAGTTCCTTAATGATGACTTTTCTTAAGACTTTATCATCATCAAGAATTTTCATCAGTTCCTTAACATAAGCATCCAACTCAGCCTTTTCTTTTTCCAATGCGACAATATCAGTATTAGTCAGCCGATATAATTGCAGCATCACAATTGCTTCTGCCTGTTTTTCCGTAAAACCATACTTGGCAATCAGATTGTTTTTTGCATCCTGCTTGTCTTTACTTTTCCGAATCGTTTTAACAACCTCGTCAAGAATTGATATAGCTTTAATTAAACCATCGACAATGTGCAGGCGGGCATTCGTTTTGTCCAGTTCAAATAATGAACGCTTTGTAATTACTTCAATCTGATGAGCAATATAAGCATCTAAAATAGCCACTAAGCCTAACTGTTCAGGCCTTTTGTCACAGATTGCGACCATATTGTAGTTGTAATTTTTTTGCAAATCTGTATTTTTAAAGAAATAATTTAAAATGTTATTTGCCAAAGCTTCTTTTTTGAGATCAACGACAATTCTTAAACCGTTGCGGTCGGATTCATCACGCACTTCAATGATGCCGTCAATACTGCGGTTGAAACGAATCTCATCCATTTTACGTACTAACTCCGCTTTATTGACCTCATAAGGAATTTCTGTAATGACAATCTGATTAATATTTTTAGCTTCTACAATTTCTGTTCGGGAGCGAACAATGACTTTGCCCTTGCCGGTGCTAAAGGCCTCTCTGATGCCTTCTTTTCCTTCAACGATCGCTCCTGTTGGAAAATCCGGTCCTTTCACAATTTTCATTAAATCATCCAATGTTGAATGGGGGTGCAAAATACGATAGATAGTCGCATCAATCACTTCCTGAAAATTATGCGGTGGAATATCAGTTGCATAGCCAGCAGAAATACCTGTTGCGCCATTGACAAGCAAGTTTGGAAACTTAGCTGGCAAAACCGTTGGTTCATATTCTGTATCATCAAAGTTCAATGCCATTGGGCATGTCTCTTTATCTAAATCCCGTAAAAGTTCCACAGCGATTTTCGAAAGTCTCGCCTCTGTATAACGCATAGCTGCCGCAGGATCATTATCAATAGAACCATTGTTTCCCTGAACATCGACCAGGGGAACACGCATTTTCCATTCCTGACTTAAACGAATCATGGCCTCATAAACCGAAGTATCGCCATGCGGATGATAATTACCAATGACCACACCAACTGTTTTCGCACATTTACGATATGGTTTGGAATGAACATTCCCTTCCTTGTACATAGCATAGAGTATACGCCGCTGTACTGGTTTTAGTCCATCTCTGACATCAGGCAGAGCACGGTCCTGAATAATATATTTGGAATATTTACCAAAGCGATCTCCCATAATTTCTTCTAAAGGCATCACTATCTTTTTATCACTCAATCAAGGCACCTCCTATATCTGATATTCATCTTCTAATGAGAACTGGACATTGCTTTCAATCCATTCGCGGCGCGGTGCTACTTTATCTCCCATCAGAATCGAAACATGACGTTCAGCCAGAGCAGCATTTTCAATATCAACCTGAATCAATGTTCGGGTTTCGGGATTCATGGTTGTTTCCCAGAGCTGATCAGCGTTCATTTCACCTAAACCTTTATAACGCTGCACACTATATCCCCGGCCAACTTCTTTTTTAGCTGCTTCCAGTTCATTATCGTCCCAGCAATAGCGAATAATTTCTGTCTTGCCGCTTTTTCTGTAAACTTTATATAATGGCGGCAAGGCGATATAAACCTTACCGGCGCTAATCAAATCACGCATATAACGATAAAAGAAGGTGAGCAGCAACACCTGAATATGCGCTCCATCAGTATCGGCATCGGTCATAATAATAACCTTATCATAATTGCTTTCTGAAGCATCGAAATCAGCACCAACACCCGCTCCGATGGTATTAATCATTGTTGCAATTTCTTCATTTTTCATGATTTCTGCTAATCCGGCCTTTTCTGTATTAATTACTTTACCGCGCAGCGGCAATATTGCCTGGTACTTACGATCCCGGCCTTGCTTTGCCGAACCGCCGGCAGAATCACCCTCGACTAGATATAATTCATTCTTCTTTTTGTTTTTAGACTGAGCTGGTGCCAGTTTGCCGCTAAGAATTTTCTCCTGCCGTGCCCCTTTTCCTTTTCTTGTCTGTTCTCTGGCTTTACGGGCCGCTTCCCTGGCCTGTGAGGCTCTGATCATCTTTTTAACAAGCGTTTCCGCAACAGTCTTATTTTCTTCCAAAAAATAACTAAGCTTTTCTCCGACCACTGCATCGACAGCATTACGGGCAACCGGCGTCCCAAGTTTTCCTTTGGTCTGTCCTTCAAACTGTAATAAATGTTCAGGGACTTTGATGGAAAGAATAGCTGTTAAACCTTCTCTGACATCATTTCCTTCCAAATTCTTATCTTTCTCTTTTAAGAAACTATATTTTCTGGCATATTCATTAAATACGCGTGTTAGCGCACTGCGAAGTCCGGTTTCATGTGTACCGCCATCGCCGGTTCTAACCATATTCACAAATGACAGCAGCGTTTCCTGATATCCTTCAGAAAACTGCAGTGCACATTCGATTTCGATTTCACTGGCTGTTCCCTCAATGTTCAGCGTTGGATGCAAAGGGGTTTTATCAGGATTTAAATGATCAATAAAAGCCTCCAGGCCATTATCAAACTTAAAACTCTCCTGTTTATTCTGCCGCTGATCTTCCAGCACAATCTCAATGCCTTTTAACAAAAAGGCAGACTCTTTTAAACGTTCACTAATTGTGTGATATGAAAATTCTGTTGTAGAGAAGATTTCCGGATCCGGCTTAAACCAGACAACCGAACCGGTTCTTGTACTCTTCCCTGTTACTTTTAATTTTGATATTTTTCTGGCACCATCTTCAAAACGCTGATGATAAATTTTACCATCGCGATATACAGTTAAATCCAGCCAGCTGGAAAGGGCATTAACGACAGAAGCCCCAACGCCATGCAAGCCGCCAGATGTCCGATACCCGCCCTCACTGGTAAATTTTCCACCGGCATGAAGCACGGTCATAATAACTTCTGTTGTTGGTTTGCCGCTCTCATGCATACCAGTTGGCATACCACGGCCAAAGTCTTCAACTTCAATACTGTTATCCTGATGTATACGTACAATGATTTTTGATCCAAAGCCTGAGAGGGCCTCATCGATCGCATTGTCTACGATTTCCCAAACGAGATGATGAAGACCACGGCTATCAGTTGAACCAATGTACATGCCAGGACGTTTTCTAACCGCATCCAGACCTTCAAGTATTTGTATGCTATGCTCATCATATTGTCCTTGTTTAGCCATTTTTATCTCTCCTTTTTTTCTCGTACCCGTCTATTATATAAAAAATCCGTTGATTTTTCAAAGCATTTCAGTATAATTGTTCTCAAGGAAGTGATCAATCAATGAATATATATTTAATACTGCTGGCAGTATTCAGTTATCTCTATGGCTCCATTCCATTTGCACTTGTTATTGGCAAAGTTTTTTATGGAGTAGATGTCAGAGAATATGGCAGCCACAATCTTGGCGGAACAAACACCGGCCGCGTTCTGGGATCCAAAGCTGGTCTGGCCTGCATTATATTGGATATTGCAAAATGTTTTGTCTGTGTGACAGTCACCAAGATTGCCGGACATTATGTCAGTCTCCCGGATTATGCAATATTTGTGACAGCTATTGCCTGCGTACTAGGCCACTGCTTTCCCATTTTTGCGAATTTCAAAGGTGGTAAGGCCGTCTCTGTTATGTTTGGTTATGCGCTTGGCATCGGTTTCTGGGTTTTTGCCATTGTCGGCATCGTCTTTCTGCTTGTCTTAAAAATTACAAAATATGTTTCCCTGGCTTCCATTATCGGGGTGATCGTCTTAGTGATTCTTTCACCATTTTTCGATTTTGGCACAATAGGAACTGCCTGCAATATTTTTATCGCCCTGCTTGTCATTTGGCGTCACAGAGCGAATATTAAAAGAATCAAAGATGGCACAGAAAATAAAATCACCTGGATGTAGCATTAAGCTGCATCCTTTTTTTGTTCTATCAAAAAACTTGTCTTCTCTTCTTTAACTAAATAATGATCATCACCAAAAACTTCAATATCATATTTGCCATGATCAATATTGGCAATTGTTAAAGAACAGCCGCGAACAATGTAGCGGTTAATCTCCGGATAATCCTTTAATGCAAGTCCTTTTAAATAACCTGATAAACACACAAAATACATCCCGTGTGTAACAATGAAAACCTTAGCATCTTCTGGCAGCTTTTCCATATCCGCAAGAAAAGATGCCACTCTTTGATGAACTTCTTCAAAGCTTTCTCCGCCCCCTGGGCAGCGCGTAAAGCGTTCTGGATGATTCCAGAGATTGTCATACAATGAACCATACTGTTCAAAAATATCTTTGGTCTTCATACCTTCAAAGACACCAAAATTCATTTCTTCTAAACGCTTATCCTCACAAATAGAAACATCTTTCCGGCCTTCAAAAATTAATTGAGCCGTTTCTTTCGCCCGGCCTAAAGGACTTGTATAGACCGCATCAAAATGTTCGTTGATTAAATAATCATGCAAAGCACGGGCATCGCGGCGGCCGCTGGCTACTAAATCAGAGTTTTTTGCCCCCTGAAAACGGCCCTCGACGTTCCACTGTGTTTTGCCATGTCTGGTGATATAAAGCTTCACTTATATTCTCCTTTCAGACAACAAAAAAATAAGAGCGTGACCTCTTATTTATATTGTTGATTAAACGATTTCATAATACGTTTGATCTGTGCTTCTGATGGTTTTCGACCCATTTCGCTAAATAATGCACGAATCATCTTTTCACTGATTGGCGGATTCTTCTGAAGCTGTTTTTTAAACATGTAACGTGCACCGAAGAAGCCGGCAATACCTCCAATTAAAAGACCGACGATTAAGCTGACCCAACTCATAAACTGACCTCCTCAAATTCTCTGTCGCGGCAAAACAAACGCAGATTTGGATAATAATTTCTGATTGTTTTGATAACTACAAAGGGTATTTTATCACATTTCAGAATAATTTGATAGCGATTTATAATGATAATCGCAATTTCTTTGGTTAGCTCATTGTACAAAGTATGTAAATGATTTTCACAGCGGTAATCATAACGCCCCTGAAAAGTCCTGTTTAAAAGTGCATCCACCTCATCCAGAGGATAACACCAGCACTGATAAAGCGCATCGTCATAACTATCCTGAAAATTCCCTGTCAGTAAATACGGCAGCATCCAGGGAACCTGCTGCAGCATTTCTTCTCCCTCATTTGTAGGAAGAATAACTATATATTCCTGCACAGAAATCACCTCATCATTGATTATAGGTGATTTCCGGCATGAATTTTGTCATATTAAAGAATTTCTAAAACTGTCTTGACGACATTAGCTACATTAAAGCCATATTCATCAATCACTTTATTGGCAGGTGCAGAAGCGCCAAATTTCTCTACAGAAACACATTTTCCGTCCAGACCGACATATTTATGCCAGCCAAAAGAGGATGTCATTTCTACGGAAACACGTTTGCGGCAGCTGTTTGGCAAAATGCTTTCTTTGTACGCATCAGATTGTCTGTCAAATAAATCAAAAGATGGTACCGAAACAACACGAACATCTACGCCTTCTTTAACAAGTGCTTGTTTTGCCTGCATAGCCAATCCTACTTCTGATCCACTGGCCAAAATAATGGCATCCAGGTGATTAATTTCCTTGCCAACAATATAAGCGCCATGTTTAAAGCCCTCATAGCAAGTGTTTTGCTGTGTGACAACATTCTGACGTGTCAGCACAATTGCGGTTGGACGATCTTTGGTTTCCATAGCCACTCGCCATGCCGCCACTGTTTCATTAGCATCGCATGGATGCAATGTCTGCATATTGACAATAGACCTTAACATCTGCAATTGTTCAGTTGGCTGATGCGTAGGTCCATCTTCACCAACAGCTATAGAATCATGGGATAAAGGCAAAATAATAGGCAGTCCCATCAGCGCAGACATTCTTAATCCGCCTTTGAAATAATCAGAGAAAACTAAAAATCCCCCACTGGCTACACGAATGCCGCCATGCAGCATGATCCCATTCATAATAGCTACCATCGCAAATTCACGAATACCAAAACATAAATTTCTGCCATCATAATTACCCGGCATAAATGCTTTTTCACTTTTAATGTTTGTTTTTGTACTGCTGGATAAATCCGCAGCGCCTGATAAAAATGTCGGATAAACTGAAGCAATGGCATTAATCACTTCATTGGAAGTATTTCTGGTTGCATCGTTGTGTCCTGCTTTATAGACAGGCAATACCTTATCATAATCAATATCAAACTCGCCTTTGACAGCACATTCCAGTTCAGATGCAAGTTCTGGATATGCATTCGCATAATCCTTATACATTTTGTTATAACGGTTGTAAGCCAGACGGCCACGGCGAATGATCGTCTTCTTAAATTCTTCATATACTTCATCAGGCACAAAGAATTCTTCATGTTCATAGCCATAGGACTTTTTGGCATAAGCCCCATCCTCTTTACCTAATGGTGCACCATGAACTTTATTTGTACCCTGATACTGGCTGCCAAAGCCAATTGTTGTATTGACAATAATTAAAGTTGGCTTAAAAGCATTCTTTTTAGCCTTTTTGATGGCTTTATGTATTTCTGAAATATCATTGCCATCAGATACTTCCAAAACCTGCCAGCCCTGCGCTTCAAAACGCATGCCTACATTCTCACTGAAAGACTGATCCAACGGACCATCCAGTGTAACCTTATTGGCATCATATAAAACAATTAATTTGCCTAAAGACAAATGCCCAGCTAAAGAAGCTGCTTCATAAGTCACACCTTCCTGCATATCACCATCACCGCATAAAACATACGTATAATGATCAATGACAGGATAATTTTCTTTATTAAACTTAGTAGCCAAGAAACGTTCTGACATCGCCATACCAACAGCCATAGGAATCCCCTGCCCTAATGGGCCGGAGCTGGCATCAACGCCATCAGTCACATTAACTTCAGGATGCCCTGGTGTTCTTGAGCCCCACTGACGAAAGTTTTTGAGATCTTCCATCCCTAAATCAAAGCCAGATAAATGCAGCAGCGCATATAGTAAAGCTGAAGCATGACCGCTGGCTAAGACAAAACGATCGCGATTAAACCATTTAGAATTCTTTGGATTAACATTTAATTCCTTAGTAAAAAGCGTAAATAACGCTGGTGCAGATCCTAAAACCATTCCTGGATGTCCGGAATTGGCTTTGTTGATCATATCAATACCTAAAGACCGAATTGCTGCAATAGACAATTCTTTTGAATCCATGAAATTGTACCCCCCTAATTGTTATTTATTCTATGGATAAACATACAAGGATATTATACACATTTTCATTCATTTTTAAATAGGAATTATTAATTTTTGTTAAAAAAAGTCTAAAAAATACGAAATTTGTGATAATTGTGTTAAATAATGTTTATGGTTCTGTTAAAAAATAAAAGAAAGTGAATTTTTTCACTTTCTCAGTTAATCTTTTTTAATTTATGAGGCGTTACATCATTACCTTTTGCATCGACGACCTTTACTGATTTAAGCTGCTGTTCAAAGCCTTTGCGAAATTCTTTGAGGTAAATCTGCCGTAAATGCTGCTGTTCTGCAGCCTCTTCTTCCGTAAGTCCAATTGTTTTCTTCTTTTGGGCAAGTTCATTAATACGCGTAATCAGTTTTTGATCAATTGACATCTTTTATTAGCAGCTCCTTTACATAAAAGTGACCCGAAGGCTTTAGATTATCCCCTGTATGAACAGGTGGGTATCTTGAAAACAGTTTTAGGATTCCTACTCAAAGGCAGGCCTTCAACACCACTGCATCTATCCGATTCCCTTATCTAAAACGTAGGAAATTTAAAATACCTCCGGGCACCTATATTATAGCATAACTTTTCAATTAGTAAACAGACTTTTAAAGATTTTCATTTTTTGGCAAAACCAGATGAATTGTACTGCGCTCGATATCAAAAAGCTTTAAAGCTTCAGAAATATCGCTGTATTCAAGAGAATTTAAAGCATCTATCAGCTCAAATGCACTGAATCCTTCAAAATAATACCGAATAAAAAGATTGGCAATGGATTCAGGAGAATTAAAAGAAAGAATCATAGATCCCATGGTTTTACGCTTTAGACGTTCAAAATCATTCTGAGGTATCTGCATATCCGGCAGTCTTGTAACAAGTTCATTTAATGCTGTTTTCAGTGCCTCCACCTCATTGGTATCACCGCCAAACTGCAGACAGGCATAGTCTCTTTCCTGAATAAAATACCCGCCAAAGGTATCATTAATCCAGCCTTTCTCCACCCACTGGTTATAAATCTCCGAGCTTTTAGAAAATAAATAATCTAAAATCAAATTGCAGGCCATCTCTCGCTTTACTTTTTGTAAAGGGTCGTCAGGCACATCGTCTACTTTAATAGCCATGGTCAGTTTAGGCATAAACACATCCATTTTCTGAATCGTCTGCCGGGACTTCACACTGCTAGGTTCATTTACTTTTTGACGATGAATTGGCGCTGGTTTTTCGAAGTGCTTTTCAGCCTGATTTTTACGAATCATCTCCATCATTTCCTGAGGATCAATATGACCGACAACAAAAAGAACCATATTAGATGGATGATAAAAAGTATGATAACAAGTCAATAAATCTTCTCTGGTCGTCGCATTGACGGATGCTACTGTCCCTGCTATATCTACTGCGACAGGATGTTCATGATACAGATTAGCAATCGCTCCAAAATAATTTTGCCAGTCGGGATCATCATCATACATTTTGATTTCCTGACCAATGATGCCCTTTTCCTTTTCCACATTCTCATCTGTCAAATAAATTTCCTGGACAAAGTCCAAAAGCAGTTTTGTACAGGCAAGCTCATTAGAACTTGTGGAAAAAAGATAAGCTGTCCTTGCCGAAGAAGTAAATGCATTCGTGGCAGCGCCTAATTCAGAAAAGCGGTCACTGGCATCACCGTCTTTCATTTCAAACATCTTATGTTCTAAAAAATGTGCAACCCCATCAGGGACCTTGACCATTTGCTTCTGACCTAAAGGGACAAAAGTTGTATCAACACTGCCAAAACAGGTTGCAAAAAGCCCATAAGTCTTCGAGAAGCCTTCTTTTTTTAAAAGGTAGACATGAAGTCCATTATCCATTTTTTCATGATATAGGCGCTCTTTAAGCGTACCGTAATCAGTCATTTCCATCTGTTCTCTCTCCTTTCAGTAAGAAGGTCGTATCCAGCGTTAACATGCCGGCAGCCCTGATGATATCTTCTTTTGAAACAG
>Ga0129308_1000337_pt1 | contig 76171 bp, 67 predicted proteins | sample L827metagenome_FD_94440 | JGI IMG/M metagenome (GOLD analysis project Ga0129308, IMG submission 94440) | Ring-tailed lemur group fecal microbial communities from Wisconsin, USA - L827 metagenome | ecosystem: Host-associated > Mammals > Digestive system > Large intestine > Fecal | place: USA...
CCAATGCTTTCTCCCGCAGGGAGATGAACTGGTTCATTTCCCTGACGCCATGCGGCGAGCTGATTAGTTTAGGGGGCTTGGCGTCGCCCCGCACCCTTTTTAAAGGGGGCGGAAGAGACAATATTTTATTAAAATTGAATAACATAGAAATTGGATTGAATAGTGGAAAGAAAAATGGTAATCTATTATTACACAGTTAAACTGCGTAGGAAAGTATCCATGACAGGGTGGTAGCCTCCCGAACCAATGAATACCGGGAAACCGGAATACATAGGAAGGGAGGTGCGTGTATGACAGATTATGAAATCATAATGATTTTCCTGGGAATATTAGCGTTGCTGGTATCTTTTGGAGGTCTGCTAATAGCGTTGCTAACCTTTCTCGATAAGAGAAATAGGCGAAAATAAAAATGCCTCTCCTGTCTGCGAAACGGAAGAGGCGCCTCTCAGTGAGGGGTAAATAAAACCTTTTCGGGAGCATCCACTTTGGAGTGGGTGCTTTCCTTTTCTTAACTATACCACAACTTTTTCTGGTGTTCAATAATAGCGTTCAAAAAATACTTATAATTATTGAATATGTTGAAAGTAGCGAATGTTAAATGCGGTATTCTGGTGTTCAATAATAGCGTTCAAAAAATACTTATAATTATTGAATATATTTGAAGTAGTGAAATGGAGGTAAAATGCAATATCAGGAAATCATAAAAAAGTGGAAAGATAAAAAAATAACAACTGCACAAGATTTAAAACAAAGTCTTTCCAATTATAAAATCATTTTTGCTTATAATTCAGGAGCAATCGAAAATCCGGAAATTACTTACCATAATACAAGAGAAATCTTTGAGAATGGAAAGGTTGTAAATTTTACAGGAGACTTAAGGACAATCTATGAGATTGAAAACCAGAAAAAGTGTTATGAATTTATTATTGATAAAATTGCAGGGAAAACACCTATTACATCGGAGCTAATATTGCAAATTCATAAAAAACTAATGCAGGGAACCTATGATGAAGTAAGGTGGAGCAAAGGAGAACGCCCTGGGACTTTCAAAGTAAATGATTATGGAGTTGCGGATGGGCAGGGGGCGCTTCCGGATGAAGTGCCGGGAGAAATAGCAGAGTTATGTGAGGAACTCATTGATATTCCGGACCGTGGAGAAAATATTTTAAGGGCTGCAGCGTATGTTCATTGTAAATTTGAAAACATACATCCCTTTGCGGATGGGAACGGAAGAGTTGGACGTACCTTGATGAATTATTTTCTTATGCTGCATGATTACCCACCGATAGTTGTCTATAATGAAACAAAAGACAGATATTATCAGGCATTGGGGCATTATGACCATACAGGAGACGTAACATTATTTGTTGATTACATGAAAGAAGCTATGGAACAGACATGGGAAATGAGACGCGCTCCGGAAGTATCATTAAGGGATTTCTTGGAACCGGGCATTTAGAACCGGCATAAATGAAAAAGGAAAAGTAACCGCTAAGTTTGGCCGCTTGGAGAGTTACTTTTCCTTAATAGAGCATGGCTGTTATTCACTGCCAATGCTTTTTGAATAATAGCATTTGTAAGTGATTGTGTCAAGACAGCCATTTGATTTTACTTTTTTAACATTAGAAAAATGGAAAGGGAATATACTAAAAAAAAACGGTGAAACAAATGGATGAGAAAAAAAGTAAGAGAGCAGTAAGCTCTGAATATTATGTGACAGTGCAGTTTGGCATAGAAAAACTTGAAAATTGCATTATGAAAATGCTGAAAGACAAAGAAAATAAAATGAAGATTTGTAATTCTTCCAAATAATGTATAAAATTAGAGAAAAAAGGGAGAATTATGATGAGCAGAAAGAAGAAAGAGAAATTTTTAACGGCGATATATCTTCGATTGTCAGATGAAGATTATGTAAAGAAAAGAGAAGTATCAGAAAGTATTGAAAATCAATTAGCTATCTGCAGGGAGTACATTGCAGCACATCCGGATTTGGAAGAGGTGGAGGTTTATATTGATGATGGGCGTACCGGACTCAATTATAATAGAAGCGGCTACATCCGGATGATGGATGATGTGGACGATGGCAAGATAAATTGTATTATTACGAAGAGCTTGGCCAGACTGGGGCGGGAACATGTTGAAACAATAAAACTGTTTAAACAGACATTTGTTTTGAAAGATATCCGCTACATTGCAGTCGTAGATAATATTGATTTTAATGGAAGCATCAATTCCATGGAGATTCCATTGAAAGTTGTTATGAATGACAATTATTCCATGGAAACATCAAAGAATGTCCGTTCCGTATTTTTGTCTAAAGCCAAAAGTGGTGATTTTATAGGGGCTTTTGCTACATATGGGTATAAGAAAAATCCAAAAGATAAAAGTAAACTGGTTATAGACCCTGTAGCAGCGGAGGTTGTAAAAAGAATTTATGCGGAATTTATTGGTGGAAAAAATATCAGTACGATTGTGCATGGATTGAATGAGGATGGCTTACCATGTCCTTCTGAGTATAAAAGATTAGAGGGGAGTAATTACAGTAATAACAAGAAGCTGGAGAAAACAAACTATTGGACGTATAGTACTGTAAAAAAGATACTTTTAAATGAAAATGAGAATTATATCGGAAATATGGTGCAGCACCGGACGGAGAAGAAAGCCTATAATCTTGAAAAATTGGTGCAGGTGCCGAAAGATGAATGGATACGGAAGGAGAATACACACGAACCTATCATTACAAAAGAAGATTATGACTTAGTGCATAAACTGATAAAGCAAAGATGGCGGAATATGGATTGCAGCAGAAATGCAAAATGGAAGTTTGCAGGACTGTTATACTGTGGCGACTGCGGAAGATACCTTACACGTTCCACAAGGAAAGATGGAAAGGTTTTAAGGTGTTCCACCTATTCAAGGATTGGCAAAGAATATTGCACTCAGCACCTGATATATCAATATGAACTGGAGGAGCTGGTACTTAATGCTATTCAGGAGAATATTTCAGATGCTTTGAAAAATATGGATTTGGAAAAAGCAAGAGAAAATGAAAACAGGCTTAATGCAAATGAAGAGAGCAGCAAATTGGAGCTGCAGCTTAACAGCCTGGAGCGGAACTATAAAAAGATGGTGATGAATTTATCCATGGATATTATTGATGAAGAAGATTTTAAGGTTTTTAAGCAGCAATATCAGGATAAGAAAAAATTTATCATTGAACGAAAAAATGTGTTGCAAAAGAGACGAAATGATGATACATTATATATAAGCGAATATCAGAAATGGCTTGATAACTTTCTGAGGTATAGGGAAATAGATGAATTAAGCCGTGAAGTACTCGTTAATCTAATTGATAGAATTGATGTTTATGAGAACAAGCATATTAACATCAGTTTTAAGTTCAAAAAACCAAATCAAAACAATTAAAGTACAATTCTTTACCAAGTGAGAGAATAATCCTATTAAACCCTTCGCCTATGAAAACGGAAACACAGAGCCAATCCTAGACGCCCTCAAAAAGCACAATGCCAAAGCCACCTTTTTCGTGGTGGGGCATTTCTTAGAGACAGCGCCGGAGATTGCAAAGCGCATGACGGAGGAAGGTCATGCCGTGGGAAACCACACCTACCATCACCCGGATATGTCCACCATATCGGATTTGGAATCTTTCCGGAAAGAGGTGGAGGACGTGGAAACGCTTTATAAGGAAATTACGGGAAAGGACATGATAAAATATTACCGTCCGCCCCAGGGAAAATACAGCACAGAAAACTTAAAAATGGCAAAGGAGTTAGGCTACAGCACCTTTTTCTGGAGCCTTGCCTATGTGGATTGGAACGTGGACAGCCAGCCCACCAAGGAGCAGGCATTCGATAAGCTTTTGAGCCGAATCCACCCCGGAGCCATTGTGTTGTTACATAGCACCTCTAAGACCAATGGGGAAATTTTAGATGAACTGCTGACCAAGTGGGAAGAAATGGGGTATCGCTTTGCGCCGCTGTCGGAGCTGCTTTAAAAGAACAGGTTGCGTAAAGTGAAATCAAGGACGATGCCTTGACAGGAAAATATAATTTTTTTATACTTGATGTAATAATTGAAAGCTGCCGTGGCAATGGGAAATAAAGCCGGATAAGGCAAATACAGAGAGAAAAGGAAAATGAGAAAATGTCAGAACCAATGAAAATTACCTATAAAATTTATTTAGAGGCGGAGGATGTATCCCAGTCCCGGATTTTGTCCACCACCTCTTATTTTACAAATTTGTTTAAAAACTGTACCAACTACTACCTCCAGACAGCGAAGGTAGATGACGAGTGCGATATGGATGATTTTACCCTGCGTCTGTATGTGGAGGAAACCATCGAAGAGGAAGCCTGCAGCCATGAGGAGGATGCAAAAGCATTTTTAGGGGATATGGCGGAGTTCTTAGACGCCATCGCCATGGCGCAGTCCTATCTGGATATGGAGGGAGGTTTTTCGGTTTCCTATGAGGGTGTGGAAGAGGAATACACCTTTGAGTCCCAGGCTGGGAAGGATTTTTGTGATTTTTTTGACGTGCAGGAAGAGGGAGAATAGGTGGGGGACCGTTGCTGAAGCTAGAGTGTAACCACGGATTTATGGTGATTCTGCACAAAAAAATGTCCGGCAGCTTGCCTTTTTGTATACTGCTGCTTATAATAAATGTAACAAAAAAGCAGGAGGATGAATATATGTGCAGGCTGGTTGATGTCACTACAAACACAGGAGACATTGTACGGGTAAGTGAATATAAAAAGCAGCAGATTGAAGAAATCATTAACAAGGCATCTGACTGCACTATGATAGACCAGATTATTCTTTTTGGCTCTTCTTTAAATTCGGACTGTAAAAAAAACAGTGATATCGACGTGGTAATTATCAGCAAGGCGAGTGTTTCAAAATTGTCTCAGAATAAACGTTATCGTGCATATTGGGAACGGATTTATAAGCTGGATAGTTTCCAGACAGACTATGATGTTTTGTATTTTACATCTTATGAGGACATAGAGAGGAAAAAAGAGCAGGTTCCTGTCTGTAAGGAAATTATTGAAAAAGGAAAGATTATTTATCACAAAAAGGGAGAAGAATGTGCATGACGGCGCCTACCTTATTGTCCATTGCCAAGGCGGACTTGAAGACGGCAAAGAGATGTGTTGCTTCTGAAGATAAATACGAGAAGCACATTGCAGCATACCATACACAGCAGGCAGTTGAAAAAATAATAAAATATCTTGCAGAACAGCAGGGATTGAATTTGTGGGGACATAATATTGCGAAACTTATAAGCCAGTGCAGGGGAAGCAATATAAAGGTTCCCAGTGAAATTGAACGAAATGCAGATGTATATACCATGTGGGAAACAGTTTCAAGATATTATCCAACGCAGCGAATCAGGAGGGATTCCATTGAGAAAGCAATCGGGTATACAGAAATGTGGATAGAAGAAATTGAGCATAAGCAATAGAGAACATGTTTATGGGTAAAACAGAAGGAAAAACGCAGGGGCGGTCAGCCCCTGCATTTTTTGATTCATGGAAAATTTTATAAAAAACACAGCAAAATTTTATGCTTCGTTAATTGCAATAGAATATGGAAAGTACTAGAGTAAAAGTATAATTTTGAAGGAAAGAGAGAAACGAGGAGAGAAAGAAATGAGTAAAGTAATCGGAATTGACCTTGGTACAACCAACAGTTGTGTGGCAGTGGTGGAAAACAATGAACCTGTAGTGATACCCAACCGTGCAGGAAACCGTACAACGCCCAGCGTGGTAGCTTTTACAAAAAACGGGGAGCGGTTGGTGGGGGATGGCGCCAGACGCCAGCAGGCGACCAATGCAGAGCGGACCATCAGCTCGGTAAAACGCCATATGGGAACAAACTGGTCTGTCCGTGTAGATGGAAAAGAGTACAAGCCCCAGACCATCAGCGCCTTTGTGCTGATGGAGTTAAAAAAAGATGCGGAGGAATTTTTGGGAGACACGGTGACCGATGCCATTATCACAGTTCCGGCTTACTTTACCGATGCACAGAGGCAGGCAACGAAAGACGCCGGAAAAATTGCAGGATTGAATGTGCTTCGAATCATAAACGAGCCGACAAGCGCAGCCCTTTCCTACGGTCTGAATCATGGGGAGTCCCGGAAGGTGATGGTGTATGACCTTGGAGGAGGCACCTTTGATGTATCTGTGATAGAAATTGAGGATGGAGTTATCACCGTTCTGGCAACCTCCGGCGACAATCACCTGGGGGGAGATGATTTTGATAAATGTATCGTGGAGTGGATTGTGCAGGAATTTAAAAAGGAAACCCATGTGGATTTGTCTAAGGACGTTACGGCGTATCACAGAGTCTGCGAAGCGGCGGAGAATGCCAAAAAAGAATTATCCACGGCGGAGAGTACCAATATTAATCTTCCGTTTATTTCCCAGAGCAGGGGAGAAGCGGTTCATCTGGATATGAATCTGACACGGGCAAAATTTGAAGAACTGACGCGGGAACTGGTGGAGCGCACCGCTGTTCCGGTGCAGAATGCACTTTCCGATGCAGGGGTAAATCCTTCGGAGCTTGGCAGGGTTCTCTTAGTGGGAGGTTCTACCCGGATTCCGGCGGTGCAGAATAAGGTACGGCAGCTTACCGGAAAAGAGCCGTCGAAAAACATTAACCCGGATGAATGCGTTGCGTTAGGCGCGGCAATCATGGGAAGCACCCTGGAAGGAAATTCCCTTGTGGCAAAGCAGACGGGAAAGGATTTGCTGCTGCTTGACGTGACGCCCATGAGCCTTTCCATAGAAACCGTGGGAGGAGTTGCCACAAGGCTGATTGAAAGAAATTCCACCATTCCCACCCGGTATACGAAAATATTTTCAACGGCTGCACCCTATCAGACCAATGTGGAAATACATGTCCTGCAGGGGGAGAGACCCATGGCGCGGGACAATAAGACCATTGGTAAATTTAAGTTAAAGGGCATTCGGAAAGCCATGGCGGGAGTACCCCAGATAGAGGTTACCTTTGATATTGACGCCAACGGTATTCTGATGGTTTCCGCCAAAGACCTGGATACAGGAAAAGCCCAGTCCATCACTATAACCGCGGATGACAGGATGTCGGATGCAGAAATTGAGCAGGCGATAAAAGATGCCCAGCAGTATGCAGGGCTTGACAGCCTGAGAAAGGAAGCCCTTGAACTATTAGGCGATTCCCAGCAGCTTATCAACAAAGTCCAGCAGGTATTAAAACAGGAAAAGAAAACCATGGACAAGACGGAAAGAAAGCTGATAAAAAATGACTGCAGTGCGTTAGAAAAGCTTGTCACAAGAATGAAGGTGGATTCAGTGACGCAGGAGCAGGTGAATCAGTTAAGGAGTGCGAAGCAGCAGTTAGAAGCGTCTGCGAAGCACATATTAGAGCAGCAGTAAGAAATGGAATAAAAAAAAGAGGTTGTTGCAAAATGGAATATCGGATAGAGACCGTTTCCAGTTTTGCAACAACCTCTTTTGAACTTTAGTTCTTTCTAATTTTCAAGCAGTCCAATAGTAATAGACCGTTCAGCAGTTTTAATTGGATTTCTGCAAATTTTTATTCGCCGTGGAAAGCATTAATTTAATTCGGTTCAACTGGTTGACCTCGCTGGCGCCGGGGTCGTAGTCAATGGCGACAATGTTGGACTCCGGATAGCGGTGGCGCAGCTCTTTGATAACGCCTTTTCCTACCACGTGGTTCGGCAGGCAGGCAAAAGGCTGGGTGCAGACGATATTCGGTGTTCCGGTATGAATTAACTCCAACATCTCTCCGGTTAAGAACCAGCCCTCTCCAGTCTGATTTCCCTCGGAAACAATGTCGCGGGCATATTTTGCCAAATCGTCAATGTGAGCCGGAGCGTCAAAATGCCTGCTCTTTTTAAATTCATCCCTGGCGGCGCCTCTTAACCACTCAAAGAAATTGATTCCCAAACGTCCCACATGTTTGGATTTTTTAGAGAAGCCGAGATTGTCGGCTTTAAATCCCGTATTATAGAAGCAGTAGAGCAGGAAGTCGGTCAAATCCGGCACAACGGCTTCGGCGCCCTCGGACTCTAACAGCCCCACCAAATCGTTGTTGGCGCCGGGGTGGAATTTGACTAAAATCTCGCCTACCACACCGACCCGCGGCTTTTTGATATCGAGACGCTCTAGGTTATCGAAGTCACGGATAATGTCGCGGCACATCTGTTTATATTTTTTGTGGGATAAAATTTTATCCTGGGTCACAAAATTGATAACCTCTTTTTTCCATTTTTCATGGAGGGCATTTGTGGAGCCGGGAACCGCTTCATAGGGGCGGGTCCGGTAAACGCAGCGCAGGAAAATGTCGCCGAATTCTAAGGCGTAAAGTCCATGCTGAATCAGGGACGGCGTCAGCTTAAAGCCCGGATTTGATTCTAACCCGCTTAAGTTGACGGAGATAACCGGGACGTCCGGGTATCCCACCTTTTCTAAGGCGCGGCGGATAAAGCCGATATAGTTGCTGGCACGGCAGCCGCCTCCGGTCTGGGAAATTAAAATAGCGGTTTTGCTCATATCGTATTTCCCGGACATAACGGCGCTCATCAGCTGACCTACCACAATCAGGGATGGGTAGCAGGCGTCGTTGTTGACGAATTTCAGTCCCACATCCACACATTCACGGCTTGGAACCTCCGGCACCACCAGATTGTAGCCGGCAGCGCAGAAAGCAGGCTCTAACAGCTCAAAATGGATGGGCGACATCTGGGGGCAGAGGATGGTGTAATTTTTGCGCATTTCCTCTGTGAAAATGGTACGCTCATAGTTGGCAGGCACAATGGTCCGTTTCTGCTGTTTTTTCTCCCGGACGCGGATGGCGGATAGGAGGGAGCGGATACGGATTCGCGCCGCGCCTAAGTTGTTGACCTCATCAATTTTCAGGCAGGTATAAATCTTGCCGGATTTTGTTAAAATGTCATTTACTGCATCGGTGGTAACGGCGTCTAAACCGCAGCCGAAGGAGTTTAACTGAATTAAATCCAAATCCTCCCTTGTCTTTACATAATTTGCCGCCGCGTAAAGCCTGGAGTGGTACATCCACTGGTCCATAACAATCAGCGGGCGCTCCACCTGGTGTAAATGGGAGATGGAGTCCTCGGTGAGAACCGCAATGCCGTAGGAGTTAATCAGCTCCGGGATACCGTGGTTGATTTCCGGGTCCACATGGTAAGGGCGTCCGGCAAGGACAATGCCTCGTTTTCCGGTTTCCTCCAAGTATTTTAAGACTTCCTCGCCTTTTTTCTGCATTTCCATGCGGACAACGGCTAATTCCTTCCAGCCCTCTGCAACGGCATCGCGGATTTCCGCCTCGGAAATGCCGAATTCGGAGGAAGTAAAGGTTTTTACCAGCTGGGAGGATAAGGTTTCCTCATTAGTAAATGCCATAAAGGGGTTGTAAAAACGCACCTGTCCGGAGGTAATCTCGTCCACGTTGTTTTTGATGTTCTCCGCATAAGAGGTGACAATCGGGCAGTTGTAATGGTTGTTGGAATCCGGAAATTCGTTTCGCTCATAGGGCACGCAGGGATAGAAGATGAAATCTACATTCTGGTGAATGAGCCAGGTTACGTGCCCGTGAGCTAATTTTGCCGGATAACATTCGGATTCACTGGGGATGGAATCGATGCCCAGCTCGTAAATTTTACGGGTAGACTGGGGGGACAACACCACCTGAAAACCTAATTTTTTGAAGAAAACTGCCCAGAAAGGATAGTTTTCATACATATTTAAAACTCTTGGAATACCCACGCTGCCTCTGGCTGCCTCTGCGGCGGATAAGGGCTCGTAGTCAAAGAGACGCTTGTTTTTATATTCAAAAAGGTTTGGAATGTTCTCTTTATTTTTCTCCTTTCCAATGCCGCGCTCACAGCGGTTTCCGGTGATGTACTGGCGGTTTCCGGAGAAACGGTTGATGGTGAGCAGACAGTGGTTGGTACAGCCCTGACAGCGGGTGAGCTTCGTGTCGAAGGTTAAGGCATTGATTTCCTCAATGGATAACATGGTGGTCGTATAGCCTTCCTCATGGCGTTCCCTTGCGATTAAAGCCGCGCCGAAAGCGCCCATAATGCCGGCGATGTCCGGGCGGACGCATTCACAGCCGGAAATTTTCTCGAAGCTGCGGAGCACGGCGTCATTGTAGAAGGTTCCGCCCTGCACCACGATATTTTTTCCAAGCTCGCTGGTGTCGGAAAGCTTGATAACCTTAAACAGGGCATTTTTAATCACGGAGTAGGCAAGACCGGAGGAAATATCCGCAACGGAAGCGCCCTCCTTCTGCGCCTGCTTTACCTTGGAATTCATAAATACGGTACAGCGGGTTCCTAAGTCGATGGGGTTTCTTGCAAAGAGAGCTTCCTTGGCAAAATCCTGCACGGAATATTTCAGGGATTTCGCAAAAGTCTCGATAAAAGAACCACAGCCGGAGGAACATGCTTCGTTTAACTGTACGCTGTCTACCGTCTGGTTTTTGATTTTGATACATTTCATGTCCTGACCGCCGATATCTAAGATACAGTCCACGTCAGGATTGAAGAAAGCGGCGGCGGTGTAGTGAGCCACGGTTTCCACTTCCCCCTCGTCAAGCATTAAGGCTGCCTTTAACAGAGCTTCACCGTATCCGGTGGAGCAGGAGTGGACGATATGGGCGTTTGCCGGAAGTTTTTCATAAATCTCCTGGATGGAGCGGATAGCGGTTGCCAGAGGACTTCCGTTGTTGTTGCTGTAGAAGGAATAGAGCAGGGAGCCGTCCTCGCCTACCAAAGCAATTTTGGTGGTGGTGGAGCCTGCGTCGATTCCTAAGTAGCAGTTGCCCTTATAGGTGGACAAATCGGCAGATTTTACATTGTGTCCGTCATGGCGGGCGCGGAAAGCGTCATAGTCTGCCTGGTCTTTAAATAATGGCTCTAAGCGGGCTACCTCAAATTCCATGTGGATATCGGATTTTAACTGCTCCCTCAAATCTGCTAAGGTAGTGGTAGTTTCTTCCTTATAGTTTAAGGCAGAACCGATAGCAGCAAACAGATGGGAATTTTCCGGTGTGATGGCGTGCTCGTCATCTAAGTTTAAGGTGCGGATAAACGCCGCCTTTAACTCGGATAAAAAGTGGAGCGGACCGCCTAAAAACGCCACGTGACCACGGATTGGCTTTCCGCAGGCAAGACCGCTGATGGTCTGATTGACCACTGCCTGGAAAATAGAAACGGATAAATCCTCCCTGGTGGCGCCCTCGTTAATCAGGGGCTGGATATCCGTTTTGGCAAAAACGCCGCAGCGGGCAGCAATGGGGTAGATTGCCTTATAATCTTTGGCATACTCATTTAGCCCGGAGGCGTCGGTCTGAATCAGGGACGCCATCTGGTCGATAAAAGAGCCTGTACCTCCGGCGCAGATACCGTTCATACGCTGCTCCACGTTGCCGCCCTCAAAATAAATGATTTTAGCGTCCTCGCCGCCAAGCTCGATGGCAACGTCTGTCTGGGGGGCATAGTGCTGCAGTGCAGTGGAGACGGAAATTACCTCCTGCACGAAAGGAATATGTAAATGTTTTGCCAGGGTCAGACCGCCGGAGCCGGTAATCATGGGGGCAACCTTTCTGTCGCCTAATTTGGCAAAGGCTTTCTCGATTAAATCGGAAAGAGTTTCTCTGATATTGGCAAAATGCCGTTCGTAATCGGAAAAGAGCAGATTGTCCTGCTCGTCAAGAACCGCCACCTTGACGGTGGTGGAACCGATGTCAATTCCGAGTTTGTGAAGTGTTTGATTTTCCATTGAAATTCCTCCAAACTAATTTGAACATAGTCAGAACTATATGTAAAACAGTGCAGGGCGCAGAATGCTTCATTTTTGCCGTGACACTGCAGTGGTGGCTGTGAAGAGATGAACTCTTACAGTCACAGTTACTTCTTATAATAATGTATGCGCCATGCAGACGCTAAACAAAGTACATTATACGACAGGATTTTACAAAACACAATGTGCAAAAATAAGGAAAATATAAACTTTTTATGAAGAAAAAATGCCCGGATTGACAAAGTTTTCCCGGATAGCTATACTTGAGAAAGTAATAGTCACAGGAAAGGTAAGGTCATTTTTCATGAACTGGTTAAATAAATTAGAGCGTAAACTGGGGAAATATGCCATCCCCAATCTGATTGTATGGCTGATTGGCGCTTATACCATTGGGTTTGTGCTGTATACCGTAAATCCGAATATTATGAGTATGCTTACATTAAGTCCCTACCATATTCTGCACGGTCAGGTATGGCGGCTGGTCACATGGATTTTTATGCCTACGGAGACGAATTTGATTTTCCTGCTGATTATGGCGATGTTTTATTACCAGCTAGGAACGGTCTTAGAGCGCAACTGGGGGACGTTCCGGTTTAACGTCTATATTTTCAGCGGTATCATTTTTACAATCATCGGCGCATTTGTTTTGTATGGGGTGTATTATGTGCTGGGTTATTCCGCTTTTACAGCAGTGCCGGGACTTTTAGCGGAGGTTTCCTCCACCATGAGTTACGGCTTCAGCGTCAATTATATCAACATGTCCATCTTTCTCGCCTTTGCGGTGATGTATCCGGATATGCAGGTGATGCTGTATTTTATCATACCGATTAAGATGAAATGGATGGCGATTGTCTATGCGGTTCTGATTGTGTATCATCTGATTGCAGGCAGCTGGCCGGTGCGGGTATCGATTGTGATGTCGCTGTTAAGCTTTATTGTATTTTTCCTGTCCACCAGAAATCTGAAGCGTTATGCGCCGCATGAAATCCATCGCAGGCAGAAATTTAAAGCGCAGATGCGGGAGCCGCGTCCGGGCTCCGGTATCACGAAGCATAAATGCGCAGTCTGCGGCAGGACAGAGCTTGATGACCCGACGTTAGAGTTCCGCTTCTGCTCGAAGTGTGAGGGGAACTACGAATACTGTTCAGACCATTTATTTACACATCAGCATATTAGAAGAAGTTAGGGAATATGACAAAAAGACGGGGAGCGGGAAGAGGATTCTTCCTGCTCTTTTCATGTGTCTGGGTTTGGGGCAAAAGAAGATTGGCGTTATGAGTATGAGATTGCTAATTTGGCTTTTGAAAAATGATTGAACGGCAAAAATAATAGTGTTATAATATCTATATAAAATCTATATCCATTGAAAAATATAGTTTTGCAATGGATATCAAAGGGAGAAAATCCTTGTCACGATAACATTTATTGATATTTGTTTATATGGCTGCTTTCATATTTTTTGGCGGCAGCAGAGAGGTGTAGAAACAGATATCATCTGAAATTTTTATTTCCCGTAATTAAAAAATGGATAGGAGCAGGAAATTTATTTTACAACATTATAACAAATTTGTTATTGAAAAAAATATAAAATTTGTTATAATAAAAGAAAGGAACAGGATGTACACAGTTAAATTTTATGAAGATAAAAACGGGTATAGCGAGGTAGTGGAATATATAAAAGACCTAAATAAAAAAGCGGAAACAAGTAAGGAGAGCCGCGTTAATTTTAATAAAATAGTGGCATATCTGGATGTACTTGAAGAGATGGGAACGAGAGCAGGAGAGCCGGTCACAAAACATTTAGATGGTGAAATCTGGGAACTAAGACCTTTGCGGAATCGGATTTTGTATGCTTATTATAAAGATAATACATTTATTATTTTACATCATTTTTTTAAAAGAACACAGAAAACGCCTAGAAAAGAAATTCAAAAAGCAAAGAAATATTTACAGGATTATCTGGAAAGGAATGAATAATATGGCAGAGTGGAGTGAATTAAGAAAAGAATTAAATATCAGCGCAGAAGATGAAAATCTGATTGAACTTGAGAAGGAATTGCTCAGGACGCTGGTGCAGTTAAGGGAAGAAAAAGGACTGACACAGGCACAGCTGGCGGAACTGTGCCATGTAAAACAGCCTGTGATTGCCAGAATGGAATCTGCGGTGCATTCTCCACAGATTGACAGTCTGTTAAAAATACTTGCGCCGTTAGGTTATACATTGCAGATTGTGCCGATGAAGAAGCGGTAGGTGTAATAAAAAGAAACAAAGGAAAAAACAGTTGCATATATTTACAACATTCATTATAATAATGATGTTATCAATTCTGATATCAAAGCAAGTATCCTATCAATGTTGTCTGGAAACAGGCAATGACTGGGCGCTTCGTCCAATTTATTTCATTCTAAATAATATCATAAAGGGGGATTTTTATGGCAAAAGAAAAACCGTTTGTAACAAATGCAGCAGAATTTTTTCCGGAGGGCTACGCATTTAACCTGAGTGACTTTGCGCTGTTTTTATCTGTGATGAAAAACAAGCAGGCTTATAAATGCGTGCTTAGTATTATCTTAGATGAGCCGGAAATCGAGATGGAAGAGGTTAAAGTGGAGCAGGTAATTCTCAATAAATTTGGAAAACGCGCCATCCGTCTGGACGCATGGGGAAGAACCACGGATGACAGGCAGGTAAACATGGAGATGGAAAATAATTCCGGTAATGATAATGTGGTAAAGCGTTCCAGGTACTACCAGGGATTATTGGACAGCCCAATCCTAAAATCGGGGAAAAAGACGAAATACAAAGAACTGCCCTCCACAATCATTATTTTTATTACCCAGGAGGACATTTTCGGAAAGGACAGGGCAAAATATACCTTTACAGAGCAGTGCGAGGAAATAGAAGGGCTGCACCTTGAGGACGGCACAACCAAAATTTTTTTGAATATGAGCAGTAAAAATGGTTCCAAAGAGCTGATAAGTTTGTTACAATATATGAAGAACACGAAGTTAGACAATCCTGAAATTCAGATAAAAGATGACAGGATTGTGAAATTGGATAAAATTGTGTCAGAAGTAAAAGAATCGGAAGAATGGGAGGCAGTGCAGATGAACATTCTTGAGGTTGGAATTAGCAGAGGAATGGAACAGGGAATCAGCCGGGGAAGAAAAGAGCAGTTGATTCATTTAGTATGTAAAAAACTTACAAAAGGTTATTCGGTGGCAGAGATAGCAGATATGCTGGAGGAGGAAGAAAACACCATACAGAAAATCTGCGAAGCGGCAGAGAAGTCCGCACCGGATTATGATGAAGAAGAAATTCTCAAAGTGTTAGAGGCTTAGAACCTGCTATCAGACAAAGTGCACGGAACAGAACGTAATTGTCCCATGCACTTTTTTTGTTTTTATATTTTATTTATAAAATTTCTCCAGACCATCCATTTTAGCGCTCATATTTGCAAACAGTGCGTCCACGATGGTGATGGCAGCCATAGACTCCACCACAACCACAGCTCTCGGCACAATAATGGGGTCATGCCGTCCCCTGATGGAAACGTCAATCTCATCCCCGGATTGGTTGACGGTCTGCTGCACAGCGGCAATGGAGGGGGTGGGCTTGATGGAGGCACGGAGAAGAATATCGCTGCCGTCGCTCATGCCGCCTAAGATACCCCCCGCATGATTGGTTTTCTTTCCCACTGTGCCGTCCGGGTTCATACAGAAGGCGTCATTGTTTGTGCGTCCGGTAGCTTTTGCCACATCACAGCCGTCTCCAATTTCAAAACCTTTCACAGCCCCGATGGACATGACAGCTTTTGCCAGGTTGGCATTTAGCTTTTCAAAGACCGGGTCACCGATTCCTGCGGGCATTCCCTGGATGATACATTCCACTGTGCCGCCGGAGGAATTGAGCTCCGCCATACAGGCTTCTAAGTAGGCAGAGGCATTCTCTGCAGCCTCGGCGTCCGGCATATAGAGCGGATTTTCCGTTATCTGCGCCGGGTCAAAATTTTTTTCGGAAATCGTGACGGGACCGATGGATTTTGTGTAGGTGGTGAGGGTAATGCCTAACTGGTTTAAAATTTTTACCGCAATAGCCCCCGCAGCCACACGCCCGATCGTCTCCCTGCCGGAAGAGCGTCCGCCGCCCCGGTAGTCCCGGAAACCGTATTTTGCGTCAAAGGTGTAGTCCGCATGTCCGGGACGGTAATAGGAAGCGATTTCGCTGTAGTCCTTCGACTGCTGGTTTTTGTTGTATACCGCAAGGGAAATCGGCGTCCCTGTGGTTTTTCCTTCAAAAACGCCGGAGAGAATTTCCACGGCGTCGTCCTCCTTCCGGGGGGTGGTGTATTTCGACTGCCCCGGTTTCCTGCGGTTTAAAAATTTCTGAATGTCCTCTTCGCATAAAGGCAGCCCTGCCGGACAACCGTCCACCACGACGCCTAAGCCTTTCCCGTGGGATTCTCCCCAGGTGGTAATGCGGAATATATTTCCAAAAGATGAGCCTGCCATACTTTTTCCTCCGTGTTCTTTACAGGTATTTTTCATAGAAGAGACAGGATTACGCTGCTCTTCGTATTAACTATCAAACATTATAAAAGATTTGACTTTCCGTGACAATAAGAATGTGTTAAGATAGCTTAAGATATTTTGAAAATACACAGGAGGTTCCCATGGGAGAACAGTATCTTGTAAAAAAAACAGACAGCCCCATCCGCTGGGAGGTGGAGGTTCCGGGCTCAAAGAGCATGACAAACCGCGCGCTTTTGATGGCGGCGCTGACGGAGGGGACGGTAGAATTAGAGGGAGTGCTTTTTTCCGACGATTCCCGGTATTTCTTAAGTTCCCTGCAGTCTTTGGGTTTCGCATTGACGATAAATGAAAAGGAAAAAAAGGTCACGGTCACCGGGTGCAACGGCGAGATTCCTAAAAAGGAAGCGGAAATTTATGTGGGCAGCGCAGGAACGGCTGCAAGATTTCTGACTGCCATGCTGGGGCTTTCCGACGGGAGTTATACGATTCAGGCGTCGGAGCAGATGAAAAAACGCCCCATGAAGCCGCTGTTTGATTTGTTGGAGGGCATTGGTGCCAAAATCGCTTATTTGGGACAGGAGGGATTCCTGCCTGTCCATATCACCGGGTGCCGGAAAGATGTTGAACAAACGGATAACCGCTGCCCAAAACAGGAGCAGGAATTGTATTTAGAACTGGATATCAGCAAAAGCACCCAGTTTTTAAGCGCTATGCTTTTGATTTCCCCCATGGTAAAGCAGGGATTGAAAATTCATATCACCAGTGAGAAAACCGACGGTTCCTATATCCGCATTACCCGGAAGATGTTAGAAGAGGCGGGAGTGACGGCAGCTTTTGACGGCAGGGATTACACGGTTCCTGCCGGGGCTTCCTATAAAAAGACGCATTACCGGATAGAGCCGGACGTGTCGGCGGCATGTTATTTTTACGGAGCGGCAGCCATCACCGGAGGGACTGCGCTGGTAAAAAATGTGCATTCTGATAACAGCCAGGGCGATATGAAGTTTTTGGAGGTGCTCCGGGAGATGGGGTGCGCAGTGGAGGAAGAGCCGGGGGGCATCCGGGTGACGGGACCGGAAATCGGCAAGTTAAAGGGAATCGAGTTAAATATGAACGATTTTTCCGACCAGGCGCTGACCTTAGCGGCAATAGCGCCCTATGCCAGCTCGAAAGTAAGGATGACAGGAATCGGTCATATCCGGGGACAGGAATCCGACAGGCTCCATGCCATGGCGGCGGAGCTTGGAAAGGCGGGGATCTGCTGTGCGGAGGAACAGTCCGCCATCACAATTTTTCCGGGACAGCCCAAAGCTGCCGTGATTGAGACTTACGAGGACCACCGCGTGGCGATGGCGTTTTCCCTGCTGGGGCTTCGGACAGAAGGAATCGTCATTGACAATCCGGGCTGCTGTAAAAAAACCTTTGAGGAATATTTTGATATTTTAGAACAACTGACAGAGGAAAATTAATCTATCTGCGGCATGGCGCTGTGTGGTGCAGATAGGCTTGGAAGATGAGACAGAAATGGAAAAACAGTGCAGAAAGTAGGAGGATATGTACGAGTTATTAAAGCAGGAGGGAAGGGCAAAACGGGGCGTTTTCCATACCGTTCACGGGGATATCCAGACTCCGGTGTTTATGAATGTAGGAACAGTGGCGGCAATTAAGGGCGCAGTTTCCACGGAAGATTTAGAGACGATTAAGTGTCAGGTGGAGCTTTCTAACACCTATCACCTTCATGTGAGAACCGGGGACAAGCTAATCAAAGAGGTGGGAGGACTGCACAAATTTATGTCCTGGAACCGCCCGATTTTAACGGATTCCGGCGGATTTCAGGTGTTTTCCTTAGCAGGCTTACGGAAAATCAAGGAGGAAGGCGTTTATTTTAATTCCCACATCGACGGGGCAAAAATATTTATGGGACCGGAAGAGAGTATGCAGATACAGTCAAACCTCGGCTCTACCATTGCCATGGCGTTTGATGAATGTGCCCCGGCGCTGGCGGACCGCACCTATGTGGAAAATTCCGTGGCACGGACCACACGATGGTTAGAGCGGTGCAAAACAGAAATGAAGCGGTTAAATTCATTAGAGGATACGGTAAATAAAAAGCAGCTGCTCTTCGGAATTAACCAGGGAGCCATTTTCCCGGATATCAGGATTGACCATGCGAAGCGGATTGCCGAGATGGATTTGGACGGTTATGCAGTGGGCGGTCTTGCAGTGGGGGAGAGCCATGAGGAAATGTACCATATTTTAGATGAGACGGTGCCCTATCTCCCGGTGAACAAGCCAACCTATCTGATGGGAGTGGGAACCCCCGCCAACATTTTAGAGGGCGTGGAGCGGGGCGTGGATTTCTTCGACTGTGTTTATCCCAGCAGAAACGGGCGTCATGGACATGTGTATACCAATCAGGGGAAAATCAATCTTTTCAACCAGAAATACGAGAAAGACATGCGCCCCATTGAGGAGGGCTGCGGCTGTCCCACCTGCCGGCGCTACAGCAGGGCATATGTTCGTCATCTGTTAAAGGCAAAGGAAATGCTTGGAATGCGCCTCTGTGTTCTGCACAACCTCTATTTTTACAATACGATGATGGAGGAAATCCGAAACGCCCTGGATGCCGGAAATTTCCATTCTTATAAAGAAGAAAAGCTTTACAATATGGGACAGATAAACCGGGAGAAAGAGGCGGCGGGGAAATAGCTCTGTCGGGAGGACAATTCTAAAAAAACGATAAAATTGTTATGTTTTCCGGAGAAAATTGTCAGAAGTACTTGCCGAAAGGCTCTGTTTTGTGTAAAATGTGTTTTAGCGTTTGAAAACAAAGAGATTTAGGAGGATAAAAGATGTTAGCAATATTAGCAGATTCCAGTGCGGCAGCAGGGGCTACTGCAGCAGGATGGGGAGGAATGATTCTCTGGCTGGTAATTTTATTTGCGTTTATGTATTTCTTTATGATTCGTCCGCAGAAAAAAGAACAACAGAAAAAAACTTCCATGCTTTCTGAGCTTGCAGTGGGCGACACGGTTCTTACCACCAGCGGATTTTACGGGACTGTCATTGATATTGATGACGATACGGTTATCGTAGAGTTCGGAAGCAACAAAAACTGCCGTATTCCAATGCAGAAGGCTGCCATCTCTGCCGTAGAGAAGCCGGAAGAAGCAGAATAATAAATAAGGACAACGGAAACCTGTTATGACGAGAAATCTGCATAACAGGTTTTTTCATAATGTTATCTGAAAATCAGGGAGAGAAAGTCAATGCAGCTTGAAAGCGAAAAAGGTACGAGGAAAATAACATATTTTATTGTGGCAGCAGCTGTCAGCGTCCTGTTTTTACTGCTGTGCGCCTGCAAGCAGATTTACCCCTTTGGGGAGGGAACCATTGACACCATAGATTTTGGGAGCCAGTGGGTTCCGGCATATTATCATGTGTGGGATTTCCTTCATGGGGAGGGCAGCCTGTTATTTGACTGGAATGCGGCGGGAGGCATGAATTTTTCCGGCTCAGCTTCCCAGTTTGTGCTGTTAAGCCCCTTTAATCTGCTGTTCCTTTTTATCGGGCGGGACCAGATACAGCATTTTATGACCTTTTTTATCCTGATAAAATTAGCGGCAATGGGACTTTCCATGTGCTTTTTTCTGGAGAAACGGAGCCGGGGGCTTCGGGAAGAAATCCCATGGATTGCAGCTGAAAGCACTGCCTATGCTCTAAGCGGTTATACCTTTCAGTATTACGGCATGGGCTGGGTGGATGTGGCGGTGGTTCTGCCGATTCTGATTCATTGCTTTGAGGGAATGGCAAAAAAAGAGCAGAACTGGAAACCCGGCAGATATGCCATCGGTTATACGCTTTGCCTGACGCTGGTATTTGTCATAAGCATTCCCCAGGCGTACATGGTCTGCATTTTTCTGATACTCTATGCGGGAGGATATTTTTTTATTAAGCGGGAGGACGGAACCTGCGCCAAAGGAGGTATGCTGAAATTCGGACTGGTTTCCCTGCTTTCCTTAGGGTTATCCGCTGTTGTCTTTCTGCCTGCAGCCCTTAGCATTTTACGCTCCTACCGGATGTCCGGGGCGGAAAACGGAGCGGGAAACGGATATTTCTGGCTGCTTGGACAGAGCGGCATGGACGCTCAGATAAAATGGATTATGCTGCTGGGGGTACTGCTTCCGTTTTTGTATCTGATTGTCACGGTGAGGAAAAAACGGAGCTGTCTCTGGCAGAGTTATCTTGCGGCGGTTATGGTCATTCCTGTGGTGGTGGAGGCGGTGAATTTGGTATGGCATATGGGGACGTATATGTGCTTCCCCATGCGCCACGGCTATATGATGATTTTTGCCATTCTCGCTATGGCGTATGAGCGGTATCAGGAGCGGTTGTCGGAGGAAAAGGCAAAAAACGAGAGAGAAGGGAAGCGCGTTTTAACGGAAAAGGGATTGCCGGAAAGTGGAAAGCCTTTGCACTTTCCGGCGAAAAGGAAGACTATTTTAACTGTGGCAGTTCTGGCGGCATGGGGTGTTCTGACTTTCGGAATCGGAATGAACGCCCTGTTTTCCAATACCCATGGGGAGGAAAAAGAGGTGGATTTTGTCCGGGACGCAGAGGAAATCGGGACGGCTCTTGCGGAGGATGGCGATGTATTTCATAAAGTAAAAATTGCAGACGCCTCGTTAGACAGCAATTACCCGCTGATTGCAGGGGTATCTTCCTATTCTAATAATCTGCATATTTTAACGGCGGAGCAGATTAACGCCCTAAGAAGCCTGGGGTATTCCCAGATATGGACAAGGCTCAGCGATACCGGAGGAACGCTGTTTTCTGATGCGCTTTTAGGGTATCGGTATACGGTGAACCATAAGCAGTCAGGCAATGGGGACGCCATGGAAATGTCCTGCTATGAAAATTATGGGGATACGGAGCATTTTTCTATTCTGAAAAATAAATATACCTACGGGACAGGGCTTAGGATAGATTTGGAGAGCTACCGGCAGTACAATGGAGCGGCTTCTGACAATGTGTTTGAAAACCAGAATATGATTTCTAATATGCTGTTTGGAGCGGACTTTTTTACCTCATGGACAGAAAGCTTTGCAGACGAAAAGGCGAATGAGACGCTGATTTATGAAATTCCGGTGGAAAAAGAGGGGATGCTGTATCTCTATTCCAAGGAGCTTTCCGGTGCGGAGATTTTTGTCAACGGGGAGCAGGTGCCGGTTCCAAGTTATGAAAATCTCCATGGGACGCATTACCTCTCGGAGCATAATAACGGTATTCTCACCTTAGGGCTGTTTGAGGGGGAGACGGTGACAGTGGAAATCCGCCAGACCTGTTACGACACGATGATACCAAAGCAGATACAGTTTGGCATATTGGACATGGCGGCGTTTACTGACAGTGTGGAAGCCTGCCGGGAAGATACGGTCACCTATGAATTAGGAAAGAAATCCTGCAGGATTTCGGCATATGCGGAGGAAGAAGAGTTTCTGCTTCTGCCTGTCAATGCGGATGGCGGTTTTAAATGCACCATTAATGGCGGGGAAGAGGGAATGGCAAGAATTTTTGGGAATCTGATGCTGCTGCAGTTAAAGCCAGGAGAAAATGAGATTGTCCTTAACTTTGTGCCGGGCGGATTGGAAAAAGGGGCTGCTGTTACCATATTGGCAGTGCTGGTATTGGTTCTGTGGGCGGCGTTGGCGAAAATAAAAGCGGCGGATAACGTCATTGGAAAAATTTATGAAAGGCTGTCCTGTGTGGTACTGGTGGTGTTTGCGCTGGTGTATGCGGTGTGCCTGCTGGCGGTGTATGCGGTGCCTGTGATTTATTCGCTTTATTTGAGAATATTTGGGACAATCGGTTAAAGATAGCTGCTATCTGTGCCCTGTTTTTGATTCTATATTATAAAGTAATGGAAAATACCCTTATTATAACTTGTATTTATAAAAGACATAAAAAAGAAAAATAGAATCAAAGGTTGCAATGTTTCTTCTGATACATTATTATAGATTTTATACATACTGTCTGCGTTTTTATCAGGAAATTATGCTGTGGAACGCATTTATTTCAGAAGCTGTGAGAACTGTTATGATTGGCAGTTTTTGTAAGTGGCACGAAGCGTTTTTTTGACAGGCATAATGGGAAAACAGACGGCATATCAGGAAAGAGGGATTAGACATGGAATGTAAAATTGGTGTGATTTCAGGCGACGGAATCGGTCCTGAAATTGTGGCAGAGGCAAAAAAGGTATTAGATAAAATCGGGGAAACCTATCAGCATACCTTTCATTATGAAGATATTTTAATGGGAGGCTGTTCCATTGACGCCACAGGTGTTCCGCTGACAGACGAAGCAATCGCAGCGGCAAAGGCATCGGACGCAGTACTGATGGGCTCCATCGGCGGCAATACCGCCACGTCTCCCTGGTACAAATTAGCGCCGGAGCTAAGACCGGAGGCAGGGCTTTTGAAACTGCGCAAATCATTGAATTTATTTGCCAACCTAAGACCTGCTTATTTATATGAAGAATTAAAGGCGGCGTGTCCGCTGCGGGACGATATCATCGGGGACGGCTTTGATATGATGATTATGCGCGAGCTGACCGGAGGTCTTTATTTCGGGGAAAGAAGGACAGAGGCGGTGGACGGTGTGATGACAGCCACCGACACTTTGACCTATAATGAGAATGAAATCCGCAGAATCGCAAAACGCGGTTTTGACATTGCCATGAAGCGCAGAAAGAAGGTCACCAGCGTGGATAAGGCGAATGTTCTGGATTCCTCAAGGCTTTGGAGAAAAGTGGTGGAGGAAGTGGCAGCGGATTATCCGGAAGTGACCTATGAGCATATGTTAGTGGATAACTGTGCCATGCAGTTAGTGAAAGACCCGAAACAGTTCGACGTGATTTTAACGGAAAATATGTTTGGCGATATCTTATCCGACGAGGCGAGCATGGTGACAGGCTCCATCGGAATGCTCTCAAGCGCCAGCTTAAACGACACCAAATTCGGACTTTATGAGCCCAGCGGCGGCTCCGCACCGGATATTGCAGGAAAAGGCATTGCAAATCCAATCGCAACTATTTTGAGCGCAGCCATGATGCTCCGCTATACCTTTGATTTAGACAAAGAGGCGGACGCCATTGAAGCGGCGGTAAAACAGGTATTGAAAGAAGGTTACCGCACCATCGACATTATGCCCCAGGAAGAGGAGAAAAAATCTTCCGTGACACAGGTGGGAACTTCTCAGATGGGCGATTTGATTTGCGGGCATATAAATTAGTGTGATGAACGCTTGATAATCAGGCAGACCTGCCTGCCTAAGTTTTTTTTTCAGTACCAACGGTTTACTGCACTAGAAACAGGAAATATTGACAGAGAAGATAGTTTCGGGCAGAGAAAGTTTAATAATGGAGGTTTGACATATGAAGAGTGATAATGTAAAAGCGGGAATGCAGCAGGCGCCCCACAGAAGCCTTTTTAATGCGTTAGGCTTCACCGAGGAAGAAATGAAAAAGCCTATGGTAGGTATCGTAAGCTCCTACAACGAAATCGTACCGGGGCATATGAACTTAGATAAAATCGTCAACGCCGTAAAATTAGGCGTTGCAGAAGCCGGAGGAGTTCCGGTGGTATTTCCAGCTATCGCAGTCTGTGACGGTATCGCCATGGGACATGTGGGCATGAAATATTCCTTAGTAACAAGAGATTTGATTGCGGATTCCACCGAGTGTATGGCGTTAGCGCATCAGTTTGACGCTCTTGTCATGGTGCCGAACTGTGACAAAAACGTACCGGGACTTCTGATGGCGGCGGCACGTATCAATGTACCTACCGTATTTGTTTCCGGCGGTCCTATGTTAGCAGGCCATGTCAAAGGACAGAAACGAAGCCTTTCTTCCATGTTTGAGGCAGTGGGCTCCTATGCGGCAGGCACCATGACGGAGGAAGAGGTAAGGGAGTACGAAGAAAAAGTATGTCCTACCTGCGGCTCCTGCTCCGGCATGTACACCGCAAACTCCATGAACTGTCTCACCGAGGCTCTTGGTATGGGACTTCGCGGAAACGGAACCATCCCGGCAGTTTATTCCGAGCGTATTAAATTAGCAAAACACGCCGGAATGGCAGTGATGGAAATGCTCCGCAAGGATATCCGCCCAAGGGATATTATGACCAAGGACGCCATTTTAAACGCTCTCACCGTAGATATGGCGTTAGGCTGTTCCACCAACAGTATGCTGCATCTTCCAGCCATCGCCCATGAAATCGGCTTTGACTTTGATATTGCATTTGCAAACCCAATCAGTGAGAAAACACCAAACCTCTGCCATCTTGCTCCGGCAGGTCCGACCTACATGGAGGATTTAAACGAGGCAGGCGGCGTCTACGCTGTTATGAAAGAACTGGCGGACATCGGTCTTTTACATACCGACTGCATGACCGTAACCGGAAAAACCGTAGGCGAGAACATCAAAGACGCAGTAAATAAGAATCCAGAAGTTATCCGTCCGGTTGACAATCCATACAGCAAAACCGGTGGTCTTGCCGTATTAAAAGGAAACTTAGCTCCGGACGGCAGCGTTGTAAAACGCTCCGCAGTCTGCGACGAAATGATGGTGCACGAAGGCCCTGCCAGAGTATTCGACTGTGAGGAGGACGCCATCGCAGCCATAAAGGGCGGTAAAATTGTAGCAGGCGACGTGGTAGTTATCCGCTACGAAGGACCAAAAGGCGGTCCGGGTATGCGTGAAATGTTAAATCCAACCTCCGCTATCGCAGGAATGGGCTTAGGCTCCTCCGTAGCCCTGATAACCGACGGACGTTTCTCCGGCGCCAGCCGCGGAGCCTCCATCGGTCACGTTTCCCCGGAGGCAGCCGTAGGCGGTCCAATCGCCCTGATAGAAGAGGGAGACATCATCCAAATCAACATTCCTGAGATGACCTTAAATGTAGCCCTTTCCGACGAAGAACTCGCCGCCAGAAAAGCTAAATGGCAGCCGAGAGAGCCAAAAGTAACCTCCGGTTACCTGAAACGCTACGCTTCCTTAGTAACCTCAGGAAACCGCGGAGCTATCTTACAGCTTCCGGAGGAAAATAAGTAAAACACACAACGAAAGGAGATACAGTTTCATGCAGTTGACAGGAGCCCAAATCGTCATCGAGTGCTTAAAAGAGCAGGGCGTAGACACCGTATTCGGCTACCCCGGCGGCGCTATTTTAAACGTCTATGACGAATTATATAAACACAAGGGCGAGATACGTCATGTCTTAACCTCCCACGAACAGGGAGCATCCCACGCGGCAGACGGCTATGCCAGAAGCACCGGAAAGGTGGGCGTGTGCTTTGCAACCTCCGGTCCCGGAGCCACAAACCTGGTGACAGGAATCGCAACCGCTTACATGGATTCCGTTCCCATGGTGGCAATCACATGTAACGTAACCGTGCCGCTGTTAGGAAAAGACAGTTTTCAGGAAATAGATATTGCGGGAATTACCACTCCCATAACCAAACATAACTTTATCGTAAAGGATATCAATCAGTTAGCCGACACCATCCGCCGCGCCTTTAAAATCGCAAAAAAAGGCAGACCAGGTCCGGTGTTAGTGGATATTCCAAAGGATGTGACGGCGGCAAAAACCGAGTACACATTTACGGAACCGGAAGAGATACCTCCGGTGACAGACACCATCCGGGAAGAGGATATCGAGAAGGCGCTTTCCATGATTACGAAAGCGGAGAAACCATACATATTTGTGGGGGGCGGAGCCGTTATTTCCGGCGCTTCAGAGGAATTAGAAGAGTTCATAGGAAAAGTGGATGCTCCGGTCTGTGACACTCTGATGGGAAAGGGCGCTTTTGACGGAACAAAAGACCTTTATACCGGAATGCTGGGAATGCACGGAACAAAGACCTCGAATTTAGGCGTCAGCGAATGTGACCTTCTGATTGCATTAGGCGTCCGTTTTTCAGACCGTGTGCTGGGCAATGCACAGAAGTTTGCTTCCCAGGCGCAGATTTTACAGATTGATGTGGACGCAGCGGAAATCAACAAAAATATTCAGGTGGACGCCTGTGTCATCGGTGATTTGAAAGAGGTCTTAAAGGAAATCAACAGTAAATTAGAACAGCAGAAACACGAAGCATGGATTTCTCATATGATGGAATGGAAAGAGAAATACCCGCTGACTTATCCGAAGGAGGGGTTAAGCGGTCCTTTCGTGGTGGAGGAGGTATACCGTGCCACGAAGGGCGAGGCAGTGATTGTGACCGAGGTAGGGCAGCATCAGATGTGGGCGGCGCAGTATTATAAATACAAAAACCCCAGAACCTATCTTTCCTCCGGCGGTCTCGGCACCATGGGCTACGGTCTTGGCGCAGCCATCGGGGCGCAGATTGCCAATCCGGAAAAACAGGTCATCAACATTGCAGGGGACGGCTGCTTCCGTATGAATATGAACGAGATTGCCACCGCAGTGCGGGAAAAACTGCCTTTGATTGAGATTGTGGTCAATAACCATGTGCTCGGCATGGTACGCCAGTGGCAGGATTTGTTCTATGAAAAGAGATATTCCGCCACGGTGTTAGATGACGGCGTGGATTTCGTAAAATTAGCGGAGGCAATGGGAGCCACAGGCTACCGCGCCACCACGCAGGAGGAGTTTAAAAAAGCGCTGCAGCTGGCATTAGAAGCGGATACTCCGGTATTAATCGACTGTATCATTGATTGTGATGACAAGGTCTGGCCTATGGTAGCCCCCGGAGCAGCAATCAGTTCTTCCTTTACGGGAGAGGATTTAGAAAAAGAACAGCAGAACGCATAGTCATTTACTGCATGGCAGAAATAGATAGTTATGGACAGTCAGGCAGCCAGTAAATAGAAAATGGGATAAAATTAGGGGTCGCGAAAGCGGCAGAATGGAGGAAAAAATGAGCAGAGTATATAATTTTTCTGCAGGTCCGGCAGTGTTACCGGAAGAAGTGTTACAGGAAGCAGCGGAGGAAATGTTAGATTACAAGGGCAGCGGCATGTCCGTTATGGAGATGAGCCACCGTTCCAAAGTGTATGACACCATTATCAAAGAAGCAGAGCAGGATTTAAGGGATTTAATGAATATCCCTGACAATTACAAGGTACTGTTCTTACAGGGCGGCGCTTCTCAGCAGTTTGCCATGATTCCGATGAACCTGATGAAAAATAAAAAAGCAGGCTACATTGTAACAGGACAGTGGGCGAAGAAAGCATATCAGGAGGCTGGTATTTACGGCGAGGCAATCAAACTGGCTTCTTCTGAGGATAAGACATTTTCCTATATTCCGGACTGCTCTGACTTAGACATTCCTGAGGATGTGGATTACGTTTATATCTGCGAGAACAACACCATTTACGGAACAAAATATAAAGAGCTTCCGAATACCAAAGGTCATACCTTAGTGGCAGACGTTTCCTCCTGCTTTTTATCTGAGCCGGTAGACGTTACAAAATACGGCGTGATTTACGGCGGCGTCCAGAAAAATATCGGTCCGGCAGGCGTGGTAATCGTTATCATCCGTGAGGATTTAATCACAGAGGATACCTTACCGGAAACACCTACCATGTTAAAATACAAAATTCATGCAGACAACGATTCTTTATACAACACTCCGCCTGCATACGGCATTTACATCTGCGGCAAAGTGTTTAAATGGTTAAAGAAAATGGGCGGACTTTCCGTAATGAAAGAGCGCAACGAGGAAAAGGCAAAAATCCTTTACGATTTCTTAGACCAGAGCAAGCTCTTTAAGGGAACCGTTGTTCCGAAGGACCGTTCTCTGATGAACGTGCCTTTTGTCACCGGAGATGAGGAGTTAGACGCTAAATTTGTCAAAGAAGCCACAGCGGCAGGCTTTGTAAACTTAAAGGGACACCGTACCGTAGGCGGTATGAGAGCTTCCATTTACAACGCAATGCCGAAAGAGGGCGTGGAGAAATTAGTGGAATTTATGAAGAAATTTGAGGAGGAAAACGCATAATGTTTCAGTATAACTGCTTAAATCCCATTGCCGGGGTAGGGCTGGATTTATTTTCTGAGGACTACAAAAAAGTAGATGATATGAAGGATGCAGATGCGGTGCTGGTAAGAAGCGCTGCCATGCACGACTTGGATTTACCGGAGAACCTTCTGGCAGTGGCACGTGCCGGAGCCGGAGTCAACAATATTCCGCTGGATAAATGTGCGGAGCAGGGTATTGTTGTATTCAATACACCAGGTGCAAACGCCAACGGCGTAAAAGAGCTGGTATTTGCCGGAATGTTATACGCTTCCCGTGATATCGTAGGCGGTATCGACTGGTGCTTGGAAAATCAGAACGACGAGAACATTGCAAAAACTGCCGAGAAACAGAAAAAGAATTTTGCAGGAACTGAGATTTCCGGTAAAAAATTGGGTGTTATCGGTTTAGGAGCCATCGGTGTGTTAGTGGCAAATGCCGCTATCCATATGGGAATGGAGGTTTACGGATACGACCCTTACATCTCTGTTTCCGCAGCATGGAATTTATCCAGAAGCGTAAAGCATATCAGCAATGTGGATGATATTTACCGGGAATGCGATTACATTACCATCCATGTGCCGTTACTGGATTCCACAAGAAAAATGATTAATGCAGATGCCATTGCATTGATGAAACCAACCACCATCGTTTTAAACTTTGCAAGAGATTTGCTGGTGGACGAAGAGGCAATGGTGGACGCTTTGGCAGCGGGAAAAGTACATAAATATGTATCTGATTTCCCGAATACCACCACCGTTGGGGCAAAGGGCTGTATCGTAACGCCGCACCTTGGAGCTTCCACCGCAGAGTCCGAGGACAACTGTGCCATTATGGCAGTGCGTGAAATCCGTGACTACTTAGAGAACGGAAATATCGTTCATTCCGTAAACTTCCCGGACTGCAGCATGGCAGCATGTACTACCGCAGGAAGAATCAGCATTCTTCACCGCAATGTGAAGGGTATGTTAAGCCAGTACACCACAATTTTAGGTGACGCAGGCATCAACATTGACGGAATGGCAAACAAATCCAAGGGAGATTATGCCTATGCCATTCTCGATGTAGACAGCCCGGTGACGGACGAAGTCATTGAGAAACTGAAAAATACCGAAGGCGTTTTAAGAGCACGTAAGATACAGTAAATTCATAAAAGGGGATAAGGAATGGCAGACATCAGACCATTTATGAGCATCAGACCAAACAGGGGGAAGGCAGCGCAGATTGCTGCCCTCCCTTATGATGTTTATAACAGAAAAGAAGCAACCGAAGAAGTAGAGAGACATCCGGAGTCATTTTTAGCTATAGACCGTGCAGAGACGGGATTTCCGATTTCTGTGGACATGTATGACGACAGGGTATACCAGAGAGCCCATGATTTGCTGTGGGAAAAAGCAGAGGACGGGACATTCATAAAAGAGGACAAAAAATGTTATTATATTTATGAACTGACCATGAATGGAAGAACTCAGACCGGAATTACCGCCTGCGCCTCCATCGACGATTATGTCAATGAGGTAATCAAGAAGCATGAGAATACCAGGGAGGAAAAGGAAATTGACCGTATCAAGCACGTAGACCGCTGCGACGCCCAGACCGGACCGATTTTCCTTGCGTACCGTTCCAATGAGATTATCAATGAAGTGGTGGCAGAGGTGAAGAAGGGGGAAGCAGAGTACGACTTCACCTCTGACGACGGTGTAAGGCACCGGGTATTTGTGATTTCTGATGACGATATGATTGCAAAAGTGCAGCAGGCATTTGCGGGTATCGGGGAAATCTATATTGCAGACGGGCATCACCGGGCGGCTTCTGCGGTAAAAGTTGGGTTAAAGCGCCGCAGTGAAAATCCAGACTATGACGGAACGGAAGAGTTTAACTATTTCCTGTCAGTGCTGTTCCCGGACGACCAGCTGATGATTATGGATTATAACCGTGTGGTGAAGGACTTGAATGGAAATTCCTTTCAGAGCTTTTTAAAGGAGGTTTCCAGAAGGTTTGACGTGACAGAGCTAACCGGACAGGAAGAGAAAAAGCCAAAGGAAAAGGGCAGCTTTACCATGTATATGGAAAACCACTGGTATCTGTGTAAAATCCGGGAAGAGGATAAGGCGGAGGCAGCAGGCGACCCGGTGAAGAGTCTTGATGTTTCTATGCTGTATCATTTGCTGCTTCATCCGGTGCTTGGCATCGGCGACCCGAAAACAGACGGCAGAATCGATTTTGTGGGCGGTATCCGTGGAACGGAGGAATTGGTGCGCCGGTGTGAGGATGACTGCGCCGTAGCTTTTGCCATGTACCCAACCTCTATCGGGGAGCTGTTTGATGTGGCGGACGCAGGACTTTTAATGCCACCGAAATCCACCTGGTTTGAGCCTAAGCTGCGCAGCGGGCTTTTTATCCATGCGCTTTCCTGAGGGTTGGCTGTCAGAATAGTATTTCATCGTTTTGGAACGCCTGTGGAGATAGCAGGGAGCAGAGCGTAGAAACGAGGTCGATGAAGCAGGAAGCCCTTTGACTTTGGACAATGGGTAATTCACAAAGAAAGTACGAAAGGATGTAGGTAGATATGTTAAAGCAGGCAGGACTGCTTCTTACGGCAGGAACAAATTCTTTTTCCGATGCGACAGAGGCAATGGAAGTGTTTAATAATGCGCAGGCAGGGCTGCAGGAGGTGGCGGAAAATCCCGGCATCATAAGAACCTGGCTGGAGGGACTGGTGCCGGATTTGCTGAATTTTGCCCTGCAGGTAGTTATCGCCCTTGTGGTCTATACCATTGGTGGACGTCTGATACGTCTGCTGTTAAAGATGGTGGGAAAAACGATGGACAAGCGGGGGACGGACGAGGGTGTAAAGCAGTTTTTGCTTCCCCTTATCAAATATAGTCTTTATGTCGTACTGATATTTATTATCATGGGGCTTTTCGGAATCGCCACTACCTCAGCTGTGGCAGTGCTGGGTTCTGCGGGCGTGGCAATCGGTCTTGCCCTGCAGGGAAGTCTTTCAAACTTTGCCGGAGGCGTGCTGCTTCTCCTGTTAAAGCCGTTCCATGTGGGCGATTATATTGTGGAGCATTCGGGAGGAAAAGAGGGAACAGTTGCGGAGATTTCCATTTTTTATACCAAGCTTCTGACTGCTGACAACAAATTAGTGGCGGTACCCAACGGAACCCTTGCGAACTGCAGTATCACCAACGTCTCAGCGGTGGACAGGCGCAGGGTGGACGTTGCAGTGGGGATTGCCTACGAAGCGGATATCCGGGAGGCAAAAGAGGTGCTGTACCAGACCGCAGAAAGCGACCCGGCGAGGCTGCCGGAGGAAGAGGCAGTGGTTTTTGTGGACAGTCTGGGGGATTCCTCTGTGAATATGGGCGTCCGTATCTGGGTTGCGGCAGAAGATTACTGGACGGCAAAGTGGCGCCTGACAGAAAATGTGAAGTATGCTCTGGATGAAAAGGGGATTTCTATTCCTTATCAGCAGATTGATGTGCAGATTAAGCAATAAGTAAAGCACATATTATAAGTAAAGAGGAAACTACCCTGGCTTAGTGGTAGTTTCCTCTTTTTTGACAGATAGAAAATGGTGTTACTGGATGTTACATTTGAATGATGAGATAGAGATGCTTACAGTTTTAAGTCCAATAAGTTTCTATATAATTTTGCGCCTCTTTTGCGGAGAGATGGTATTTTGATGCTAATTTTGAAAGGGCATCTTCCTTGGAAATACCAAATTCCTGACAGGTTTCTATCAAAATTTTAATATCCTCCTGCTTGGCTTCTGTTTTGCCCTCTTCTTTACTTTCTTCCCGAATCATTTGTTCCCATTCCCAAGATTTCATATAGCTGATACTGACCTCCTTTTGCCGTTTGACCTTATTGACGAGGTTTTCCACAGCGGCAATGTCCTGATTGGTGACGTTTGCCGCTGTGGTTTCTTCTAAGTATTTTAACATATCCTTAAGTTCCTGACTAGGGTTTCCTTCGGTTCCTCTGGTATAAAGAAAAATCTTTTTTGCACCGTCATCATAGGGAAGAGAATTTTCCTCTACACACTGGTTTTGTATGGTGTATACCATGCGTTTTTTCCCGAAGGGGTCGTAGGGGAGAATAGTGATAATGACGACCTCCGGCAATGCCTGATAGGACATGTCAGAGGCGAGAAGCTGTGTGTCAATTAGACCGTGATAGTAGCGCATTCGTTTGGGAAGAGTATCTTTTTCATAACGCTGGTTAGGTTCAATGTCGTAGATGGCAGGGATGACTTCGGCATCAAGAGACGTTTTATTGTCAAGAGATGCTTCACAGCCAAGAGATGCTTCACCGCCAAGAGACGTTTCACAGCCAGGAGAAGGTTCGCATTCATCAGAAACGGCTTTGATATAAGCGTCCATTCGAATCCCGTGCCGGTGTGTATCAATGCCGGGAATGTCCTTCTGCGGCACAACGTGAACATTCCGAATGGGTTTTCCTAAGATGGTGCTAAGCAGAATACGGCAAAATTCTTCGCTGATATCCTCCTGTAACAGCATTTGCCGGAAGAGAAAGTCATCTAATAGGTTTAAGTCCTCTAATTTGCGAAAATGGAGCTTACTTGTGGTGTCATCTGGTGAAGCAGATAAAAAAGTGTTTTCGGGCATAAAAATCCTCCTTTGAAGTTTTTAAAGTATGATAACTGCGGCGAACAGCCGTGACCTCTGCTTTGCAGAAGTGAAATGTAAAAACAGATACTTCCATTGTAAAATCCGTGGAAGTAATAACGTGTAACAGATGAAATATATTTCAAAAACATTTATAAATGTAAACTGATTATAATACAGATGGGAAGAAGTGGCAAGAAGAATCTTTGAAAGGAGGTTCTATTTGTGCAATTTGCTGATAGCAGTTAGGACAATTCGTTTTGAAGTTTAAAACGGCTTGTATTTTTAGAAAAAATGTATACCGATTATCTTGTACTAAGAAATGCCAGGTGCTAAAATGTGAGTAAAGAAATTGAAAGACCAGCGAAACAATTTAAGAAACAGCTGTTATCAGATAGCATACTTTCCCCGAAACACATGGAGAACTGTTCTTGAAAAGTTATGCAGGAGTACAGAGGGGAGATTGAAAATGAAGGACAAAAGAAGGATGAAAAACAGGCTGTTGGCATTATTTCTGGCGATAACAATGATAGTCACGTCGCAGGGGCTTCCAACACTGGCGGAGACAGTGGGAACGGAAGTATCTGATACAAATATAGTGACTATATCTGGTACGGAGGAAGAACTGTCGAAACAGGAAATGACAACTGAGATGGAAGAACCAGAACAACTAACAGAAGAATCGGAACTAAAAGCCGATTCTGCATCTCCGGCAAATCCGGTACATCACTGCACAAAAAAGAGTGGCGGCAGTGATTATACTGACTGGTCATATATTTATTTTGGCAGCTATCCACAAACCGAAGTTACAGGAGATGCCCTGACAACGGCAATTACCGGAGCCGCATATGATGACAATGGAGATGCCTGGGTGAACGGTATAAAATATCGCAGAATCAGTAAAAGCGATACAAATTATAGTGGTTATTTTGGTGACAGTACCTATCGTTATTTTAAGTGGAATCGTATTAAGTGGCGTGTACTGCAGAATGACGGAAATACTCTGTTTGTGATGGCAGACAGTGGCTTAGACTGTAAGGATTATCATGACCCGGTTGATTCCATTACATGGAAGAGCTGTACCCTGCGCCGGTGGTTAAATAATGATTTTTATGAGACTGCTTTCAGCAGTGCAGAGCAGGGAGCAATCGCAGAACAAACGGTACTGAATGAAGATAATCCATCTTACGGTACAGAGGGAGGAAATAATACAAGCGACAAAGTTTGTCTGCTTTCTATCGGGGAAGTGACAAATCCGTCTTATGGCTTTTGTGAAGCGAGCGGAACATATTCAGCTAGTCGCTGGGTTCAGCCGAGCAGTTATGCACATGCAAGAGGTGTCTATACAGGTGGAAATGCCACCGGATATTGGTGGCTGCGTTCGCCGGGGCGTTATGCCCATTATGCCGCGAGTATTTACGGCAGCGGGTACGTCAGTGGGAATGGCAATAGTGTCAACACTGACAGTCACGCTGTTGTGCCAGTTTTGCATATTAATCTATCCTCTTCGCTCTGGTCGCTTAACGATGATGGTACCAGTGGTTCAGGAGGAAATGCTTCCGATACGACGAGCCGCACAGAGCGTATTATAATTTCCGCACCCTCTAAGAAAATTGCCGCTGGTCAAAAGGTGCAGCTTAAAGCTGAAATAATCCCTAAAAATGCCACAAACCAGAAAGTGACGTGGAAATCCAGCAACAAGGAATATGCAACGGTAGATACTAAGGGTATCGTAACCACTAAGAAGGCGGGAAAAGGAAAGACAGTCACCATTACAGCCACAGCCCAAGATGACAGCGGCATCAAAGCATCTATCAAAATCAAAATAATGAAAAATGCCGTTACTAAGGTAAAGATAAAAAATGCTCCGAAAACCTTGAAGGTGAAAAATAGCATAACCTTAAAAACAGCTGTTTTCACCAACGGAAGTAATGCCAATAAGATATTGGAATGGACAAGCTCCAATTCCAAATTTGCCACAGTAACTTCCGAGGGGAGAGTAACAGCAAAGAAAGCCGGAAAAGGAAAGACAGTTACCATTACAGCGATGTCTACAGACGGTACAAACAAGAAAGCAAAAGTAAAAATCAAAATTAAATAAGCCAGATAATATAAGTAAAAGAGGAAATCACCCCGATTCGGCGGTAATTTCCTCTTTTAAATAGAAAATGGTGCTGTTAGATGTTACATTTGAATGATAAGATAGAGCGTCTTATGGTTTTAAGTCCAATAAGTTATTATATAATTTTGTGCCTCTCTTGCGGAGAGGTGGTATTTTGATGCTAATTTTGAAAGGGCATCTTCTTTAGAAATGCCAAATTCCTGACAGGTTTCTATTAAGATTTTAATATCTTCCTCCCTGGTGTCGTCCCGAATCGCCTGTTCCCATTCCCAAGATTTCATATAGCTGATACTGACCTCCTTTTGCCGTTTGACCTTATTGACGAGGTTTTCCACAGCGGCAATGTCCTGATTGGTGACGTTTGCCGATGTGGTTTCTTCTAAGTATTTTAGCATATCCTTAAGTTCTTGGCTAGGGTTTCCCTCGGTTCCTTTGGTGTAAAGAAAAATTTTTTTTGCACCGTCATCATAGGGAAGAGAATTTTCCTCTACACACTGGTTTTGTATGGTGTATACCATGCGTTTTTTCCCGAAGGGGTCGTAGGGGAGAATAGTGATAATGACAACCTCCGGCAATGCCTGATAGGACATGTCAGTGGCGAGAAGCTGTGTGTCAATTAAACCGTGATAATAGCGCATTCGTTTGGGCAGAGTATCTTTTTCATAACGCTGGTTAGGTTCAATGTCATAGATGGCAGGGATAACTTCGGCATCAAGAGAGGTTTCATTGTCAAGAGAGGCTTCACAGCCAGGAGAGGCTTCACAGCCAGGAGAAGGTTCGTATTCATCAGAAACGGCTTTGATATAAGCGTCCATTCGAATCCCGTGCCGGTGTGTATCAATGCCGGGAATGTCCTTCTGCGGGACTACGTGAACTTTCCGGATAGGTTTCCCTAAGATAGTGCTAAGCAGAATACGGCAAAATTCTTCGCTGATATCCTCCTGTAACAGCATTTGCCGGAAGAGAAAGTCATCTAATAGGTTTAAGTCCTCTAATTTACGAAAATGGAGTTTTGCTGTTGTGTTTGGTGAAGCAGATAAAAAAGTGTTTTCAGGCATAAAAATCCTCCTTTGAAGTTTTTCATTGATGATAACTGCGGCGAACAGCCGTGACCTCTGCCTTGCAGAAGCGAAGTGTAAAAACAGATACTTCCATTGCAAAATCCGTGGAAGTAATAACGTGTAACAGATGAAATATATTTCAAAAACATTTATAAATGTAAACTGATTATAATACAGATGGGGAGAGGTGGCAAGCAGAATCTTTGAGAAGAGATTTTATTTGTGCATTTTTCCGGTATCGACCATCGGTTTCTTTCAAATGTCTGTAACAGGAAGAGCAGCGATGGTTCGCCGAAATAAATTGACAAAGTACAGAATATATGCTAACTTTATTTATGGAAAATTGTGTTGGCAGACACATTTTTCATAAGTGCGAAATGCACGGGCTGGCGACAGCAAGAGTTTACACGTATTTTTTAGGAGGGTTTTAGTTATGCAGCAGGGAACTGTAAAATGGTTTAATGCAAAAAAAGGTTATGGATTTATTTCAGATGAGGCAGGAAATGACGTATTCGTACATTTCTCCGCACTGAACATGGATGGATTCAAGGAGTTGAAAGACGGCGAGAAAGTTGAGTTTGAAGTGACTGAGGGCGACAAAGGTCCGCAGGCAGCAAATGTGACACGTATCGCATAAAAGAATATATCTGATGAATACTAACCGAAAGAGGATGTGTGGTACATCCTCTTTTTTAAGTGGAAAATCTATGATATAATGAGCGCAAGTGAGCCAACATGTTTACATGATTGGCGAACGGCGAAATTATTGAGTGAGCTGTGCTCACGATATAATGAGCGCAAGCGAGAAGGGCATACAAGTATGTCCGGCGAGCGGCGAATGTTAATCATGTGCCGCTTTTGCACATGATATAATCTACTTTATATGAAAATATTGGAGGATTCTATGAAACTGACAGACTTACAAGCATACGAAATCTTAGAACAGCGCCCTTTAGAGGACTTGAACTCCGAGGGCTGTATTTTACGCCACAAAAAGAGCGGCGCAAGGATTGCCGTCATTTCCAACGACGACGATAACAAAGTATTTTACGTGGGCTTCCGCACCCCGCCGGAGGATTCCACCGGAGTGCCCCACATTATTGAACACACCGTGCTCTGTGGTTCTGATAAATATCCGGTGAAGGACCCTTTTGTGGAGCTGGTGAAAGGTTCCTTGAATACCTTTTTAAATGCCATGACTTATCCGGAAAAAACCATTTACCCGGTGGCAAGCTGTAATGAGAAAGATTTTCAAAACCTGATGAGCGTTTACATGGACGCCGTATTCCACCCGAATATTTATAAATATGAGGAAATTTTCAAGCAGGAGGGCTGGCATTACGAATTGGAGGACGAGGACGCCCCCATCACCATCAACGGCGTGGTATATAACGAGATGAAGGGTGCATTTTCCTCAGCGGATGATGTGCTGCAGCGTCAGATTTTAAATTCCCTGTTTCCGGATACCACTTACAGAAATGAATCCGGTGGCGACCCGGAGTATATTCCGGATTTGACCTATGAGGATTACCTGAATTTCCACCGCAGATATTACCATCCCTGCAACTCCTATATTTACCTTTACGGCGATATGGACGTAGCGGAAAAGCTGCGCTGGATGGACGAAGAATATTTGAGCCATTATGAGAAAATTGAGATTGATTCCGCCATCCGTGTGCAGAAGCCTTTTGAAAAACCGGTGGAAATCCGCAAAAAATATCCGATTTCTTCTACCGAAAGCGAAGAGGATAACACCTACCTTTCTTATAATATGGTCATTGGCACGGCGCTGGACAAGAAGCTGTATCTGGCGTTTGATGTGCTGGACTATGCCCTGGTGAGCGCACCGGGAGCGCCGCTAAAGAAAGCGCTGTTAGACGCGGGCATCGGAAAGGATATCGGCGGCGGTTATGACAGCAGCACCATGCAGCCTGTCTTTTCCATCATTGCAAAAAATGCCAATCTTTCTCAGAAGGAACAGTTTTTATCCGTGGTACGGGAAGTATTGGAAAAACAGGTAAAAGAGGGCATTGACAAAAAAGCGCTGTTAGCGGGCATCAGCGGTTCCGAATTCCGTTACCGGGAAGCAGATTTCGGACAGTTCCCGAAGGGGCTGCTCTACGGTATTCAGTGTCTCGACAGCTGGCTTTATGATGAGATGCAGCCTTTTATGCACTTAGAGGCGTTGGAGACCTACCGTTTCTTAAAGGAACAGGTCAATACAGATTATTTTGAACAGCTCATTTCAAAATATCTGCTGGAAAATACCCATGCTTCTGTAGTAATCGTGGAGCCGGAAAAAGGTCTGAACGCAAAAAGGGAGGAGGAGCTGGCAAAGAAGCTGGCGGATTACAAGGCAAGCCTGACGAAGGAGGAAATCCGGCAGTTAATTGCAGACACGAAGCATTTGAAAGAATACCAGGAAGAACCCTCCCCGAAAGAGGATTTAGAGAAAATCCCTATGCTAGAGCGCAGTGATATCAAACGGGAGGCAGCGCCCTTATATAACGAGGAAAAAACCAGCGGCGGCGTAAAAATTATCCATCACAGCATGTTTTCTAACGGCATTGCCTATCTGCGGTTTTTCTTTGACGTCCGCGATTTTGCACTGGAGGAACTGCCGTATATCGGTCTGTTAAAATCCGTGCTGGGCTTTGTGGACACAGAACATTACAGCTATGCGGGACTGGCAAATGAGATTAATATCCATACCGGAGGCATTATAAGCAGCTTTGGCGTTTATCCTAATGTCAAAGGGGAGGAGTATCTTAAGGCGGCCTTTGAGGTGAGAGTGAAAGCCCTGGTGGAAGAACTGCCGGAGGCGGCGGAGCTGTTAGGGGAAATCATAAAGACTTCCAAAATTTCCGATGAGAAGCGGCTGCAGGAAATTTTAGGCCAGTTGAAATCCAGAATGCAGATGGCGATGAGCAGCTCCGGTCATTCCGTGGCAGCGATGCGTTCCATGTCCTATTTTTCACGGTCGGCTTATTATCAGGACGCCACCGCAGGAATTGCATTTTATGAAGTTCTGGCGGATTTAGAAGAGCATTTTGAGGAAAAGAAGGGCGCTCTCATTGCAAAATTAGAGGAATTGACGCAGCGCATTTTTACACCGGAGCGCATGCTGGTAAGTCTTGTCTGTGAGGAGAAGGATTATAAGGCGGCGGAGCAGGAAATTCTGCATGTGAAGGAATTCCTTTATCCGTCTAAGGAGACGGGGGAACGTCTGCTTCCGGCATTTACCTGTGAGAAGAAAAATGAGGGCTTTATGGACGCTTCTCAGGTACAGTATGTGGCAAGGAGCGGCAATTTCCTGCGCCATGGCTATTCCTATACCGGAGCGCTGCGGATTTTAAAGGTGATTATGGGATATGATTACCTGTGGATTAACATCCGCGTCAAGGGCGGGGCTTATGGCTGTATGAATTCCTATACGAGGAACGGCGATACGCTCTTTGTTTCCTACCGCGACCCGAATTTAGAGAAAACCAACGAGGTTTATGAGCATATTCCGGAGTATTTGGAGAGCTTTACGGCGGATGAGCGGGATATGACAAAATATATCATCGGAACCATCAGTGATTTGGACACGCCGTTAAACCCCAGCGCCAAAGGAGCACGTTCCATGACGGCATTGCTGCAGGGCATTACCATGGAGGATATTAAACGGGAGCGCGAGGAAATCTTAAATGCCTCGCAGGAGGATATCCGGGGACTGAAGGGTCTGATTGAAGCAGTGTTGGAGGAAGAAAATCTCTGTGTCATCGGAAATGAGGAAACCTTAAAGAGCGGAGAAAAAATGTTTGCACAGCTGAAAAATTTGTATTAGAGACGGAGGATACATGAGCGAAAGTTTTAAATCAGGATTTGTTACCATTATCGGGCGGCCTAACGTGGGAAAATCCACACTGATGAATCATTTAATCGGGCAGAAAATCGCCATTACTTCAAATAAACCGCAGACCACAAGAAACAGGATTCAGACGGTTTATACGGATATGGAGCGGGGGCAGATTGTCTTTTTGGACACCCCCGGAATCCATCAGGCAAAAAATAAATTAGGGGAATACATGGTGAATGTGGCGGAACACACCCTAGGGGAGGTGGACGTGATTCTCTGGCTGGTGGAGCCGTCAAACTTTATCGGAGCAGGGGAGCAGCACATTATTAAGCAGTTAAAGAAGGTGAAAACCCCGGTCATTCTGGTGATTAACAAGGTGGATACGGTGAACCGTGATAAAATCTTAGAGTTTATCGATACCTACCGCAAGGTCTATGATTTTGCAGAGATTGTGCCTGCCTCCGCCCTGCGGGGACAGAACATGGACACGGTGCTGGACATGATTTTTAAGTATCTGCCTTATGGTCCTCAGTTTTATGATGAAGATACCATCACCGACCAGCCGGAGCGCGCCATCGTGGCGGAGATTATCCGGGAGAAGGCGCTTCATGCCTTAGATGATGAGATACCTCACGGAATCGCCGTTTACATTGACCGGATGAAGGAGCGCAGGGGGCAGAATTTGATTGATATTGACGCCACCATCGTCTGTGAGCGGGATTCCCACAAGGGGATTGTCATTGGAAAAGGCGGGGCAATGTTAAAGAAAATCGGCTCCAACGCCCGGTATGAAATCGAGCGTTTGTTAGACAGCAAGGTGAACTTAAAGCTCTGGGTGAAGGTGAAGAAGGACTGGAGAGACAGCGACTCCATGATTAAGAATTTCGGATATAATAAAGATGAAATCTAAATCTTCCAATTTTTAGCGGGTATAGAAAAGGCGGCATCGGAAATCCTAATTTCATCAAAGGTGTGACACAGGAGGACATGACGATGGAGGAAGCCTGGATGAAATTTGCCGCAACAGGAAGCGTAACGGATTACCTTAAATTTAAGGGAATAGAAGCAGAAAACATGCCCGGACGGGAAGAGGAGGGCATGGCGTTGGGAAAAGAGCAGGATGGGACAGAATATCGTAGTGACCGGAATGGTCTTAAATGTAATGCCGATTGGCGACTATGACAAAAGAATAACGCTGCTGACCAAAGAAAGAGGAAAGATTACAGCTTTTGCCAGAGGGGCGAGACGCCCTAACAGCCAGCTTTTAGCTGCAGCCAATCCTTTTTCTTTTGGGGAGTTCGAGCTTTTCGAGGGAAGAAGCTCCTACAGCCTGGCAAAGGCGTCCATTCAGAATTATTTTCGGGAACTTACGGCAGATTTTGAGGCTACATATTATGGATTTTATTTTTTGGAATTTGCGGAGTATTATTGCCAGGAAAATAATGACGAGAGGGAGATGCTAAAGCTGTTATACCAGTCTTTACGGGCATTGGGGAGCAGCGCCTATGACAACCGTCTGGTACGGTGTATTTTTGAACTGAGGGCAATGGCGGTGAACGGAGAGGGACCAAATGTATTTTCCTGTTTAAGCTGCGGCGAAAAGCAGAACCTTCACTATTTCTATACGGAAAAGGGAGGGTGCTTTTGCGATTCCTGCGGAAAAGCTGCCGGCACCCGCCGGGGTGACAGCTTTCTATTAGAAGATTCTGCGCTGTATGCCATGCAGTATATTATTTCCTCCAAGGTGGAAAAGCTATATACCTTTTCTGTCAGTGAACCGGTACTAAAACAGCTTCTTGACGTGATGAAAAGCTACCGGAAGCGCTATCTTGACCATTCCTTTAAGTCTTTGAAAATTTTAGAAGAGCTGCCTGCAGGCGTGTCCTGATGATTTTTGCTGCCGGAACGGTTTTCCCCAGACTGCTGTCTTTGGTAAAATTTTTTCAGAAAAATTTTTCGGGAAATTTTCGGGAAATTTTTTCGGAAAATTTTCTTGCCGCCTCCGGTGAATTTTAGCAGTTGAAATCGTATTCCGAAAATAGTATAATATCAAAGATTAGCGGAATAAGTAAGGAGTGGAAAATTGACAATGAAAAAATTTACTTGTATGTGTCTTTGCATTTTATTAGGCGCAGGTATGCTTACAGGCTGTGGGACATCAGTTTCCTCGGAGCAGAATTTAGTCTATGTGGATAAAAAGGGCGGCGTGGTTTCTGTTGATGTGGAGACTCTCGACGCAGGTTATTACAGCGAAGAGGAGTTAGAAGCCTTTATCAAAGAGGAAGTGGACAGTTATACCGAGGCACACGGAAAAGGCAGTGTTTCCTTAGAGGAATTAAAGGTCGAGGACGGCAGGGCAAAGCTCACCATGAAATATAAGACGACAGAGGACTACACCGAGTTTAACGGTATTGAGCTTTATCAGGGGAAAATCGTAAAGGCGCTGGCAGCCGGATATGATTTTAAAACCGATTTTTCTAAGGTCGAGGACGGAAAGGTGACGGGCAGCGCCACCACGAAGGAAATTTATGCCACAGAGGATTTGAAGGTGGTGATTATCAAGGCGAATACCGATGTGCAGGTGCCGGGGGATATCTGCTATGTCTCCAATGAAAATGTGAAACTGACGGGAAATGACACCGTTTCTATCCGAAAGGCATACGGCAGCGTGACAGCGGAGAGCGAGGCTGTAAACGGGAGCACGGAAATGCCGGAGGAAAGCGCTGATTTGGCGGAAGCTGACAGTTCCTTTGAGACGGACGTTTATACCTATATTATCTATAAGTAAAAATATATAAAAAAACAACAGAAAATGCTGCGGGACAGATTTCCGCAGGTGAGAAATAAGGAAGGCGAGGAATTTTTTATGGAAAAATCAATGGACAAAATTGTAGCACTGGCAAAATCAAGAGGATTCGTATATCCGGGTTCTGAGATATACGGAGGACTTGCCAATACATGGGATTACGGAAACCTTGGCGTGGAGCTGAAAAACAACGTAAAACGTGCATGGTGGCAGAAATTTATTCAGGAAAATCCTTACAATGTGGGTGTGGACTGTGCGATTTTAATGAATCCCCAGACCTGGGTGGCATCCGGACATTTAGGCGGATTTTCTGACCCGCTGATGGATTGTAAAGAGTGCCATGAGCGTTTCCGTGCGGACAAATTAATCGAAGATTTCGCAGAGGAAAACGATATTACATTGGACGGCTCTGTGGATGGCTGGTCCCAGGAGGACATGAAAAACTTCATTGAAGAGCACCGGATTGCCTGCCCTACCTGCGGCAAACATAATTTTACCGATATCCGCCAGTTCAACCTGATGTTCAAGACCTTCCAGGGCGTAACAGAGGACGCAAAAAATACGGTATACTTAAGACCGGAGACGGCGCAGGGTATCTTTGTCAACTTTAAAAACGTACAGAGAACCTCCCGGAAAAAGATTCCGTTTGGCATTGGACAGATTGGTAAGTCTTTCCGTAACGAGATTACGCCGGGTAACTTTACCTTCCGTACCAGGGAATTTGAGCAGATGGAGTTAGAGTTCTTCTGCGAGCCGGGAACCGATTTAGAGTGGTTCCAGTACTGGAGAGGCTTCTGCCGTGACTGGCTTTTGACCTTAGGCATCAAAGAGGATGAAATGCGTCTCCGCGACCATTCCCCGGAGGAGCTTTGCTTCTACAGTAAGGGAACAACGGATATCGAGTTCTTATTCCCCTTCGGCTGGGGCGAGCTTTGGGGTATTGCGGACAGAACCGATTACGATTTAAACCAGCACCAGAATACCTCCGGACAGGATTTGACCTACTTTGATGATGAGAAAAACGAGCGCTATGTGCCTTACGTGATTGAGCCGTCCTTAGGCGCGGACCGTGTGGTTTTGGCGTTCCTTTGCGCAGCTTATGATGAGGAAAATATTGGAACCGAGGAAAAACCGGATATGAGAACCGTGCTTCACTTCCATCCGGCGCTTGCTCCGGTGAAAATCGGCGTGCTTCCTCTTTCTAAGAAGTTAAACGAGGGTGCGGAGAAGGTCTTTGCACAGCTTTCTAAGAAATATAACTGTGAGTTTGATGACAGAGGAAATATCGGAAAACGTTACAGACGACAGGATGAGATTGGTACTCCGTTCTGCGTGACCTATGATTTTGAGTCTGAGACAGACGGCGCCGTAACCGTTCGTGACCGTGACACCATGGAGCAGGAGAGAATCAAGATTGAGGAATTAGACGCTTACTTTGCGAAAAAGTTTGAGTGGTAATTTGCATCTGATTTCGGGTTCCGGGTTAAAGAGTTAGTTTGAAAGGATAAGCGGTAAAGCAGGAATACAGAGGGCTGCTGTTTTACGATTTTAGCATCGTTAAAGAAGCAGCTCTTTTGTTTTATTTTTGAAAATAGGACAAAAGTTCTAATGGATAAGTGAACTGCGGAAAAACATATGAAAACGGAGAGAAAAATGGGAGAAAAACAAAAAGCGAAAAGGAAATTAGTTATTTTATTATTGGTTTATTTGAGTCTTGCCGTCGTGTGCATTGGTCTGGTATTTTATCAGCGGTTTGCCGGGAGCGGGGAAGAGCCTTTGGATTTATCGGAGGCTGTGGCGAGCGGTCTGGAAAAAGAGGGACAGGCGGTTAAAGTGGAGTTTGACGCACTGCCGGTATTAATGACACCGCCTTCCGGAAATGGCGATAAGCTGTATTTTGTGACAGATGTGGACAATCATGTATTTATTGCAGGAATATCAGGCGAAACGTTTCAAAGTATTGGAGAAACTCTCAATGTAGAAACAGGAAAACTCGATTCTGTGTATCAGCTAAACGGTACGCTCTGTACGATGGATGAGTCAGTCAGAAATCTGGCGGTATCTAATAGTTTTAAAGTATTTAAAAATGAGGAAGTGACTGCTGATACTATTTCAGACTATGTAGGTGGCTTTTATGTAAAAGAAAAATGTGTCAGCAGCAGGACGCTCACATTGTATAAGATTTCGGCGCTTGCAGGCGTGTTTTTTCTTATCCTGGCGTTCGTGTATATAGTGCCCGCCATAATAAGGGTCAATAAAGGGGAGTACGGCATTTTAGATGAGAAAAACATGGCGCAGGCGTTTGAGAAATATCTTCCCGACAGAGAAACAGTGACGGCAGGCGTACATGGCGTCGGACTGAAAACGGAGATTAAGCAGGCGTTCGGAAAGTGCAGACTTGACGGGGAGAAACTCATTCCGGACAAAAATGCGGCTGGAGTGGAAGTGAGTAAATGCAAATACGCAAAGTATGATGTGTATATTGGCATCACACAGCGTTATTTGATACTTTCTGAATGTGAGAAATACAAGCACTATTATGAATTTCATGATATTCCGGCTTCGGAAGGGACTGCCGTGGGAGAAATTGACGCCTGCATTCCGCTGGCGGATATCGGCAACTGTTTCCCGCTTACAGAGATTCAGAAATGTGTCGTTGAAAAGGCAGGAATGGGTGCTGTCAACTGTTCCATCACAATGAAGAACGGCAGTTTCCTTAAGTTAAGGCTGCCAAAATCCGGCGGACCGGGAATGCCGAACCATGCAAAGTACCGTGAGGCGATGATTGCGCGGCTGAGCGTTTATCATGAATAAGAGATAAAAAGTTTCGTATTCTGAAACCTGATTCCAAATTGTGGGAATGTAACAAAAAATTATCAAAAAGGTCGAAAAAACTTGTTGCCAATATGCAAAAATATGGTAGAATAAGTATGTGCGTTTTAGGGAGACGTACACAAAGTTGAATAATTACAGGATTTTCAAAGCAAAAGAGAATGCTGTAGTTACATAGTAAGTATAAATTTTTAGGAGGAATTATTAAAATGGCAAACAAATGGGTTTACATGTTTAGTGAAGGAAATATGACCATGCGTAACCTGCTTGGCGGTAAAGGCGCTAACCTTGCAGAGATGACAGACATCGGTCTTCCTGTACCACAGGGCTTCACAATCACAACAGAAGCTTGTACTCAGTATTATGAGGACGGACGCAAAATTAACGACGAAATCATGGCTCAGACCATGGAAGGCGTTAAGAAAATGGAAGAGATTAACGGCAAAAAGTTCGGAGACCTCAAAAATCCGTTATTAGTTTCTGTTCGTTCCGGAGCAAGAGCTTCTATGCCAGGTATGATGGATACCATCTTAAACCTTGGTCTGAATGATGAAGTAGTAGCAGCTATGATTGCTGGAAACCCAGACCCGAAGTTTGAGCGTTTCGTATATGACTCTTACAGACGTTTCATCCAGATGTTCTCTGACGTCGTTATGGAAGTTGGTAAGAAATATTTCGAGCAGCTTATTGATAAAATGAAAGAAGACAGAGGCGTTCAGTTCGACGTTGAGCTTACTGCAGCAGACTTAAAAGAGTTAGCAGAGCAGTTCAAAGCTGAGTACAAGAAACAGTTAGGAGAGGACTTCCCATCTGACCCTGTACAGCAGTTAAAATTAGCTATCGAAGCTGTATTCCGTTCTTGGGACAACCCACGTGCAAACGTTTACCGTCGTGACAACGATATCCCATATTCCTGGGGAACTGCAGTTAACGTAATGCCTATGGTATTCGGTAACTTAAACGAAGAGTCCGGTACAGGTGTTGCATTTACCCGTGACCCGGCAACCGGCGAGAAGAAGCTTATGGGTGAGTTCCTTAAGAACGCACAGGGCGAGGACGTTGTTGCAGGTGTTCGTACCCCGATGCCAATCGCTCAGATGGAGCAGGAGTTCCCGGAAGCATACGCAGAGTTCGTGAAAGTATGCGATATTCTTGAGAATCACTACCATGACATGCAGGATATGGAGTTTACCGTAGAGAACAAGAAGCTCTATATGTTACAGTGTCGTAACGGAAAGAGAACCGCTCAGGCTGCTCTTAAGATTGCATGCGACCTTGTAGATGAGGGACATAAGACAGAGGCAGAGGCAGTTGCCATGATTGACCCTCGTAACCTTGATACATTACTTCACCCACAGTTCGACGCTGCTGCATTAAAAGCTGCAACTCCGCTTGGAAAAGGTCTTGGAGCATCTCCGGGCGCTGCCTGCGGTAAAGTTGTATTTACAGCAGATGACGCTGAGGCTTGGGCTGCAAGAGGCGAGAAAGTCGTTCTTGTACGTCTTGAGACATCACCGGAAGATATTACCGGTATGAAAGCTGCTCAGGGTATCTTAACCGTTCGTGGCGGTATGACCTCCCACGCAGCCGTAGTTGCACGTGGTATGGGTACCTGCTGTGTATCCGGATGCGGCGACATTGCTATGGATGAAGAGAATAAGAAATTTACCTTAGCTGGACAGACCTTCACAGAGGGTTCTGAGATTTCCATCGACGGTACTACAGGTAACATCTATGCAGGTCTTATCCCAACTGTTGACGCTTCCATCGCTGGTGAGTTCGGAAGAGTTATGGCTTGGGCTGACAAATACAGAACCTTAAAGGTTCGTACCAATGCAGATACTCCTGCAGACGCAAAGAAAGCACGTGAGCTTGGTGCAGAAGGTATCGGTCTTTGCCGTACCGAGCATATGTTCTTCGAAGAGGACAGAATTGCAGCATTCCGTGAGATGATTTGTTCTGACACCGTAGAAGAGAGAGAAGCAGCATTAGAGAAGATTTTACCATATCAGCAGGGAGACTTCGAGGCATTATACGAAGCATTAGAGGGTAACCCAGTTACCATCCGTTTCTTAGATCCGCCTCTTCATGAGTTCGTTCCTACTGAGGAAGCTGACATCGAGAAGCTTGCAAACGCTCAGGGTAAATCTGTTGAAGAGATTAAGAACATCATTGCTTCCTTACATGAGTTCAACCCGATGATGGGACACAGAGGCTGCCGTCTTGCAGTTACCTATCCGGAAATTGCAAAAATGCAGACCAAAGCTGTCATCCGTGCAGCAATCAACGTTCAGAAGAAACATTCTGACTGGACTGTAAAACCGGAAATCATGATTCCGTTAGTATGTGAAGTAAAAGAGTTAAAATATGTGAAGAAAGTAGTTGTAGAGACCGCTGACGCAGAAATCGCAGCAGCTGGCGTAAATCTTGAGTACGAAGTAGGTACTATGATTGAGATTCCAAGAGCAGCTCTTACTGCTGATGAAATCGCAACAGAGGCTGACTTCTTCTGCTTCGGTACCAACGATTTAACTCAGATGACCTTTGGTTTCTCCCGTGATGATGCCGGTAAGTTCTTAAACGCTTACTATGACACCAAGATTTTCGAGAACGATCCATTTGCAAAATTAGACCAAACTGGTGTTGGTAAATTAATGGAGACAGCAATCAAACTTGGTAAACCGGTGAATCCAAAACTTCACGTTGGTATCTGTGGAGAGCACGGCGGAGACCCATCTTCCGTAGAGTTCTGCCACAAGATTGGTTTAGACTATGTATCCTGCTCACCATTCCGTGTGCCAATCGCACGTTTAGCAGCAGCTCAGGCAGCGATTGCTAATAAATAGCAGTAATGCAGATTGCCTGAGATGTTGCTCGGGCAGCGATTGCTAATAAATAGCAGTAATGCAGATTGCCTGAGATGTTGCTCGGGCAGCGATTGCAATGTGAATGAAGTAATGAGAACCCCTTACGTTTTATTTGAACGTGAGGGGTTTTTCTATTTCAGAGGGCTTCTTTTGACATGACAGCTACATTGAAATATGCTATAATGTGGTGACGAATAGTAGATACTATGCTGGCAAGGGTATTTAAAGGAGTACGGAGAATGGAGAGTAATGAGAAATTTTTAGATTTTTTGCTGGAGCGTTTCATGATAGAAAGAAAACGCTTTGACCGTTCGGGTGTATATGCTTATACACAGAGAATTTTGGCGTATAATTCCAATAAAATAGAAGGAAGTACCCTGACGGAAGAACAAACGGAATCGCTTTTTGACAATGGAACATTACCGCAATCGGATAATTATTACAGAGCAAAGGATGTGGAAGAAATGAACGGTCATTTCCTTATGTTCAACAAAATGCTTGATACTCTTGACGAAACGTTGAATCAGAGCCTGGTTAAGCAGTTCCATTATGAACTGAAATCCGGTGTGTTTGAGGACAGAGCGAACGGATACGCTATAGGGGATTATAAGAAAAGACCAAATATGATTGGTATGTTTACCACGGCAAAACCAGATGAAGTAGAGACGGAGATGGAAGAACTTTTTTTGTGGTACAACGGACAGGAAGTTGATATTTCTGTATTGGCGGAGTTTCATGCAAGGTACGAGAGCATACACCCCTTTCAAGATGGAAATGGGAGAACAGGTAGAATCATTCTTTTTCGTGAGTGTTTGAAGCATCGTATTAGTCCGGTTATCATTGAAGATTCTGAGCGACCGTTCTACCTTGAAGGGCTAAAGGCATATAGAGAGTTAAAGGATATATCCAAATTGAAAGAATTGTTTATTGCAGAGCAGAAAATTTATTATCAGCAGGCAAGTTATTTTATGTAGCATAAGCGGTTATATAATCCGCCAAAAGCAGCCAATTCGTTGCTTTTGGCGGATTTTTGACATTCATAGAAGAAAATTGATTATCTTGTAAAAAAATGGAAGAAAATTGTTGATTTTGTATTTTAAGTATGCTATAACAAACTAGAAAAAAATTAAGAATATTTTAAGAAAGGATGCAGGTTGAAGATGTTGAAGAAATTAGACAGCATGAAATTAAAACAAAAAATTGAATTTGGCTATACTGTGGTAATTGGAATGATGGTACTTTCTGGAATATTAAGCATCATATGCCTGACAGTACTGCACGGAAGATTTAACAGTTATGTGAACGAGGCACAGAAAGCCGATACAGCGGTAAAGACGTGCCGGGTTGATGTGAATATCGCCGCACGGAATATTCGAGAGATGGTAATTAATGATGATACAAGTACCTACAGCGGTTACCGGACAGAGGTAGAAGAGAGGCTGACAGAAGTAGGCGAGCAGCTGCAGGTAATCAAAGAAACGGGAATGATAGAAGATGAGTTATTTTCAGAGTATTCCCAGGCATTGAATGAGTGGGGAACCGTTGGTTACGCTATTATAGAAGAGATTGAAGCCGGAAACAGAGACGAGGCAGAGAATATGATTCTGACTCAGTGCGTGCCTGCTCTGGAGAAAACGGTGGCAGCCGGACAAAAGTTAGACGAAGTGACAGACATTAAAAAAGAGAATGCAGTCAGAGCCAGTGAAATTGTGTTTTACATAGGTTTAGTGGTGATTGTTGCGTTTATTATTCTGGCAGTTGTTGCGTCGAGAGTAATTGCCAAAAATATCCTGGAGCTGATTCTGAAACCTCTTCGTGAGATTGAGACTGTGGCGGGAGAGCTTTCGGCAGGTAATCTCCACAGCAAATTGGAGTACCACTCCGATGATGAAATCGGAAGCTTAGCGCACAGCCTGCGGAAATCTATCCGTATTCTTGGCTCCTATGTGGATGATATTTCAAGGGCGATGAAGTTGTTTTCAGAGGGTAATTTTGATGTACAGCCTGAGGTAGAGTGGAAGGGTGATTTCGTAAATATTTTAGATTCGTTTATGCTGTTTGAGCGCAGCATGGCGGATACGGTCAGGGGAATCCAACAGGTGGCAGACCAGGTATCCAACGGCTCTGAGCAGGTGGCGGCAAGCTCCATGGATTTGGCGCAGGGAGCCACAGACCAGGCAGCTATCACACAGGAAGTATCCGCAACATTGACAAGCGTTTCAGAGCGTGTGGCACAGAATGCAGAAAATGCAAAGGATATCAGCCAGCAGGTGGAAGAGCTTGGAACAGAGATTATCAACAGTAACGGAAAAATGCAGCAGATGGTGGATTCTATGGGAGAGATTAATGATTCCTCCAGAGAAATCAGCAAAATCATCGCTACCATTAACGATATTGCATCCCAGACCAACCTGCTGGCATTAAATGCTTCCATTGAGGCAGCCAGAGCGGGAGAAGCAGGAAAAGGATTTGCTGTGGTGGCGGATCAGGTATCGGTGCTGGCAGCCCAGAGCTCCGAGGCGGCAAAGGAATCTACGGTGCTGATTGAGGCTTCGGTGAAAGCAGTGGAAAAAGGTATGGTGATTGCAGACGAGACGGCGCAGCAGTTAGAGAATGTGGTGGCAGGCTCTAAATCCATTACCGTGGAAGTGAATGGAATTGCGGAGGCGCTTGAGAACCAGATTTCAGCCATCGGTCAGGTAGAGGATGGCGTCGAGCATATCAATGACGTGGTACAGACTAATTCGGCAACTTCGGAAGAATGCGCGGCGGCAAGTCAGGAAATGAGCAGCCAGGCGGAGCATTTGGAGGGCTTGATTCGAAAATTTAAAGTAGTGTCCTTTTAAAGGATTTATTCAGGAAATATCCCTTGCATAGAAGCATGAAAATGTGAATATGCAGGGGATTTTTTCCTGAATAGAGGAATGGAATATGCATGATTTTCCGGCTTGAACACGGGAGTGTGAATATGCAGGATTTTTTGCGTTTATAGGAAAAATTTACCAGACTGTCTGACTTTTTCTGAAACGGTTGCGGCAGCGGGGCGTGAATGCTATAATACCAAAGTTATAAAAAATCCGGATGAAACAGAGAGGCGGCGGTATGAATAAGTTTATTTTGGAGCTTCCTGCATGGGACAGCGAAAACTATTTTACAAGCGATATTATTTTATTCGTCCTTTTGTGGGCTGCGTTAGCGGTAAGCATTTTGTTGTGTTTCTGGGGATATAAGTATATGCAGACCCTTGTTTTGGTTATCTTAGGCTGTGCCTGCGGTGTGGGAGGAATACTCATTGCAGAGCATATGACGGAGAATGCCGTTTTAAAGCTGTGCTTTTTTGTGATGTTCCTGTTTTTTGGCGTGTGTATGCTGTACCTGATATCCATTCTGCTGGGGAAGCTGCTCTGCGGGCTTCATGTGCGTGACGCTCTGTACCGGCAGATGTATCTGGTGTCGGCGCTGGTGGGCGGCGGATTTATCGGAGCGTTGATTTATTTTAGAATTTACAGAGAGCTATGGGTGGCAGCGCTGGTGGGATTGTTTTTTGCCGTAACCGGGGCTGTCTATGGGAAAAAGAAAGCGGCGGAGCGAAAGCCTTTTTATACCTACGAGGATTTGTGCCGCCTGCAGCCGTTAGAGGAAGGAGAGGACCATGCTTGACGTCAGCAGGAGAGAATTGAAATATATTATCCCGGACAGCAGTGTCACAGCTTTAGCCGGGCAGCTGTCTGTGTTTATGCGCCAGGACGCCCACAACGGAAGGGAGGGCTATCTGGTGCGCTCCTTATATTTTGACACTTTAAACGACAGGGATTTTGAGGATAAGGTGGATGGATATGACAACCGCCAGAAAATCCGTCTGCGCATTTATGATACAGAGGCAGCTGAGGCAAAGCTTGAGCTGAAGGAGAAAATGGGCAGTGCACAGCGGAAACGTTCGCTGACCGTGAGCCGCAGGGAAGCGGAGCAGATGATGCAGGGAAATTATGGTTTTCTGATGGGGCGCAGCGAACCGCTGGCAGCGTATCTTTATACTTTTATGACGACACGCTGCTATCGTCCGAAGTGTATCGTGGAGTATGACCGTCTTGCCTTTTGCTTAGACAGCAATGAGACACGTGTCACCTTTGACCGCAAATTGAGAGCAACGGAGGCGGATTTATCCCTGTTTCGCAGGGATTTGCCACTCTATCCGGTGGCAGACTGCTGTCAGGCAACGATGGAGGTAAAATACGACAGGTTTTTGTATACTTATGTGAAAAATATTGTCAGTGCCGTCGGTCAGACCCAGGTATCAAACAGCAAATACTGCCGGGCACGAACCATATCAAAGAGAGGGAGGATTTAGATGAAAGAGCTTTTATTTAACAATTTGGCGGACGCCGCCGGAGGGTTGACAATCACAGACGTTATCATTAATTTTGCGGCAGCGTGCATTATCAGCATTTTGATATATACATCATACAGAATCAGCCATTCCGGCGCTGTCTATAGCCAGAGATTCAATGTTTCCCTGGTGATGCTGGTATTGGTTACCACATTGGTGATGAATGTTATCGGCAATAATATTGCACTTTCCCTTGGTATGGTGGGTGCGCTGTCTATCGTCCGTTTCAGGACGGCGATTAAGGACCCAAGGGATACTGCATATATTTTCTGGGCAATCGCCGTGGGCGTCTGCTGCGGCGTCTCGGATTATCTGGTTGCCGGTATCGGAACTTTTGTGATTTTTATGTTTCTTATTCTGTTTGGCTTCGTGCGCAGCAATGAGCGGATACTGGTTGTGGTGAAGCTGGATTCGGAGGCGTTAGAGGCATTGGAGAGCTGTATGGCGTCTGTGTTTGAGGGAAAGGCGCTGCTTCGGGTGGCAAACAATTCCGTGGATGAGAAAAGTGCGGAGGCAATTTATGAGGTGTCCGACGAATTGATGCGGAAGGCAGAGAAGGTGAACGGCTCCTGTGTGCAGCTGTTATCTTCGATAAAAGGAGTCCATACCGTAAGCATCGTGAAGCAGGATGATGAAATCAATCAGTAGGAGGCGGGTGCATGACGCAGAAAAAGAGGATTGGCATAATGACCGTCTGTTCCCTTGCCGGATTGTTTGCATTGTATCTGCTTGGCAGCCTGCGTGCCGGGCTGAACCAGAAGGAACAGGAGGATACCGGGGGTGTATATGAAACGCTGCCCCCAGACGTCTCAACAGAAAATCCACTGGAATATCTTGCGGAGGATTTTACTGTCAGAGAAGGCTTCCATTCCAACCTGCCGATTGTGGTTTTGTCCATAGACGGGGAGCTGGCGGAATATAAAACCTTTGCAGACGGCACGGAGCAGGTGGATGAGACGGTGGAGCCCTACACAGACGGCAGCATTTATATTCTGGCAGCAGAGGAAGGGGACAATTATCTGACCGATACTCCGGTGTATGCCAGTCAGATGCAGATAAAGAAGAGAGGACATTCCTCCATGGCATATGATAAATCCCAGTATCTGATGAAGATGTATTGTGAGGACGGGAGTGACAATAACACGGAAATCCTCGGCATGGGGGAGGGGGACAGCTGGATTTTAAACGGCAGCATGGCGGATAAAAGTATGCTGCGCAATTACCTGTCCTACCGCATTGCGTCAGAGATTGGCGGAGGTGCGGCAGCGCCGGACAGCCGTTACTGTGAAGTGCTGATGGAAAAGGATGGGAAGTATGAATATCAGGGTGTCTATCTGCTGATGGAGACAGTGTCGCGGGGCGCAAACAGAGTGCCTATTGATGAGTATAAACAGAAAAATGATTATACGAGTTATATCGTGCGCCGCGACCGTTTCACCAACTTTGATGTGATGTTAGATACCTACGGAAGGATAAACGGTCTTTCCGAGGAATGGATTGGGGTGAAATATCCCTCGGAGGCAAAGCTTACGGAAAAGGCAAAGCGCTTTATCGAGCAGGATTTTTCACGCATCGAGCAGGTGATTTATTCCCAGAATGAAAATGTGTTTCGGGCATATGACAGATATATTGATATAGATTCCTTTGTGGATTATTTCTTAATTAATGAATTTTTCGGGAATTATGACGCCGGAGAGCATTCCACTTATATGTATAAAAATTCCGGGGACAAGCTTTGTATCGGACCGGTGTGGGATTTTGACCAGGCGATGAATAACTATTTTCAGGATGAGATGGATGCCACTGTTCTGGCATTTCAGACGAAGCCCTTTTTTGCGCAGCTGACCAATGACCGCAGGTTTATTGACTGCCTGCGGACGCGTTACAGTGAGCTGCGGAAAAATGAATTGTCGGAGGAGCATGTGTTTGCAGTGATGGACGAGGCGGTGGCGTATTTAAAGTCTGCGAGAGAACGGGAGTGGTACCGCTGGGCAGCGGATTATCAGGACGGTTCTTTTACAAATCCGCACAATTATTATTTGCAGGATTATGAGCAGGACGGCGAGGTAATCAGCCGGTTTAACGACGATTACCTTCAGGAGCTTTACAATATCCGCACCTATCTGCATAAGCATGGGGCTGCCATGGGGCAGGAGCTGACAAAGCTGTATGACATGGCGGAATTTAATTCTTCTATGAGCAATGAAAATGAACTTTTGCTTCTTATTGTAATGGCGCTGTTTTTGGTGCCTTCTATTCTGATAAACCGCAGATAACAGGGACAGGCAGGGTGTGTCTGTGCCGGATTTGCGCCGGAAGGAGGAATTTGTATGCTGCAGGAAATTGCTGCCGTTGTGCAGCCGGAGATGGTGGCAGAGAGACATTATTTTATGGAACTGTTGAATACGCCGCAGGTAATAGGGGCGCTGCGGGCGGTGTTCATCGCGGCGGTGTTAGGAGCGCTGTTTTTTTACAAAAAAATGAAGCAGGAGAATGAGGATTAGAGAATGCTGTTTTCAAGTATCGTATTTTTATTTTATTTTCTGCCGGTTGTGTTCCTTTTGTATTATATCCTGGCGTTTTCACGGACGCTGCAGAATATCCTGCTTTTGTGTGCGAGCCTTGTTTTTTACGCATGGGGCGAGCCAAAGTATGTCTTTTTGATGATTGGCTCGATTTTGTTTAATTCCGTGATGGGATATCTGGTGGATAAGTGCAGGGGCAAAAAGAAGAAAGCGGCGCTGGCTGTGGCGGTGGTCGTAAATGTCGGCGTGCTCTTTGTATTTAAGTATCTGGGCTTTGTGCTGCAAAGCGTCGGTGTATCCTGGGCGGAACAGTTTCAGCTTCCGCTTCCCATCGGAATCTCATTTTTTACCTTTCAGGCGCTTTCCTATGTGGTGGATGTGTACTGGGGGACGACGAAGCCGGAGAATCCCTTTTATGTGGGACTGTATATTTCCTTTTTCCCACAGCTGATTGCCGGTCCGATTATTCAGTACAGTACGATTGCAGAGCAGATTCGCAGCCGTAAATCCAGCGTGGATAAAATTGCCCTTGGTATCTGCCGTTTTACCACAGGTCTGGGAAAAAAGGTGCTGCTGAGCAACTGCTTTGCCGCCATCGCAGACAATGTATTTCAGTGGTCGGCAATCGGTACGGATAAAGTGCAGGTTCCCGCCATGCTGGCGTGGCTTGGGAGTATCGCCTATACGCTGCAGATTTATTTTGATTTTTCCGCATATTCCGATATGGCAATCGGTCTGGCGCTCTGCTTTGGCTTTAAATTTGGGGAGAACTTTAATTATCCCTATATTGCAGAGTCTGTGTCGGATTTCTGGAAACGCTGGCACATTTCCCTGACGGACTGGTTCAGACAGTATGTGTATTTCCCGTTGGGGGGAAGCAGGGTGCGAAACGAGGACTACATGGTGCGCAATATGTTTGTGGTCTGGCTCTGCACCGGAATCTGGCACGGGGCAAACTGGACGTTTATCTTCTGGGGGCTGTATTATTTTGTCTTTCAGTTAGCGGAGCGTTTCTTTGAATATCCTGATAAGATGAAAAGCAAAGGGCTGAAGCATCTGTATACGCTGCTGGTGGTCAATGCGGGCTGGGTGGTATTCCGCGCAGATGATTTGTATCAGGCGGGGCGTTTTTTTCTGAATATGATGGGGCTGAACAACAATGGGTTTTACAGCGAAACGGCGGTAATGCTGCTTCGGGAAAACTGGGTTTTCCTGCTGGCGGGAATTGTATTTTCCATGCCGGTGGCGCGTAACATGAATCAATGGTTGTACAAAAATCCGAGGTCCTTTGTCAACAGGCTTTACACGCTGCTGTATCCGGCGGCGATGCTTTTATTGCTGGTGGTGAGCGTCTGTTATCTTGCCAGCGGAACGTACAATCCGTTTATTTACTTTAACTTTTAATATGATATGCCGGGGTAGGAGGGAGGGCAGAAATGTCACAGTATATGTTAAAAAAGCGGCTGTTTGCGGCGCTGTTTTTTCTGGTGATTTTTGGATTTTCTGCGGTAAATCTGTTTTATGCCAAGGACGCTCTGATAGATGAATTTATGGAGATTTCTGCGGATGATACGGCTGCGACAGCAGAAAAGGTGGCGGAACTGGAAGAGACGATGGCAGAAAACCTTTACGGGCGTATGAATTTCATTGAAGCCTACGGCTATATTCAGGTTCTTCTGGATAAGAGGGAATGTAATAATTTCAGTTATATCAAGGATGAGGACGGATTTCTTCATTATGCTTCCTTTTACCGTGAGCCGGATACGAGACTGTTTGAGTATGCCAAGCGGGTGAAGCGGCTGCAGGATTTTGCCGCGGCAGACGGCACAAAGGTGCTTTTTGTTGTGCCGCCCGGAAAGTACGATAAGGATTCTACGACTTTCAGGACAGGAATGCCGGTAAATGACCCGAATGGGATTGTGGATGAAATGATGTTTTACCTGAACCGGCTGGGGGTGGAGACCTTAGACCTGCGGGAAAGCCTTCCCAATGAGACGCTTCCCTATGAGGAAACTTTTTTCCGAAGCGACCACCACTGGACGATTCCGGCTGCCTTTGAGGCGACCACCGCGCTGGTGGAAAAGATAGAGGACAGCTTTGGGGAAAATTTAGACCCGACAGGATATTATACGGATATTTCCAATTACGACGTGGTGACATACAAGTCAGGAATGTTAGGCTCCATGGGCAGAAAAACCGGGGCAAGTTTTTGCGGAATCGAGGATTTCACTGCAATCTGGCCGCGTTTTGAAGGACAGTTTTCGAGGGATATGATGGTGGAAAGCGGCTGGCGCGACCATCGGGAGGGCAGCTTTACCGAATGCCTGATGGAGACATCGGTGCTTACCGAGGGGGAGGACATTTATTCTGATTCCCAGTATTCCCTGTATTTAAACGGACTGCGCATTTATGAGAAGATTATCAATGAAGAAAATCCGGATGGCTGTAAGATGTTTATGATTCGAGATTCTTATTTTTCTCCGGTGATAGCGTTTTTGATGCCCATGTGCGGACAGATTGACGCAATCTGGTCTTTGGAGGAAACAGATGAGCTGGATATAGAGACATATATCCGGGAGAATCAATTTGATTATATTATTGTGGAGGTATACCCATATAATATCAACAGCAGCGCCTTTAACTTCTTTAAGGATGATGCGGAATAGATGTGAGGAAAGGAGGAGAACGTGAAAAAGGAACAAGGAAAATTCAGACAATTTATGCAGGACTGGAAGGGAAAAATATGGTTCTTTCTGAACATGATATTTTCAGTGATGTATCTTGCATGGCGCGTATTTTTTACGATACCCTTTGAATATGGAATCGTCTCCATTGTGGCAGGCATTGCGCTGCTGATTGTGGAGGTGTTAGGCATGGTGGAGGCGTTTATCCACTATGCCAATATGTACTCTGTCAGAGGATATCCGCTGCCAGAGGTGCCAAAGGAGCTTTATCCTCATGTGGATGTTTTTATCGCAACCTACAGCGAGGATTGTGAACTGCTCTATAAGACCATCAACGGCTGTAAGCATATGAGGTATCCGGATAAAAGCAAGGTACATATTTACCTTTGTGATGATAACCGGAGACCGGAAATGCGCGCGTTGGCAGAGCGCATGGGAATCAACTATTTAGACCGCCCGGATAACAAGGGGGCGAAGGCGGGAAACCTGAACAATGCGCTGGCGCATTCCACCTCCCCTTATATTGTCACCTTTGATGCAGATATGATTCCCAAGAGTGATTTTTTGCTGAAAACCATTCCCTATTTTGTGGACAGTGAGCGGAGAAATAAGGGGCGTGACAGGGAGGAGCAGATTAAGCTTGGGCTGCTGCAGTCGCCGCAGTGCTTTTACAATCCGGATTTGTTCCAGTTTAACCTGTTTTCCGAGGGGCGTATTCCAAATGAACAGGATTATTTTTACCGTGATATCCAGGTGGCGCGGACCAAGACGAACAGCGTTATCTATGGCGGCTCGAATACCGTGATTGAGCGGGAGGCGCTTGAGGCGGTGGGCGGATTTTACACAGAGGCAATCACAGAGGATTTTGCCACTGGTATTTTAATTGAGGAAGAGGGCTATGTTAGCCTTGGAATAGGGGAACCCCTCGCCTCAGGCATGTCTGCCACGGATTTACAGGGATTGATTCAGCAGCGTGTGCGGTGGGCGAGAGGCGTCATTGCCACAGGGCGGAAGATGCACATTTTCCGGTCAAAGAAGCTGTCCTTCGCACAGAAAATGAATTACTGGGCGTCTGTCTGGTACTGGTATGCGCCCATAAAGCGGCTGATTTATATTTTATCGCCGATTTTGTATGCAACCTTTGGGTTTATGGTATTTAAGTGTACCCTGCCCCAGGTGTTGTTATTCTGGCTGCCCATGTATGTCAGCAGTAATATCAGCCTGCATATGTTAAGCAACAACATCCGTACCACGAAATGGACGAGTATTTATGAGACGGTGCTGTTTCCTTTTATGCTGGTTCCGGTGCTGTTGGAAAGCTTTGGCGTTTCCCTTAGGAAATTCAAAGTAACGGAAAAGGGAGTACAGCAGAACCAGAAAGGGAAGAATTTGATTTACACCGTCCCGTTTTTGATTTTGATTGTGCTGTCTGTCATCGGTATTGCCAACTGCATCCGTATCATGTTTGACAGCGGCTCCTTTGGACCGATTGTAGTATTGTTCTGGCTGGTCTATAACCTGTTTCTGATGGTGATGTCTCTGTTTTTTGTAGATGGTCGGATTCCCTACCGGAAGGCGGAGCGTGTTGCCGTGCAGCTTGAAGCGGTGGTGGATAACGGAATTGCAAAGCTTCAGGGAGTAACCCGCGATATTTCAGAAACCGGGATTTCTGTTTTGTTAGAGAAACCGTGTTATATGGAGGCAGAGGAAGAGCTTCAGGTGTCGGTGCGCAGCGAAACCTATCGGGCAAAGCTGAAAACAGAGCTTGTCTTTGTCAGTCAGCAGGGGGAGAAATGGAATTATTCCATGAAGATTCTGGATTATATGGATACCTATGACGATTATCTGCAATTATTGTATGACCGTATCCCGGCACTGCCCCAGGAAATCAAGAAGGACAGCGGCAGCTTTGAGGATTTGAAGCTCAACACCAAAAAGCGTGTGGCAGCGCCCTTTTACCAGAAACGGCTTTATCCGCGTATTTTGTTAGATACAGAGGTTCCCTACCGGCTGCCTGCGGCAGAGGAGGGGCTGGCGGAGGCAGGGATGATTCTCCTGCATGATTTTAATTACTGTTATGCCAGCCTTGACAGCAAACATGCGCCGGAGCGTATCCGGCTGGATATCATGGAGGGGATTGCGCTGGAATGCCGCTTTGATTCGGAGCTTCACAGCGGCTATCAGCTGTATGTGGTGGAAAATTACACAGAATTTGTCAAAGATGCGGCGCAGTCAAAGCGTCTTGCCGACTGGCTTGAAATGAAAAATAAGGAAGCCCTCAGCCGTCTGGAAAGCAAAAAGAAAATGCAGGCGGCACAGAAAAAAGAGGCGGGCAAAAAGAAGGAGTTTGACGAGAAGGATTTGGTATAGGAGTCTGGGAAATGAAAATGAGAAAGAGAGCGGCAGGGCTCGTATTAGCGGCAGGATTGGCGCTGCTTGGAGGCATTGCCTATGGACGGTGGAAGCAGGATGAGGGACTGCGTTTTGTGCAGGCGATGGGAAATGGAATCAATCTGGGAAATACCTTGGATTCCACAAACCTGCGGGAGTATCAGCCGGACGCCGACGAGCTGGAATATGAAACCTTCTGGGGAAATCCCAAGATAAGCCGGCAGCAGCTTAGGGCAGTTGCCGGGGCAGGCTTTGGCACAGTGCGTATTCCGGTGACCTGGGAAGACCACATGGACGAACAGGGAAAAATATCACAGAAGTGGTTAGACCGTGTGCAGGAAGTGGCGGACATGGCGTTAGAGGAAGGGCTTTATGTGATTTTGAATACACATCATGAGGAATGGCTGGATTTGGAGACTGCAAGGGAGACGGAAATCACAGAAAGATACCGGTATGTGTGGGAGCAGATTGCAGAACGTTTTGCGGACTATGACAACAGGCTTTTATTTGAGGGAATGAACGAGCCGCGTCTGCGGGGAAGCGACCTTGAATGGAAGGGCGGTGATGAAGCCATGCGCGCCATGGTCAACAGGCTGAATGAAGCGTTTGTGGAGACGGTGCGTGACAGTGGGAGCAAAAACCGACAGCGCTATCTGCTGATTGGCGCATATGCCAATATGAGCAGGCGGGATATTCTCGAAGAACTGGAAGTGCCCCAGGGACACGTGATTGTCTCCGTGCATGAATATCTTCCCTACCGTTTCTGCCAGCAGGAGGATGGGACGGCAGAGTGGGATGCCTTTAAAGCAGAGGATGTGCAGGAGATTACGGAGGCATATGACACCATGTACCGTCTGTTTATAGAGAAGCATATCCCGGTGATTGTGACAGAGTTTGGCTGTGTGGATAAGGAGAATACGAAGGAACGGATGGAATGGACGTCCTATCAGACGGGTTTGTCACGGGAATACGGGATTCCCTGTATCTGGTGGGATAATGGCAGCAGCTATGCTCTTTTGGACAGGGAAAATGCAGCGTGGTATTTTCCGGAGCTTGTGGATATTCTGACAGGGCAGGAGGAATAAAGCGGAGAAGCTGCGAAGACAGGTATGCTTCTGCTAAAGAGTACAGACTTTTTAGCAGAAGCATTTTTTATAAGAATAATTTCTGAAAAACATTGTTAATAATCGAAACCATTTCTTTTGGGGGAATCTGGCAGTCCTCGTTGACCCAGCGTTTAATCATCTGGTATCCGCCGTAAAGGAGGCAGTCGTACAGATAGGAAACCTCCACAGAATCTCTGGGGTCTGAAATCATTTCATTCATTTTTTGCATAATCGCAGGGAGATACAGCAGCCGTTTGGGAAAATCCGGGTCAACATTGGAATTCAGAAGCAATTTGCAGGATTTCATGTTGGATTTTGCATAGCTTAGGACTTGGGTTAACCGGTCTGCAGAGGCGCCGTTCTCTGTGGAAGAAAGATTTTTTTCGATTTCCGCCAGAAAGTCATCCTCCATTTCCTTCAGAAGGTCGTACTGGGAGCCGTAGTATTTATAAAAAGTGGAACGATTGATATCCGCGGTTTCGCAGAGCGTTCGTATAGAAATTTTGTGAATGCTTTCCGTTTCCAAAAGCTCGCACAGGCTGTCTTTTAATAGCTGTTTTGTGAGTTTTACCCTCCGGTTGTCTGGATGGTTCATCCCTCATATCACTCCTTAAATCATAAAAAATAAGAATAAAAGCAACAAAAATTGCAGTTGTGTTGTTTTGGCAGCCATTACATAGGAAACAGTCGGTTGAAAAAACAACATGTGTATATTATAAATATATTTATAACAAATGTCAAAGAAAAAGGAGAGGTAAGAATGCAGAAACTGGCAGATTTTATTGTAAAAAACCGCTTTGTCGTATTGGCGGCGGTTTGTGTGCTGACGGTTATCAGCGCAGTGATGATACCAAAGGTAACGATTGTGACAAATATGGCGGAATACCTTCCTGACGATTCCTCCATGAGGGCAGGCATGGATATTTTGGAGGAAGAATTTCCCGATATGGAAACGGGAAATTCCATCCGGGTAATGTTTTCCGGTTTGCCGCAGGAGGAAAAGGAAACGTTAAAGGCGGAGTTAGAAGAAATTTCTTATGTGGACAGTGTAGACTACCAAGCAGACAGTGAAGATTACGATAAAAATGGATACAGCCTTTATGTTATGAATACTTCCTATGCTGCGGATTCGCCGGAAATGGAAGAGATAGAAACAGCGGTTACAGACCGTTATACCGATTATTATGGGATGGTGTATTCCATTGATACAGACAGTATCGGAGGCATTCCGACAGTTGCTCTTTGTCTGGCGTTGGCAATTCTGATGTGCATTCTTTTTGTGATGTGCAGTTCATGGGCAGAGCCGTTTTTATTTTTGATTACCATTGGGCTGGCAGTTGTGATAAATATGGGGACAAATGCGTTGCTAAGCGGAGGAGTTTCCTACATAACAAATTCCATTTCATCTATTTTGCAGCTGGTGTTATCTATGGATTATTCGATTATCCTGCTTAACCGCTACCGGCAGGAGACAGCGAAGAGAGAAAATCATACAGAGGCAATGAAAACAGCACTGGCTGCATCGTTTTCCTCCATTGCGAGCAGTTCTGTCACAACGATAGTGGGGCTTCTTGCGCTGGTATTTATGAAATTTAAAATTGGAGCAGATATGGGAATTGTGCTGGCGAAAGGCGTATTTATCAGCATGTTCTGCATTTTCACAGTGCTGCCTGTCCTGATTTTAATATTTGATAAATGGATTGAGAAAACAGCGAAAAAGACCCTGCATATTCCTATGGATAAAATCGGCGCTTTCAGCTATCAGTGCCGTTATGGCATTCTGGTGGTTTTCATTCTGTTTTTTGTGGGAATATCTTTTCTGAAGGGCAATACGGAGGTTGCTTATACCATGCCGGAGGAAAATGAGATTGACACAGTATTTCCCGGAAAAAACAGTATTGTTCTTTTGTATGAAAATAAGGACGAGGCGGCAGCACAGACACTGGCGGAGGAATTGGAAAACAAAGAGGGGGTTGATAGCATTATCTCTTATGGCAGTACCATTGGCAGGGAATATACGGCAGAGGAAATGACGCAAGTTGTGGAAAGTATGGGTTCTGACATTGCAATTAATCAGATGATGTTAGATTTCATTTATTACGAGTATCATGGAGAAACAGGAGAGGGAAAACTTACCTTATCAGAGTTTGTTTCTTTTTTGCAGGAAAATATTTTGCAGGAGGAAATGTTTGCAGACCTCATAGACAGTGAAAGCAAAACTCAGTTGGAGATGCTTGCACTGTTTACCAGTGAAGAAGAACTCACAAAGGGACGCTCCAGCGCAGAATTAGGGCAGCTGTTTGGAATGGATCCCGCTATGCTGGACCAGATATACGGAATGGCGGGAACGTCCAGTATGAGCATTCAGGAATTTTTACAGATGGTTTCCTCGAATCAAGCCATTGCAGGGGCAATGGGCGCAGGGGGCAACGCGGCACAGACACAGCAGCTTCAGATGATACAGACAGTTATAGTAAGCGCTATAGAAGGAATCGAATATTCTGCTGCTGAGATGGCGGCATTGTTTGGAGGCATGTCAGAAACATTTGACGAGGCGGAGGTAGAGCTTTTGTATGACCTTTATGAAAGCGAAAAACAGGCAGACAACAGACAGACCATGACGCCGCTTAAAATGCTGGAATTTCTTTCCGGGGAAGTGCTGGAAAATGAGGCTTATGCAGAGTTTTTTGATGAAGATACGAAAGAATTACTGAATACCGCCTATGAGGAACTGAAAGACGGCATGAAGCAACTTAAGGGAGAAAATCATTCCCTGATGTTGATATCCACCACCCTTTCAGAAGAAGCGGAGGAAACGAATGCTTTCTTAGCAGAGTTAGAGGAAGGCTGCAGCGGACTATTTTCCGGGAAGTATTATCTGATTGGAAATTCTCCTATGCAGTATGAAATGTCCAAGACCTTTGATGAGGAAATGAATTTCATTACCATACTGACAGCGGCGGCAATTTTCATCGTGGTAGCAGTTACCTTCCGTTCACTGGTGATACCATTGATTTTGGTATTGATTATCCAGGCAGGCGTGTATGCCACCATAGCAATTATCGGTATGCAGGGCTATCACATTTATTTCTTAGCACTTTTGATTGTTCAGTGCATTTTGATGGGAGCTACCATTGATTATGGGATTCTCTACACCAATTATTACAGGGAAAAGAGAAAGGCGCTGGGAGTAAAGGAAGCGCTGAAAGCGGCTTATAACGGCTCTATTCATACAATTTTAACATCGGGGCTGATTATCATTCTGGTAACGGGATTGGTGGGGTATGCTTTTTCGAATCCGACGGTAGGGCAGATTTGCCAGACGATTTCAAAAGGGGCTTTGTGCGCAGTGATATTGATTATTTTTATCCTGCCGGGAATCCTCGCTGTCTTTGACAGACTCGTGTGCCGGAGGAAGAAATAGACAGAATTGTTATAGTGAGAAGATAGGTGATTTTATGGGTATACGAAGATAGAGGGGCAGTTTGGCTTGACAAATATTTTAGCATAACTTATACTAAATATCGTGAATCGGAAACGGTTTGTTTAATTTCAGAATGAACATGAGAGTGAGCATAAGAGTTCACGAAGGGGTACACCACCGCGGGTGTATTTCTTTGTGAACTCTTTTTTCTTACCCGGAAGGTATCTGAAATGAAAGAAAAAATAAGGAGGAAAAAAGTTCATGACATTGACAGTAAATGGAAAAGAAAAAACCTTGGAAAAGGAAATGAATCTGCAGGAGTTTCTGCTTTCGGAGCAGTACCAGCCGAACCAGGTGGCGGTAGAGCGGAACGAAGCGATTGTGGCAAAGGAAGCGTACGAGACCACGAAGCTAGAGCAGGGAGATATTCTGGAAATATTGACCTTTATGGGCGGCGGGTGCAGATAATCGGAAACAGCGCTATTTACGGCTGACTGCCTCATGGCAGGCGTTCTTCGCACAGGACGCGCCGATAGAAAACAGGGATAATATAATATAGAAGAAAAGAGGAAAAAAACAATGAGTGAAAACAAAAAAGACAGCTGGAAATTAGGAAACCATGAATTTACCTCACGTTTTATTTTAGGTTCGGGGAAATATTCCTTAGAGCTGATTGATGCAGCGGTAAAAGAGGCGGGAGCGCAGATTGTGACCTTAGCCCTGCGCCGCGCCAATGAGGGGGGCGTTGCCAATATTTTAGATTACATACCGGAGGGAGTAACTCTGCTTCCCAACACCTCCGGGGCGAGAAATGCCGACGAGGCGGTGCGGATTGCCCGGCTTTCCAGAGAAATCTGCCACAGCGATTTTGTGAAAATTGAGGTAATTCACGATTCCAAATACCTGCTTCCGGATAATTATGAGACAGTGAAAGCAGTGGAAATTTTAGCGAAGGAAGGCTTTGTGGTAATGCCTTACATGTACCCGGATTTGAATGCGGCAAGGGATATGGCGAATGCGGGGGCAGCCTGCATTATGCCTTTGGCAGCGCCGATTGGCTCAAACAAGGGAGTCTGCACGAAGGAATTTATCCGGATTTTAATTGATGAAATTGACCTTCCGGTTGTCGTGGACGCAGGAATCGGCAGACCTTCCCAGGCGTGTGAGGTGATGGAAATAGGGGCGACGGCAGTGATGGCAAACACCGGAATTGCCACTGCAGGAGATATCCCCATGATGGCTGCGGCGTTCCGCCAGGGCATCGAAGCCGGAAGGAGAGCTTATCTGGCAGGACTTGGCAGAGTGAAAGAGAACGGAGCCAGTGCATCCTCCCCGCTGACAGGATTTTTGCATGAAGTGTGAGAAGAACTTCCGGCAGGCAAGTTCTGCTCGCAGCAAGGCAGTGGCATGAAAATAAGAATTTCATGCGCTAAGAAGTTCTTAGCCTCATACTTAGGAACTTTGAAATTTGTGCGTCAGGTGACGGTGTGCACTGAAAAGAAGATTGGATTGACAGGAAGCTGAGAAATGGAAGGGAGAAAACAGACCGAAAATGAGCAAGGATGAACATATCAACGAGAGTATTTTAAGCGATGAGATAAAAGAGCACCAGAAGGAGGCGCGCATTGACCATATGGCGTACCTGCCGGATATGGAGGTGTTAGAGTCAGATGTGGCGGAGCGGGTCGTTTCTGCCATGGAGCATTACGATTATGAAAAATATACGGCGGCAGATGTGAGAGCAGCCCTTGAACGGGAGAACCGTACGCCGGCGGATTTCGGAGCGCTGCTTTCCCCGGCGGCAATGCCTTATTTAGAGGAAATGGCACAGGCGGCAAAGAGGGAAAAGGAAAAGCATTTCGGAAATTCCATCTGTTTTTTTACACCCCTCTACATTGCCAATTATTGTGAAAATTACTGTATCTACTGCGGTTTCAACTGCCACAACAAAATAAAGAGGGCAAAATTAACTGTGGAGGAAATCGAAGCGGAGATGGCGGAAATCGCAAAAAGCGGATTGCAGGAAATCCTGATTTTGACCGGGGAGAGCAAAAAAATGTCGGATGTCTCCTATATCGGGGAAGCCTGCAAAATTGCAAGAAAATATTTTAAAGTGGTAGGCTTAGAGGTTTATCCCATGAATTCCGACGAGTACGCCTATCTTCACCAGTGCGGGGCAGATTATGTGACGGTATTTCAGGAGACATATCATTCGGATAAATATGAGACGCTGCATTTGTCCGGGCATAAGAGAATTTTCCCTTACCGTATCAATGCCCAGGAGCGGGCGTTAAAGGGCGGCATGAGGGGCGTGGGATTTGCAGCGCTGTTAGGGCTGGATGATTTTCGGAAAGACGCTTTTGCCACAGGAATGCACGCCTATCTGCTGCAGCGGAAATATCCTCATGCGGAGATTGCCTTTTCCTGTCCGAGACTGCGCCCCATCATCAACAATGACAAAATCAATCCCATGGACGTCCACGAGGCGGAGCTGCTTCAGGTAGTGACGGCATACCGCCTGTTTATGCCCTACGCCAGCATTACTGTTTCCACCAGGGAATGCGCGAAAGTCCGCGACAATCTGATGAAGATTGCAGCCACTAAAATTTCCGCCGGGGTCAGCACCGGAATCGGCAGCCACGCCAAAGACGTGGAGGACAAAGGGGACGAGCAGTTTGAGATATCCGACGGAAGGACTGTGACGGAAGTTTATCAGGCGTTGGAAAACATTGGCTTGCAGCCTGTTATGAATGATTACATTTATGTGTAACATAGGCTAATGCAGCGGTATTTATATCTGGTAAAACAGTCGATGGTTAAATACAGAGAAATGAGAGGCGGCAGACGATTCACAGATGAAACATGTAAATACGAGGAAGGATTATGAACAAAAATGATATTAAGATTATCGCAGTAACCAGCAGAAAACTCTGCATGCGCCCTTTTTTAGAGCAGATGGAAAGGGTTGCAGAGCAGCGCCCGAAAGCAATCATACTGCGGGAAAAGGATTTGCCGGAGGAAGCATATGAGAGACTGGCGGAAGAGGTATTTACATTGTGCCGGAAATATGGGATAGAACTTATCATACATAACTTTCCTGCTGTGGCAGAAAAACTTGGCGTAAAGGCGCTTCATCTGCCCCTTGCTAAGTTACGGAACTTTCAAGATGAACGGGGAGAGGAGGAGATTGTGGGATATGGCATGGAAATTGGCTGTTCTGTACATTCGGCAGCAGAGGCGATAGAAGCGGAACAGCTTGGCGCCGCCTATCTCACCGCCGGGCATATATATGCAACCTCCTGCAAGCCCGGCATTCCTGCCAGAGGTCTGGATTTTCTGAGAGAAGTCTGTGCGTCGGTCACGATTCCGGTTTATGCCATCGGCGGCATAGGCTTAGAGGGCGGGCGCATAGAGGAAGTGGTTGCAGCCGGGGCAAAGGGCGCCTGCATCATGTCTGATTTTATGAGAGTATAAAACTTTTTTTGGGGGGAAAAACGAATGAATTTAAAAGAGCGTGCCAGAAAATTGAAACAGGGGATTCCGGCGGTCTATTTGTCATTAAAGGACAAAGACACTCCCTTTGGCGCGAAAATTTTTGCTGCCATTACCGTGGGCTACGCTCTGTCCCCCATTGATTTGATACCGGATTTTATTCCGGTGTTAGGATATCTGGATGATGTTATCCTGCTTCCTCTGCTGATAGCATTGACCATGAAACTGATTCCTGGCGAAGTTTGGGAGAAAAATCTTGCCTTGTCACAGGAAATGTGGAAAGATGGAAAACCAAAGAAATGGTATTACGGGATTCCGGTTCTTGTGATTTGGGGTTTGCTTCTCTGGCTTATCATAAAAGCAGTCTGGTTTTAGAAATGACGAAATTCCAGTCTGTCTATCTTAAAAGTCCGCAAAAATTTCCAAAAATTCCGCCTTCCTGCATTGCGCCAGCCGCAATAATCTGCTATACTTAATCGGATAGTAAATTGGAGGAGCGATATGTCACAGGCAGTTATTATAAAAAGTAATAAGTTTGGAATCCATCTTATTTTAGATAAGGATATGGCATTCCAGTCGCTTTTGAAGGCAATCATCGAAAAATTCAAGGAATCCGAAAAATTTTTTAAGGGTGCAAAGCTGGCGATTTCCTTTGAGGGGCGGCAGCTGACCCCGGAACAGGAGACAGCCATTGTAGATGCCGTCACAGCCAACACGTCCATTGAGATACTCTGCATTGTGGACAATAACCCGGAGCATGAAGAGTACATCAGGCAGCAGATAGAGGCATGTCAGGCGTCCGTGCAGCAGCCCTATGTGGACGGAGGAACCCAGTTTTACCGGGGAACGCTGCGTTCCGGGCAGGTCATTGAGAGTGAATCCGGCATTGTGGTGGTAGGGGACGTCAATCCCGGCGCTACCGTGTCCGCCTATGGCAGCATTGTTATTTTAGGCGCTGTGAAGGGAAATGTATACGCCGGAATCGGCGGGGATGACAGTGCGTTTATCGTGGCGTTAGACATGGACCCCATTCAGATTCGCATTGGAAATGTCATCGCCAAAAGCCCGGACAAGACCTTTGGAAGAAGAAGGCGGCAGAAGAAAGTAAAGGAAACCGCTTCGAATCCGCAGATTGCATATACCAAAGACGGAACCATTTGTATTGAGCCGTTGACAAAGGAATTATTAAGTGATATTTAACAGCAGGAGGAATGAAAAAACATGAGTGAAGTAATCGTAATTACGTCTGGAAAAGGCGGAGTTGGTAAGACCACCACAACCGCAAACGTGGGAACAGGTTTAGCGCAGCTGAACAAAAAAGTGGTATTGATTGACACGGATATCGGACTGCGTAACTTAGACGTAGTTATGGGATTGGAAAACAGGATTGTTTATAATCTGGTGGATGTGGTGGAGGGAAACTGCCGTATCAAACAGGCATTGATTAAAGATAAGAAATATCCTGAGTTATATCTTCTGCCGTCCGCCCAGACCAGAGATAAGACCGCAGTGACGCCGGAGCAGATGCAGGCGTTGATTGAGGAACTGAGACAGGAGTTTGATTACATACTGTTAGACTGTCCGGCAGGAATCGAGCAGGGCTTTAAAAACGCCATCGCCGGAGCTGACCGCGCTCTTGTTGTGACCACGCCGGAGGTTTCCGCCATCCGTGACGCTGACCGTATCATCGGGCTGTTAGAGGCAAATGAGCTAAAACAGATAGATTTGATTGTCAACAGGCTTCGTATGGACATGGTAAAACGGGGCGATATGATGAATGTTGCCGACGTCTGCGATATCCTTGCGGTGAATTTAATCGGAGCTGTGCCGGATGACGAGCATATTGTTATTTCCACCAACCAGGGAGAGCCTCTTGTGGGTTCCGACTGCCTTGCAGGAAAGGCATATGAGAATATCTGCCACCGTATCATGGGCGAGGAAGTACCGTTCCTTGATTTAGAGGGAAAAACAGGAGTATTCTCTAAATTAAAAGATTTGTTCAAGAAAAATTAGGAGGGGCAGCTCATGGGATTGTTTGAACTATTTAAAAAGAAAAATTCCGGTGATGTGGCAAAAGACCGCTTAAAGCTTTTGCTGGTATCCGACCGGGCAAACTGCTCTCCGGAAATGATGGAACAGATTAAAAACGAGATTATTCAGGTGATTTCCAAGTATATGGACATTGATACAGAGGGACTGGATATCCAGATTACCCAGACCGAGTCAGAGGGCAGCAACGGAACGGTTCCGGCGCTGTTTGCCAATATTCCGATTCGGGATATTCACCATGGAAAATAAAAAAGTGTAAAGATAGAAGAAAAAACGCAGTTCGTGATGGGACTGCGTTTTTTTGTGCGCCTGATTATGTATCTGACGGTATAGGAAAGCAGTTCAGGCAGAAAAAACCGCAGCTTAGTCCCATTTCCTTGTGCAAAAGAGAAGGATTTTATATACTAAATGCAACAAAGGAACTGCAGGACTTTGAAAAATCTGCCCGGAAGGACATGAGCGAATTTTTAGCAGGAGAGCGGGCAGACAGGGAAAGGAGTGAGAAGAAAATGAAGATACAAATAGAGGAAGTTTCCAATATCCCGGAGACAGAGGTGATAATCCGCTGCCGGGAGGCAAATCAGCAGATACTTAAGATGGTTGCTGTCATGCGGGTTTATGACAAAAAACTCACCGGAAATCAAAGAGGGGAGACATATATTTTAGACGCGGCGAAAATTCTCTATATTGATACTGCGGATAAAAAGACCTTTTTTTATACCAAAGATGAGGTTTACGAGACGACAATGAAGCTGTATGAACTGGAGGAACGGTTAGGGGAGTGCGATTTTTTCCGCGCTTCAAAATCCACCATTATAAATTTTAACCAGATACGTTCCCTGCGTCCTGATTTCGGAGGGAGAATGTTAGTGCAGATGAACAATGGGGAGAAACTGGTGGTATCAAGACAGTATGTGCCTGTGATAAAAGAAAAACTGGGGGTTTTTGGTGGGAGAAAGTGAAGATAGACGGGAAACATTGTTAGAAACAGAAAAAGAATCAAAGGACAGATTTGAAGGGAGAAAACAAGATGAAAAGAGTTTGGAACGGAATGATGGAATGGAAAAATTATATGTGTCTGATGTTTACGGCAAGCGTCTGTGTATACAGTCTTATGATACTGGCGATGGGAGAGGAAAGCCTGCGGCTGGCGATGGTAGGAGAATTGCTGCTGCTGTCATTTTTTGCAACCCTGATACAGGGGGTGGCATTTAATGAAAACTGGCTGATACGGAACATGGCGTATACGAAACGGATGCTGGTGTTTGTGGCGCTGTTTCTGCCGTTGCTAGCTGTCTTTGCGGTGGTATTTCAGTGGTTTCCGGCGGGGCAGGCGGCAAGCTGGCTTGTGTTTATCGTTATTTTTCTGGTGATATTTGTGAGTATTCTGCTATTGTTTGAAATACATTTCCGCATTGCTGGACGGAGATACGACGGTTTGTTGGGAGAGTATAAAAAGAAAAAAGGAATCGAATAAGTGAAAAATTGAAGTCAGTAACATATTGACATCATTCCCATTAAATGATAATATCATACTAAGTTGATATGAATTATATGGAATAAAAAGAAGCACGAAAAGAGAAAAAAGCGTATTCTAAGAAAGAATGCAACATTTCCGTAGAGGATGGTGCATATACGGAAGTTGCCAAAGAATGCGAAATCGAATGAGAGGTGCGGAAAAGAGGGCAATGATGGGATATGATTTTGACAGAGTGATAGACCGCAGAGGCAGCCTCTGCATTAAATATGATTTTGCAAAGGAGAGGGGAAAGGCGGAGGACGTCTTACCTCTCTGGGTGGCAGACATGGATTTTCAGACGGCGCCGGAGGTTTTAGAGCGGCTTCATGGGGTGGTCTCCCATGGAATTTTTGGCTACAGCGAGGGGAAGGACGCATATTTTCAGGCAGTTTCCCGGTGGTACCGGAAATATTTCGGCTGGGAGACAAAAAGGCAATGGCTGGTAAAAACGCCGGGGGTTGTCTTTGCCATAGCTGCGGCAATCCGTGCTTTTACAAAGGAGGGGGAAACGGTGCTGCTGCAGCAGCCGGTTTACTATCCTTTTGCAGAAGCCATAAGGGATAACCGCCGTCAGTTGGTGAACAATCCGCTGAAACTGAGTGATGGTCATTACGAGATTGATTTTGAAGATTTTGAGGAAAAAATCATTGAAAATAAAGTGAAATTATTTCTTCTCTGCAGCCCTCACAATCCGGTGGGGAGAGTTTGGAAAAAGTGGGAACTGGAAAAAATGGGAGAGATTTGCTTAAAGCACGGTGTACTGGTGGTCAGCGATGAAATCCACAGCGACTTTACTTATCCGGGGCATACCCACTCTGTATTTGCCTCCCTGCGGGAAGAATTTGCGGAGAACAGCATCATCTGTACTGCTCCCAGCAAGACCTTTAATCTGGCAGGCTTGCAGGTTTCCAATATTTTTATTCCGAATCAGGAATTGCGGCAAAAATTCAAAAAAGCCGTCGACCAGACGGGCTACAGTCAGGTGAATCTCATGGGGCTTGCAGCGACCCAGGCTGCTTATGAGACAGGGGAAGAGTGGCTGGCGGAGCTGAAAATCTACTTAAAAGATAATCTGGAATTTGTGAGAACTTATCTTACGGAGCGTCTGCCGGAGATAAAGCTGATAGAGCCGGAGGGAACCTATCTGCTCTGGCTGGATTTCAGAGAGCTTGGTCTGACGGAGACAGAGCGGGAGGAACTGATTGTAAACAAGGCAAAGCTCTGGTTAGACAGCGGGGCTATCTTTGGCGCAGGCGGCGAAGGGTTTGAACGTATCAATATCGCCTGTCCCAGAAGTACGTTAAGGCAGGCATTAGAGCAGCTTGAGACGGCGGTGCGGGGAGGGCGGCGTCAGGGGTGAGATATTTGAAAAAAGCGGAATTGACAGGAGGGTAAGTCAGACTTATCCTCTTTCTTTTTGCGTTCCTGTGTGAAATGCAAGAAATTGAAGCGTGGAAAAACGTAGTTAAGAGACGGATTTCTGTAGTAAGGCTTGAGAAAATATGATAATATTTTAGACAGAACTGGTTATTCATCCCATTTCCCGTGTCGTCTGTCGCAAAAATGAAAAATTTCCTGGAAATTTGCTATAGTTAGTAAGATGACTGCTTACTAAAAAATCAGTGCAAAGGAAAAGGAGAGAAAAGTGGAATTTTATATTGACATCGGCAGAAGCGGCGAGATAAAAGAAAAATTTAAGGAAATGATAAAAGAGATGCGCAGCTACGAAGAGGGGCTGCTTAGTGTTTCAAATGAAATAAGTAAAATCTCCGGCTTTGAAGAAATGGAGGAAACAGTTGCCATATTGTATGAAGAGGTGCATGCGGAGAGACAGGATTTGGAAAGAATGCTGGACACTTACAAGAAATGTGTGCAGTGTTATAAAGACACTGAGGAAAAGATAGCTTCTTCTCAAACATTTGACTGGCATATGCTGTTGGATATTGGAGGGCTTGTGCCGGGGATTGGTATGGCGTGCGACGGTATCAATGCAGGTTGGTATGCGGCAGAGAAGGATTGGGGGAATGCGCTGCTTTCCGGAATGTCCTTTATTCCAGTGATAGGAGAGGTATCCGGAATAGGAAAGGTAGGGGCGAAAGCAATCAGTCATGCAGATGATATCGCCGATATTGCCAAGGCTGCGGAGCGTATGGAGGATGCTGCTAAGGCTGCGGACGATGTGGCGGATGTGTCTAAGGGATTGAAGGGGATAAAAAAGAGTGGTAAATATTCTGGTTTATTAGATGAATTAGCTAATAGTGGAGTGAAGTATAATCCAGAGGATATTGTTGCAATAGCAAAGACTGCGGATGGAAAATTAGTGTGGTTGGAAAATGGAACGGATACTGCAGGATTAAATCACATTATTACTGAACATGCTGACGATTTCCTAAATATAGGAATAACGCAAGAGCAAATCCCAGATTATATAATGAATGCACTAGAAAATGGAAAAATCATTGGATATCAAGGAAGAGGTACTGGAAGACCAATATATGAATTTACATATAATGGAGAAATATGTAAAGTTGCTATTACAGTAGGTAATAATGGATTCATAGTTGGTGCTAATCCAAAGTAGAAAGGAATGTGTATGAAAGTAATAAAAATAAAATTTGAATATGGATGCTTCCCTGTGTGGATTTATGGTGAAAACGGTGAATTGATAGAGAATGATTTGCCACCATATTTAATAGGAGATAGTGATATTGACCCTAAATTTGTCAGCATTCAAGAAATATATGATGGTTTGTATTTGGATGATGCAAAAGAATTCAAATATATTGGATTTAAGGAGGCTGACAAGAAAGAAAGTTTTTTTAGAGAATTGCGTTTGGCAATCAATCTGCTAAAGAATAAATTGAATAATGAGTATATCATTGAAGATAATATGGATTTTTTAAAGGAATCTATTAATTGATTGAATAAGACACAGAAAATTTTGTTGATGAAGATGATTTTGTAAAAAAGGTTAATCGGTGAGTAAAATGGAAAAAGAATATTCATATAAAGAGAATATAATATGGTTTGCTAAAAAACAAATTATATTCAGTGAAAAAATAGCAGAGATTGTAGAATTTGAAAAGTGTGTGGTAATAAGAAATAAGTATTCAAATGAAAATCCTACAAATAATCTGGTTGCATTTGATTTTGATGGCAATAAAATATGGGAAATTGATGATATCATTAAGCCTTTAGAACCTCAAACGATTGTATCAATTGGAAAAAAAGATTGCCAACATATAAGTATAATTACGTTCACAGGATTGAATTTGTTGATTGAAGCGGAGTCTGGTCAAATTGTAGATAAAAAAATTACTAAATAAAAATATGGAAAAGAAACTTCAACGATTATATTTTCTGGAGGTAATTAATATGTTATTGGATATTACAGCTCCAATTATACCTTTTGAAGGATTTGGAGAAATAAAATTATATAGTACAAGGGACGAATTAAGAGAGTTATTGGAGATGGAAGGTGTTACATCAAAAATTGTTTTTGATGATTGGATTCGATATGATATTCAAGATAGCTTAGAATTGTTGTTTCATCTAAAAAACAATAAATTATTTCGAATAACAACATTAGATAATTATAAAGGAAAGTTATTTGATAAGATAGGAGTTGGGACTACGGAAGAAGAAATGTTAAGAGTTGAGCCGTCTTTTGTATATGATGATTTTGAAGAAGTATGGGAGTCTGACAAAGGCGTATTTATTGAAATGGATGCTGAAACGAATAGGGCTAGATGGATTTCAGTATATATACCGGAATTAAATTCTGAAAATTATGAAGAATGTAAATGGTAAATATATGTTTTATGGCAATCAAATAAGTGACTTAACTTTGCAACTTGATTTTCGAAAAAGAGGAACCGTCTTAATAGATGGTTCTGTGTCAAGATTTAGTACAAAATAAAATGAGAAGTTCTGCCAGCTAAGCTGCCGGCAGATTCTCAGCCCTCATATACAGTTTTTCATAGTCATTAGGTGACAGGTAGTCGCAATGA
>Ga0129308_1000338_pt1 | contig 75932 bp, 78 predicted proteins | sample L827metagenome_FD_94440 | JGI IMG/M metagenome (GOLD analysis project Ga0129308, IMG submission 94440) | Ring-tailed lemur group fecal microbial communities from Wisconsin, USA - L827 metagenome | ecosystem: Host-associated > Mammals > Digestive system > Large intestine > Fecal | place: USA...
AAGTAGTTGGGGGTTGCCCCCTGTGAGATATGGTAAATGCCAAGTGATTGGGAGTTTAGCTCAGCTGGGAGAGCATCTGCCTTACAAGCAGAGGGTCAGCGGTTCGATCCCGTTAACTCCCATTGAATATGTTATAATATATTCAATGACAATTAAATAGCGGAAGGGTAGCGAAGAGGCTAAACGCGGCGGACTGTAAATCCGCTCCTTCGGGTTCGGGGGTTCGAATCCCTCCCCTTCCATAGTTTACGGGCATAGTATAAAGGTAGTACAAAGGTCTCCAAAACCTTTGGTGTGGGTTCAATTCCTGCTGCCCGTGTTTGTATTATGGCGGATGTGGTGAAGTGGTTAACACACCAGCTTGTGGCGCTGGCACTCGCGGGTTCGATTCCCGTCATCCGCCCTTTTAATGGGGTATAGCCAAGCGGTAAGGCAAGGGACTTTGACTCCCTCATGCGTTGGTTCGAATCCAGCTACCCCAGTTCAAATATTTTATTTGAGAAAAGTCTGTTGCCGAAGTGGCGGAATAGGCAGACGCGCCAGACTCAAAATCTGGTTCCTTCACGGGAGTGCCGGTTCGACCCCGGCCTTCGGCATAAAATAAAAGATCTAAGAATTCTTAGGTCTTTTTTTGTTTTTTATTGAAAAGTGAGATATGAAAACCACTTTCGCTATTAGCGAAAGTGGTGCAAAGTATCTTAGGCAAGGAAAGTTTTCTTTGCCTTCTTGATGAAGAACTTTTCAAGTTCTATCACGACAAAGATCACGAGTGAGAGGAGTATTGCGATAAGCCAGTGTGTTGTTGTGAGGGGCACGACATCAATGACTGAGCGTAAGGGTGTAAGTGTAAAGACAAAGGTTATGAACAAGGATATAATGGTTGTCCAGAAAATGGTTTTATTTGAATACAAACCATCTTTAAATATGGAATCGTTACTCCGAGCATTAAAGATATGGTAGGTTGAAGCGAGAGCGAGGACGAGAAAAGTCATTGATTGTCCGACTTGCATACTTGGAGTTGTTCCAGCTATTTCTACAAATCTTCCAATATAGAACCCGATAAGCGAAATAATGATAAAGGTTGTGGACGATGTGAGAATACGTTGTGAAACGCCCCTAGAGAAGAGGCTTTCGTTTACATCGATGGGTGTTTTTTTCATAATGTACTTATCAGAGGTTTCTCGGCTTAAGCCAAATCCAGGAATACCATCTGCCAGAACATTGATATAGAGAAGCTGCATGCCTGTAAGTGGTAACCCCCAACCAATAATAGCCCCAAACAGCATGATAAGTATTTCAGCAACATTGGCAGAAAGAAGATAATAAATCGTTCTTTTAATGTTAATGTAAACACGACGCCCTTCAGCAATTGCACTCACAATCGTCGCAAAATTATCGTCAGCTAAGATAATGTCAGAGGCATTTTTGGCCACCTCTGTTCCAGCAATTCCCATTGCGGTTCCGACATCTGCCGCCCGGAGTGAGGGAGCATCATTGACACCGTCACCAGTCATGGCAACAATATGTTTTTTATCCTGCCAAGCTTTCACAATCCGGAGTTTGTCTTCAGGCGAGACCCGTGCATAGACTGAAATTTTTTCAATCTTTTCCTTGAGTTCTTCATCGGTCATGTTGGCCAAAGTAATCCCGTCTACGACCAAGTCCCCGTCACGGTAAATATCAAGTTCCTCTGCGATTGCTTTAGCAGTTAAGGCATGATCTCCTGTAATCATTACAGGAATAATTCCAGCAGTACGGGCTTCGGCTACAGCGTGTTTACTTTCAGGTCGTGGAGGATCGATCATTCCAATAATTCCTAAGAATGTTTGGTCTTCTTCCAATAATTGATGATTTTCTGGAATCTCTTCAATTACTTTATAGGAAAGAGCAAGGACACGCAAAGCATTTTCTGCAAAGGTGTCGTGAATATTATGTGCTTCGCTAAAATGATCCGGGACAAGCCGATCAAAGGCTCCTTTTGTAATAACGAGGTAGCCTCCGCTTTCGTGAGGTACAACAACCGTCATTTTTTTTCTGGTCGAATCAAAAGGAAGTTCCAAGAGACGCGGGGGATTTTTATCGGGTTGATAAGCATGATGCGTGATGAGAAAATTGATGATGGCTGTTTCCGTTGGATCGCCGTGAGTGACCCATTTCCCTTCGTCTTGTGAGGCTGTCGCATTAGATACTAACCCAAACTTGTAAATTAAATCTTTCTCTTTGTCTGAGAGTTGGTCCTTATGCCAAATTTCTTCTCCTTGTACCCAGAGTCTTTGAATAGTCATCTGGTTTTGAGTAAGTGTTCCTGTTTTATCGGAAGCAATGACCGAAGCATTTCCGAGTGTTTCAACTGCAGGAATGTTACGTATGATGGCTTTTTTATATGCCATATTTTCTACACCATAAACAAGTGATAAGGTCACGATGACAGGAAGGGTTTCTGGCACAGCGGCAATACCAAGAATAACAGCGGTCATCATGTTTTCACTGAAAGAAATACCGCCGTGCAATAAGTTGACAATAAAAATAATTGCTCCCGCACCAAATGCAATTGCGGCTAGGCGCTTCGCCAATGAGTCAATGCGTTTTTGCAAGGGTGTTTTCCCTTTAACCTGGTCTTCTAAAAGTTGGGCAATTTGTCCCATTTGACTTTTCATTCCTGTAGCAACAACGATACCCTTAGCTGTACCATTAAGCACATTTGTTCCCGAGAAAACCATATTTACTTGGTCTCCCAAAGGCACATCTTCAAGAATCTCACGTGAAGCATCTTTTTCTATTGGTTCTGATTCCCCTGTGAGTGAAGATTCATCGACTTGTAAGCTATTTGCTGAAAGGAGACGAACATCAGCACCCACCTGTTCGCCAGCGTTGAGTTGAAGTAAATCACCGACAACCAATTCCTCAGAAGGAATGGTACTTAGCTTCCCTTCACGTATAACCGTAGAATTAGGGGCCGATAATTTCTTGAGGGCAGATAAGGCTGTTTCGGCACGTTCCTCTTGCATATGGGCAACGATGACATTGATGACAACGATTAACAGAATAACGATGGGTTTAGTGAAGTTACCAGTATCCATCGAGAGGTAAAAAGCAGGAACCGAGACGATGATTAAAACAAGATTCATTACCTCAAGTAGATGCTTTAAAAGCTTTTGAAAAATACTTTTTTCTTTGGTTTCTTGAAAAACATTGCTCCCGTATTTCGCTCGGTGAGCAGTAACTTGCTCTTTATTTAAACCCTCTGAAGTGCTGGTTTTATAGTACTCTTTAATCTTTTTTATATTATTTTTCTTATAATTCATAAATCCTCTATTCTACTTTTTGTCCCAATTTATAAAATGTTTTATAATATAATTATAATATTTTTATCATTTGTTACAAAACGATTTAGCATTCAGAAAAAGCTGTATAAATAGCTGAAAATGTGGTATTATGGTAGATATGGAAACGAAAACAGTAAGTGAACTTGCAGAACTTTTTGGTGTGACTCGCCAAGCGATGAATAAACGCATCAAGCAGCTAGACGAGCAATATGTAGAGAAAAACGAAAAAAATATTACTGTAATTAATGAGGGCGGCATTCATGAACTTGAACGCCTTTATGGCAAAGTTGTGACAGCGCAGGCGGAAGTTGTTGAGGATAAGGATAACACACAAGAACTTTCCACATCGCCAACGGACACAGCTGTTTTTGAGTTGGTTTCAAATCTGATGAAAGACAAGAATGCAGAAATTGACCGCCTTAATCAGCAATTGATGGCCAAAGATGCACAAATTGCAGAAAAAGATAAGCAAATCAACCGTCAACAAGAACTGATGGAAAAATCTTTGAGTGATAATAATCAATTTTTACTTGAAATGAAGGCGGAATCAGAAAAAGGTTTCTTTGCCAAACTTTTCGGAAAATAATAACAGTGGTAATGCTGTTATTTTTTTATTAGAAATATGTGGAAGTAGACAAATGTAAACGTTTTCCTCTTCGTTCCCACGGTTGTGCCTATTTTCCGGCTTTTATGTTTGCAAAATCTCAAAAAAGTGTTAAAATGTAAGAGTAAGTTAAATGATTAACTTAGTGATAGAGAATTTCTCTATAAACAAAATTTTAAACCTATAAGGAGACTTACTCATGGTAGTTAAAGTTGGTATTAACGGTTTCGGACGTATCGGTCGTCTTGCTTTCCGTCGTATTCAAAACGTTGAAGGTGTTGAAGTAGTAGCAATCAACGACCTTACAGATCCAGCAATGCTTGCTCACTTGTTGAAATATGACACAACTCAAGGTCGTTTCGACGGTGAAGTTGAAGTTAAAGATGGTGGTTTCGAAGTTAACGGTAAATTTGTAAAAGTTACTGCAGAAGCTAACCCAGCTAACATCAACTGGGCTGAAGATGGTGCAGAAATCGTTCTTGAAGCAACTGGTTTCTTCGCAACTAAAGAAAAAGCTGAACAACACTTGCACGCTAACGGTGCTAAAAAAGTTGTTATCACAGCACCTGGTGGAAACGATGTTAAAACTATCGTTTTCAACACTAACCACGAAATCTTGACTGGTGAAGAAACAGTTATCTCTGGTGCATCATGTACTACTAACTGTCTCGCACCAATGGCTGATGCTTTGAACAAAAACTTCGGTCTTAAAGTTGGTACAATGACAACTATCCACGGTTACACTGGTGACCAAATGACTCTTGATGGCCCACACCGTGGTGGTGACTTCCGTCGTGCACGTGCTGCAGCTGAAAACATCGTACCTAACTCAACAGGTGCTGCTAAAGCTATCGGTCTTGTATTGCCAGAATTGAATGGTAAACTTCAAGGTCACGCACAACGTGTACCAGTTCCAACTGGTTCATTGACAGAGCTTGTATCAGTTCTTGATAAAGAAGTTACTGTTGAAGAAGTAAATGCAGCTATGAAAGCAGCATCTAACGAATCTTACGGTTACAACGAAGATGAAATCGTTTCATCTGATATCGTAGGTATCTCTAACTCTTCACTCTTTGACGCTACTCAAACTGAAGTTACTACAGCTGACGGCGTTCAATTGGTTAAAACAGTTGCTTGGTACGATAACGAAATGTCTTACACATCTAACCTCGTTCGTACACTTGAATACTTCGCTAAAATCGCTAAATAATTCTGTTATTTAACGTTAGAAACAGAGAAGCTTAGCTCCTCTGTTTTTTTGTTGTCTTTATTTTTTAGTGAGTCTTTGAGATTTTTTTCATAATATAGTACACTATAGGGAGATACCCACAAGGAGCAGGACTGGAAAAAGCGAGGTAGGAGCATGGATAAAAAGTCACAAAAGAGAAGGATTATTTTAGGGGGACTTCTTGCAGGTCTTTTACTTATTGGAATAGCTATATTTCTGACTGTTCTTTTCTCTCCTAAACCTAAAAAAGACACTGCGCGAGCTTTAAATCAACACAGAACTTCAGAAAGTTCGCTAATGAGTGCGAGTTCAACTCAAGCGAGTAAATCAGATCCGATATCCAAAGCTTTAACAGAATGGAAAAGCTTGGCTCTTAACCAACAAATTGCTTTATTGGCCCAATCCTATGCTCAATTGAATCCTCAAACCACGATTTTGTCATCGGACCATATGGCAATGACAGGGGATCTTGAGAATGGTGCAATAGAGTGGTATGATTCAAACAAAATCATCCATAAAGTTAATGTAAAAATTAACCAAGCGACGGTTAAATATAATTATATCAATGCTGAAACATGGGAAACAGAGGAGCAAACAACAAAAATAAATACAGTTCTTGCAGATTATTTTGAAACACTCGCAGCGAAACAAGCGACTGAAGAAATAGCTTCCAGAGTAATTGATTTTGCCCAATTGACAGGCTTAAATTCTGAGATGAATTTAGAACAAATCGCTCAAGGTGATTATTCAAGTGTCCAAGGGACTTGGAAAGCTTTGAACGGCTGCATACTAATTTTTGAAAATAATCAGTGTTACATTGTAGAGGATGGACGGAAAACCAAACTTGTTCTTACTCCTCTAACAACAGATAATCTGCAAAATCAAGGCTTTCTCATGGTAAATAGTAATCCTGAAGGTTCTCCTGCTGGAGCAGGACTCTCCTTTATTCCCACAGGTTATGATTGGGCAGATACAGACAAAGCAAAACCACGTCTTTGGCTGTCCAACACTTTTGGTCCAAGTGCGCAGAGCCTCCCAGAAAGACAAAAATTAGCAGTACAACAAGCAATTTTCTATAAAGTAGATTAAACGTATAATAAAAAATACCAACAATTAAAACCAGAGAATGGAGAAAAAATGGAAACACCTAAATGCCCAACTTGTTCAAGTGAATATACCTATGAGCTGTCAGACACGACATTTGGCTGCTCAGAATGTGGTAACGAATTTACAAAAGCAGATCTAGAAGCAGACAAATTTGTGGTGCTTGATAGTGTGGGACAGCCTTTAGCCGATGGAGATGCTGTAATTATCATTCAAGATCTCCCCGTCAAAGGAATGCCAAAACCCATTAAAAAAGGTACAAAGGTTAAAAATATCCGCATCAATGAATTTGGGAAAAATGAACACTATATAGATTCAAAAATTGATGGTTTTGGGGCTATCGGGTTGAAGGGCTCAGTTGTTAAGAAAGCATAAATAAAAATGACCTTCTGGTCGTTTTTTTTATTTGAGGATAAAGGAAAAGGCAGTAAAACAGCTTTTCTGCTATAATGAACTTATGAAACTAACAGACAGTATACAATACCTGAAAGGTGTCGGACCTAAATCTTTTGAAAATTATCAGAAGCTTGGCATTGCCACAATACAGGATTTATTGCTTTATTTCCCTTTTCGTTATGAAGATTTTGCTGGACGTTCAATTTTTGAATTGGTAGATGGAGAAAAAGCAACGGTGATTGGTGAGGTGGTGACACCCGCCAATGTCCAATATTATGGCTTTAAACGCAACAGGCTTACTTTTAAACTCAAACAAGGTGAAGCTGTGGTCGCTGTGAGCTTTTTTAATCAGCCCTATTTGGCGGATAAGATTGAGGTTGGAAAAGAAGTCGCGGTCTACGGCAAGTGGGAACAAAAAAAGCAGCAATTGCTAGGGATGAAAATATTAACCCAAGCAGAAGACGGCTTTTCCCCTGTATATCACCTTACCGCAGGGATGAAGCAATCCAGCTTGGTGAAAACAATTCAATTGGCCTTTGATAGTGGGCTTCTATCGGACTTAAACGAGAATCTGCCAGACTATTTATTGAAAAAGTACCGCTTGATGCCCCGGCAGGAGGCGGTACGTGCCATGCATTTTCCAGAGGATATGGAGATGCACAAGCAAGCTTTAAGGCGCGTGAAGTTTGAAGAACTCTTTTACTTTCAACTGAAGTTGCAGGCTTTGAAACATAAAGAGAAAGCACAACGCTTTGGACGAAAGGTTATTTTTGACCAGCAGTTGATGGAAGAAAAAATTAAAAATCTTCCTTTTGAACTGACAGGTGCTCAACAAAAATCCTTAGATGAAATTTTAGCAGATATGTCCTCAGCTTACCATATGAACCGTCTTTTACAAGGTGATGTCGGCTCAGGTAAAACAGTCGTTGCCAGCTTAGCAATGTATGCAGCAGTATTATCAGGGCTTCAAGCTGCTATAATGGTTCCTACTGAAATTTTAGCCCGACAACATTTTGCTAACTTAAAGAATCTTTTTCCCGAGCTGAAAATTAGTCTTCTCGTTTCGGGTTTAAAAGTTGCGGAGAGAAGAGAGATACTAGACAGTTTAGCAAGTGGTCAGACACAGATGGTTGTGGGAACGCACGCTTTGATTCAGGAAGGTGTTGATTTTTATGACTTGGGTCTGGTCATTACCGATGAACAACATCGCTTTGGGGTTAACCAACGGAAAGTTTTACGCGAAAAAGGTCAAAATCCTGATGTACTTATGATGACTGCGACACCAATTCCTCGGACTTTAGCGATTACGGCTTTTGGTGATATGGATGTCTCCATTATCGATGAATTACCTAAAGGACGGCAACCGATTACGACCAGATGGGTAAAACATGAGCAGCTTCCAGAGGTCTTACGATGGATAAAAGAAGAACTGGTGCAGCAGGCTCAAGTCTATTTTATTTCGCCACTTATTGAAGAATCAGAAGCTTTAGATTTAAAGAATGCTGTAGCTCTTTATGAAGAGTTAAACCAATATTTTGGCAAAGAAATAGGCATAGGTTTACTGCATGGGAAAATGAAAAATGAAGAAAAAGACCAGATCATGCAGACCTTTAAGGCAGGGGATTTGTCTGTTCTGGTTTCCACAACGGTGATTGAAGTCGGTGTCGATGTGCCGAATGCTACGATTATGGTGATTATGGATGCGGATCGTTTTGGTCTCTCTCAGCTGCATCAGTTAAGAGGCCGTGTAGGGCGGGGGAGTAAGAAATCCTATACGATACTTGTTGCCAATCCCAAGTCAGAATCAGGTAAAAACCGGATGAAGATCATGTGTCAAACGCAGAATGGGTTCCGTTTAGCGGAAGAAGATCTGAAGATGCGAGGCTCTGGAGAAATATTCGGCGTACGTCAATCAGGTTTACCAGAATTTCTAGCAGCTGACATAGTGAATGATTACAATATTTTAGAGGTGGCACGTCAAGAAGCGCAGGAAGTTTTTAAAACACCTGACCGCCCCGAATATCAGATGATGCTTGCAGACTTGGATGTTGACGGTGGTTTTGATTAACGTTTAAATTGTGAATTCAAGAAAGGAGGAAAAACATGGGACTTCTCTTAGCATTTCTAGGTGGTGGACTTTCTCTGCTGAACTTTTCTGCCGAATGGCAGTCGCTTCCAATGCAGTTCATCTTCACTCTCTTCTCCTTAAGCAGTATGTTTGCCTATAAAGGAAAGCGCACAAGAAGATCCTATGAAGGAGATGGAACAAGTATCTTTACCCTTGGTTTTGCCTTGTGTTTTCTTTCATTTATTGGATCAGCATCTATTCTTCTGGCTTTATTTATGGGCTGGCAGTAAATAAAAAAACATAAGCGGAGTGTCTCCTACTTATGTTTTTTATTTTCCTAAACAGAACTGGCTGAAAAGCTGAGTAATCAGTTCATCTGGTGCAGCTTCTCCGGTTATTTCACCAAGCAATTGCCAGCAGCGCGTGATATCCACTTGGATGAGATCTACAGGAAGTCCCATCGCTAACCCTCTGTTTGCTTCTTTCAAAGCATCTAAAGCTTGTTCGACCAGACCGATATGACGTGCATTGGAAAGAGTAGTTGCATCTTTTGCTTCAATTTCCCCAGAGAAAAATAGAGCGCGTATTTGTTTTTCAACGGCATCAAGATTTTCATTTTTTAAGGCAGAAATTCTGATAAAGTCTTCAGGGAGTTTTTCGAGCTCAATTTTTTCTGGTAAATCGGTCTTATTCAGCAAGATGATACGGTTTGTCGCAGCGGAAAGTTCCAATAATTCCAGATCTTTAGGAGTTAATGGTGATGAAGCATCAAGTACAAGCAAGACCAAATCGGCTTCTTCTAAGGCTTTCTGACTACGTTCGACACCTATCTTTTCGACAATATCCTCAGTTTCTCGTATACCAGCAGTGTCAATTAACTCAAGGGGGACACCACCAATATTGGCAAACTCTGTGATAACATCACGTGTTGTTCCTGCTATATCGGTAACAATGGCCTTTTCTTCACGTAAAAGCTGATTGAGCAAACTTGATTTCCCCACATTTGGACGACCAATGATTGCTGTTCTCAAACCTTCACGGAGAATCTTACCACGTTTAGCTGTGGCAAGCAGTGTTTCCAGAAGCTGTTCAAAATGAGCCGTTTTTTCCAGAAGCATTTGACTTGTCATTGTTTCAACGTCATCATATTCAGGATAATCAATATTAACTTCAACTTGCGCAAGTGATTCTAAAATTTCTTGACGAATGTTGTTAATCAAGTTAGAGAGGCTTCCATCAAGTTGTTTTACAGCAATATTGGCTGCCTGATCAGTTTTAGCGCGAATCAAATCCATTACGGATTCGGCTTGGGCCAAGTCAATACGTCCATTTAAAAAAGCACGTTTAGTAAATTCACCTGGTTCAGCGAGGCGTGCGCCAGAGCGAAGCAGGAGTTGCAAAATTTCTTGAGTGACAGCAATTCCGCCATGTGTGTTGATTTCTACAAGATCCTCACGTGTAAAGGTTTTAGGAGCTTTCATCACAGAGAGCATAACCTCATCAACGAGACGGTCTTTATCAAAGATATGACCGTAGTTGATGGTGTGTGAAGCTACTTTATCGAGATCTTTTCCTTGAAAGACCTTTTTAGCGATTGAGAGCGCATCGCTACCAGACAATCGGACGATAGCAATCGCTCCTTCACCTAAAGGTGTGGAAATGGCTGCTATAGTATCAAATTCTTTTGTTATCATATTTTTATCCTAATTACTAATTTCAGTATGCCCTATTATATAATAAGTCGTGATAAAAATAAAGATTCGTCAACTCCTTCTTAAAGGTTTATCTTATCCATATTGAGCAAAATTCTAGTAAAATAAGAGTATGAGATTGGATAAATATTTGGCGGAAGCCGGACTCGGATCACGTAAAGAAGTGAAGGTGATTCTGAAGACAGGAAAAGTGACAGTGAATGATCAGAAGGTGAAAGATGGTAAACGACATGTTGAGCCAGGTAAAGACAGTGTAAATTATGATGGACAGCCCCTAGATTATCAAGAATTCTATTATTATCTCCTTAATAAACCCGCTGGTGTTGTTTCGGCGACAAAGGATAATAAGGACAAAACAGTTGTCGAATTATTAAAGGCTCAAGATTTTCGCGAAGATATTTTTCCTGTGGGGCGTTTAGATAAAGATACAGAAGGCCTTCTTTTGCTGACAAATGATGGACCACTCAGTCATAATCTCTTGAGCCCCAAGAAACATGTGGAAAAAGAATATTTTGCTCAGATCCAAGGCCAAGTTACACAAGAGACTGTTCGAGAATTTGCAGCAGGTTTGACCTTGAAATCTGGAGAGAACGTCAAACCAGGTCAACTTTTTATTGAGAAATCAGAAGAGAGTAAAAGTGAAATCCGACTCATTATTCATGAGGGCAAATTTCATCAGGTCAAACGAATGTTTGAAGCTGTTGGGATGAAGGTAACTTATCTCAAACGGATACGTATGGGAAGTTTAAAACTGGATAAGGCATTAACTTTGGGCGCATATCGTCCGCTCACAGAAGAGGAAATTTTGAAACTCAAGGAGTAGCTATGGAAGAAGTAGTTTCTGTAAAAAATTTAAGTGTCCAGTTTGAAAAAGAGGTGGTTTTGAAAAAACTATCTTTAAGTCTATTTGCAGGAGAAATTGTGGGACTCATTGGTCCTTCAGGTTCAGGAAAGTCAACTTTTATAAATGCATTGCTCGGGATCGTTGCTCCTACTAGTGGGGAAATTAAACTCCTTGATATCTCGGTTCCTAACCGCAAAGTGATGCGTAAGATTGGCTATATGGCACAGTCGGATGCCTTGTTTGCAGAACTTACAGGCAAACAAAATATAGAATTTTTCGGCGCCCTTCAAGGAAAAATAAGTGAAGAGGAGCTGCTCAAGGCTGCGCAAACCGTAGGGTTAACATCCGCCTTGTCTAAAGCTGTTTCGAAATATTCTGGCGGAATGAAACGCCGCTTGTCTTTGGCCATTGCCCTACAGACGAATGCCCCTTTACTATGTCTGGATGAGCCCACCGTTGGTATTGATCCAGAACTTCGGCAGGAAATATGGACAGAGCTTAAGCGGCAAGCAGGGATGGGCAAAGCTATTCTTATGACGACACACGTCATGGATGAGGCCGAGCAGTGTGATCGAGTTATTTTATTAAGAAACGGGCGTTTTGTGGCTCAAGGAAGTCCTGAAGCCCTCAAATCCCAGTTCCATGTTTCTACTGTGGAAGAGGCATTTATTCAAGCAGCTCAAGCAGGTGATGATGATGAGAATTAAAGCGATTTTTAAACGTATACTGCTCCAAAGATTGAGAGATAAACGAAGCTTAGCTTTACTTTTCTTTGCCCCTCTTGGCATTCTCACTCTTTTATATTTTCTTCTTCAAGTTCCGTCGGATATAAAATACCGTGTGGGTCTACAAGAAAACCAACACGTTTTAGCACAAGTTCTCAAGCAGAACGATAAACTAGAAGTGATTGAAATAGAAGAAACGTTAAATAAGCGAGAAACAGTAAATGCTCACAATTTGGATGCTCTCGTACAGCTAGTAGGAAATGAAATAGAAGTAACTTATGCAAATAGAGACACAGCAAAAACACAAGTACTTACTCAGATGATTGGACAAGTTGCTCAAAAGATCCCAGCGAGCATACGAGAAAACCCGGTAAAAAGTTCTGCAGAAAAAGTGTCGCAAGCTTCGTTAGAGTCTCCCAATCTGAACGTAAGAAGTCATTATCTTTATGGTGACAGTTCATTGAGTATGTTTGACAATCTGGCGCCACTGCTGGTCAGTTTCTTCGTTTTCTTCTTTGTCTTTTTAATATCAGGCATTTCTCTTGTTAATGAACGAAGCAGTGGTACACTTATGCGAATGCTGGTTACGCCTGTCAGACGGACTGAAATTGTGGCTGGTTATACTTTAGCCTATGGTTTCCTCGCCCTCCTTCAAACAAGCTTAATTGTGCTTTGGACACGTTATGTTTTACAAATGCAGATTTTGGGGAACTTTATCTTCGTTTTGTTGATTAATTTACTGATTGCTCTGATTGCGCTGTTGATTGGACTTTTGTTGTCTGCCCTTGCAAAAACTGAATTTCAATTTATCCAATTTGTTCCGATAGCTGTCGTACCGCAATTCCTTTTTTCAGGTATTATTAATGTCGACACAATGGCAGAGCCCTTGCGCTGGATTGCTCATCTTATGCCTCTGTATTACGGCGTTGATGCACTTCAAAAAGTAGTGAAACAAGGCATGGGCTTCTCTCAAATCAGAAATAACCTGCTTATTTTAGGGGGGCTTGCTCTTGTATTTTACGTAGCTAATGTAGTGGCTTTGAAAGGTTTAAGAAAAACTTAGCTCTTCAAATAAAAAAGCGAGTTATTTTCGCTTTTTTGTTATAATGATTGAGAAGAGTATTTGAAGGGATTTTACAAATGGAAAATTTAAAAAAACAAGTAGGTATAAAAGCAGCTGAATACGTGAAGTCTGGTATGATTGTTGGTTTAGGCACAGGTTCAACGGCGGCTTTCTTTGTGGAAGAATTGGGACGTCGTGTTAAGGAAGAAGGTCTAAATATTGTTGGCGTTACGACATCAAATGTAACCAGTCAGCAAGCTGCAAGTCTTAATATTCCTTTAAAATCAATTGATGAAGTCGACCATGTTGATGTGACAGTCGATGGTGCAGATGAAATTGATACAGCCCTTAATGGGATTAAAGGTGGCGGTGCGGCCTTACTGATGGAAAAAATCGTTGCCACATATTCTAAAGATTATATTTGGATTGTTGATGAAAGTAAACTTTCACAAAATCTTGGAAGTTTTAAAGTTCCTGTTGAAGTTATCCCCTATGGTTCCGAGCAGTTGTTCCGAAAATTTGAAGTGGCAGGTTATGCACCAACATGGCGTATGAATGACCAAGATAAACTTATAACTGATATGCAACATTATATTATTGATTTGCATATCGAAAAGATTACTGAGCCAGAAAAGTTGGCTGAAGAGCTTGACTTGACAGTGGGAGTTGTCGAACATGGTTTGTTTAATAACATGGTCAAAAAAGTTATTGTTGCAGGACAAGCCGGTGTGAAAATTATAGAAAAATAAAAAGAAGGAGAGGACTCCTTCTTTTTATTTGGTCTTAAGCCATTCTTCCACGCCCCACTTATGAGATCCCCGTTTGAGTTTATCCAAAGCAGTCGGCACATCAAACCAGAAAATTTTATTGAAATCTTCAAGAGGAGCCTGATCAAAATGAACCTCCAGCGTCTCGTAGATGTAAGCAGGATTGCAAAAATATTTATCCCGATGTGAGCTATAAAAAAATTCGTCGGCTTGACCGAAATATCGGCCTAAGGTCGCAGTCGCACCTAATTCTTCCAGAAGTTCTCTTTCTAAAGCGCGGGCATGATTTTCATCTGCTTCAATTTCTCCACCAGGGAGAAAAAAAGCCCCGTTTGGTGCTTGAACAAGACAGATTTGGCTCTTGTTTTCACGTGAAACAATCCCGTACACTCCATAACGGTATTGGTAATTGACTCCGGCAATTTTTTCACCGAAGACTGGAATTTCTTGTTGTGTCATATTTACGGCCCTCCGATATAATTTTATAGAAGAAAATTTAATTATATTCTATCAAAAAGTTGACAATTTTGATAAAATAAAGAGGCTAAACAAAGCTCTTGCGAAGGGAAATATGAACAGTGAAAAAATTCAATCTTAGTAAAATGATTATTATCGCCTTAATTATTGTTATTTCAGCATTTACAGCAATCTTCATCTCGGCTGATAATTTTAAGAATAATAAAAATCCATCAACAATGACGCAAATTATTAATGATGGTACAGGAACCATAGACAGAATTATTGGTGCACCAATCCGTTTTGTTCAGGATAAAGCCAATCAAGTGGGCAATCTTTTTGATACATATAAACAAAATCAGTCACTGAAAACACAGGTTGCAGACTTAAGCAGTACGAAAAATAATCAAGAAAGTCTAGAAGTTGAAAATAAAGAATTAAAAGAAGCATTGAAGCTTCAAGAAACATTGACAGACTATAAGAGTATTTCGGCAAATGTAATTACCCGTAATCCTGCCAGCTGGGCAGATACGCTCGTCATTGACAGTGGGAGTAAACAAGGTATCAAAAACCGTCAACTCGTCATGGCTAATGGAGGTGTTATTGGGCGCGTAAGTCAGGTAAACGAAAATTCCTCTAAAGTTTCCTTGCTGAGCTCCGATAAAGGTATTGATGCTAAAATCCCTGTTCGCCTAGGTAGCCCGAGTGATCCGGTAAATGGACTTCTTGCAAGCTATGATGATGATCAGAATGCTTATGTTGTCACATCTTTAGTGGGGGAAGGCAATATCGAAAAGGGAAGCCAGGTTGTTACTAGCGGTCTTGGAGGAGATTCACCACGCGGCCTCTTGCTTGGAACAGTAATTGATGTTAAAGAAACAGATCAAGGTTTGAACCGTAAAGTATATGTGAAACCTGCCAGCAATTTGTATGATATCCGGTTTGTCTTTGTGATTCAAGGCATGATTGGAGGCAACTAAATATGAGTCGTTTTAGCTTTCAATTTTTTAGCCCTCTATTTCTTTTTTTCTTGCTCTTGCTTGATGGGCAGCTGACGCATTTCTTTACGGCTTTGTCCGGTGGAAGTATCATGCCTGTAAGCCACCTGCTGCTCATTTTCATGGTATATACTGTGACACAGCACGGTCATAGCTATGTTCTCATCGTAGGTGTTCTTTTGGGAATTGTCTATGACAGTTACTTTTTAGGAATTTTTGGTATTGCCAGTTTGATTTTGCCCCTTATTGCTCTTTTTGTTTATCAAATCCAAACTGTTGTCTTTACTAACCGCTGGACACGTTTATTTACAGTGATTATCATTGTTTTTGCTTTCCAAGTTTTAAGTACATTTATTGTTAACTTAGTAGGTGTTGTCAATGTCAATTTTGTCTCATTTATCGTTAGACAACTTGCACCAACATTAGCTTTAAATATTGTCTTTGCGATACTGCTGCAATGGCCTTTAGAAAAGATGTATCGCCTACGGTGAACATCTTTTTGTAATTAAAGAGTAAAGAAAGTATTCTTAAAGAAATTAAATTGACTTGATTAGGATATAAAAGAGTGTTATACTTGGGACTATCTTGGCGTTATATTTATAAATTATAGAAAACGGGAAGAAAAGAAAACTATGAAAAAGAAACTTATCACAGCATTGATGTTGTCAACAGTCATTTTGTCATCGGGTGCAAGCCTTGGAGCGGTAAAAGCGGACAGCACAGACGATCAAATCGCAAAACAAGATGCAGCAATCAACGCTGCTAAAGGTTCTTCTGCTGAAGCGCAAGCAAAAGTAGATGCGATTCAATCACAAGTAAATAGCTTACAATCTAAAAAAACTTCAACAGCAAATGAAGTAAATAAATTGATGAAGGAGCAAAAAGAACAATCAGCAGAGATTGCTCGTTTGCACAAAGACATCAAAGAACGTAACACAGCTCTTGAAGCACAAGCACGTAGCGCTCAAACAAGCGGTTCAGCGACAGACTACATGTCTACTATCTTGGATTCAAAATCTTTGACTGATGCAATTCAAAAAATGACAGCGATGGCAACCGTTTCTGGTGCCAACAAAGCCATGCTTGAAAAACAACAAGAAGATGAAAAAGCTATTCAAGCCAAGTTAAAAGATAATGAAGCAAAATACGCTAAAGCTACAAAACTTCAACAAGAGTTAGAAGCACAAAGTAACGAGTTGGCAAGCCAAGAAGCCGCCCTCAAAGTTGCTCAGCTAAATTATCAAACAACAATTGCTAACTCTGAGAGTAAAAAACAAAGTTTGATTGACCAAAAAGCAGCTGCAGTAGCTGCCCAAGAAGCCGCAGCTAAACAAGCTGCAGCAGTGGAAGCTCAACAAGCGAAAGCAGAGCAAGCTGCTCAAGCCGCTCAAAAAGCACAAGCAGAACAAGCTGCAGCATCTAAGAGCGAAAATAAATCAACTGCAAGTACAGAAACAGTACCTGTTGTTACAGCACCTGTTGTTGAGACAGCTCCAGCGGCCTCTGCACCAGCAGCATCAACGCCAGTTGTAGAAGAAAGCAAACCAGCATCAAATAACAACACAACCACTACGAATACTGGTTCAAACTCAAATACAAGTACTGGTTCAAACAACACTAACAACAGCAACAACACTAACAATAATAATGCATCTGGAGGTTCAGGTTCAACAAGTACTCCAGGATCAAGCTTGAGCAATCCTTATCCATGGGGACAATGTACTTGGGGTGTTTGGGAATACTTCGGTGGAAGTATCCCTACTTATGCCGGTAATGCTGGTGACTGGGTAGTTTACGCAAATAGTGGACCAGCAGTTGGCACAATTGCGGTGTTCCCTCCAGGGAATCAAGGTGCCGGTGGTGTAGGTCACGTTGCCGTGGTCACAGCTGTAAATGGTAATAAACTTACTGTCTCAGAAACAAACTTCTCAGGACCTAATGGTGGCGGTTTAGGTATCCGCACAACTCGCGAAGTTTCAGCTGCAGGTGTAAGTTTCATCCGTCCATAAGAAATAATTCAAAACAAGTAATGAAATATTGCTTGTTTTTTTGTCCATTGATAAAAAATAGAAATCGACAGAAACAAACTTAAACGTAACTGTAATTGTTTTGTTACAAAACGGGTCTGGGCACATGATACAATATACTATATTCACCGAACTAACCTAGGGAGGCAAATTTAAAATTTTATGAAGAAAAAACTTATTACAGCATTGATGCTTTCGACAGTCGTGCTTACGGCTGGCGCACCTTTTGCTGCCGTAAAGGCTGATTCAACAGATTCAAAAATTGCACAACAAGATTCAAAAATCGCTAATGCAAAAAATGAAGCTGCTAAAGCGCAATCACAAGTTGATTCAATTCAATCACAAGTAAGCACTTTAAAATCAAAGCAAACATCAATGACTAAAAAAGTTAATGAGTTGATGGCTCAACAAAAGGAACAATCACAACAGATTCAAAAGTTGAGTGAGAGTATCAAGGAGCGCAATACCGCACTTGAAGCTCAAGCACGTAGTGCACAAACGGATGGTTCAGCAACAAACTACATGTCTGCTGTACTGGACTCAAAATCTTTAACAGATGCGATTCAAAAAATGACAGCAATGGCAACTGTTGCTGGCGCTAACAAGTCAATGATTGAGCAACAACAAGCTGATCAAAAAGCTATTCAAACGAAGTTAGCGGATAACCAAAAGAAATATGCTGAAGCAACAAAACTTCAACAAGAGTTAGATGCACAAGCTAATGAGTTGGCGACACAAGAAGCTGCTCTCAAAGTTGCGCAGTTAGACTACCAAGCTACAGTAACTACTGCAGAAGGTAAAAAACAAGACTTATTGAGCCAAAAAGCAGCCGCTGAAAAAGCCGCTGAAAAAGCAGCAGCCGCTGAAAAAGCTGCTGCAGCTAAGTCTGTAGTAGCTCAACAAGAAAAAGCTGTAGCTGCGGCCCCTGCTGCTTCTAATCCAGCTCCATCTACTGGTAATACTGCTGGTAATAGCAATTCTTCTACACCAACACCAACACCAATTCCAACACCGGATCCAGATCCAGAACCAACTCCAGATCCAGGTAAACCTGTAAATCCAGGACACAGTGGGACTAATCCTTATCCTGCTGGTCAATGTACTGCATTTGTCTGGGACTACTTTGGTGGTAACATGCCAACATACATGGGGAATGCTGGTGACTGGGTTGCTTACGCAAACAGTGGACCTGCAGCAGGTACAATTGCTGTATTCCCACCAGGTAACCAAGGCGCAGGCGGCGTAGGACACGTTGCAGTTGTTCTTTCTGTATCTGGTTCAAAAATGACAGTTATTGAAGGAAACTTCAACGGCGGATGGGGAACAACACGTGAATGTTCAACAGCTGGCGTAAGCTTCATTCGTCCATAATTAAATAAAATTTAAATACAAACTACGGTTTGTATTTTTTATCTCAAAATTTTAGCACTCTTATATAAAGAGTGCTAATTTTTTTGCCAAAAGTCATAAAAAATGCTAAAATAGATTATGGTAGAAGTGAATATAGTCTACTTTTAGAGAGGCGATGGTTGAAAAACCAAGTGAGTCTCTAAAAATTCCATGTCAAGAAGGTTTAAATCATATGAATAACACAGAATTTTACGAACGCCTAGGTGTGGATAAAAATGCCAGCCAAGACGAAATTAAAAAAGCTTATCGAAAGATGTCTAAAAAGTATCACCCAGATATTAATAAAGATCCGGGTGCAGAAGACAAGTACAAAGAGGTTCAAGAAGCTTATGAAACTTTAAGTGATGAACAAAAACGTGCCAGCTACGATCAATATGGTGCCGCAGGTGCTAATGGTGGTTTTGGTGGAGGTCAAGGTGGTTTCTCTGGCTTTGACGGTTTCCAAAGTGCAGGTGGCTTTGGTGGTTTTGAGGATATTTTCTCAAGCTTTTTCGGTGGGGGCGGTGGCCAAGCTGATCCGAATGCGCCACGTCAAGGAGATGACCTACAATATCGTATCAATTTGACGTTTGAAGAAGCCATTTTTGGTGTTGAGAAAGAAATCAAATACCATCGTGAAGAGCTTTGTCACACTTGTGCGGGTTCAGGTGCCAAACCAGGTACTCATGCTGAAACATGTCATAAATGTCATGGACGAGGTCAAACACAAGTTATTCGTGATACTCCATTAGGGCGTATGTCCACAAATGTCGTCTGTGATGTTTGTCATGGTACAGGTAAAGAAATCAAATCTCCTTGTCCTACATGTCACGGTACAGGTCACGAAAAATTGGCACACACTGTTAAGGTAAAAGTACCAGCTGGTGTTGAATCTGGTCAACAAATGCGCCTCCAAGGTCAAGGTGATGCGGGGACAAACGGAGGTCCTTATGGGGATCTCTACGTCCGCTTCCAAGTTGCTGCAAGCGATAAGTTTGAACGTGATGGTAGCGAAATTTATTACAAGATGCCATTGAATTTTGTTCAGGCAGCTTTAGGCGATGAGATTGAAGTACCAACCGTTCACGGGAATGTGAAGTTGAAGATTCCTGCTGGTACGCAAACAGGTACCAACTTCCGACTTAAAGGCAAAGGTGCACCTAAATTACGTGGTAGCGGTCAAGGTGACCAACATGTTGTGATTAATATTGTCACACCTGAAAAATTGAATGAAGCTCAACGTGATGCTTTGCGTGAGTTTGCAAAAGCGAGCGGGCAAAATATATCAGAACAGAAAAAAGGTTTTTTCGATAAATTTAAATAAAAAAAGCTGTCCTAAGACAGTTTTTTTGTTTATCAATTAGGTAAATGCTACTGTATTTGATATAATGTTTTTATGAAACTTGTGAATTATAAACCAGACTATCTTCTAGAAGCTGTGTATAACTTGGATGTGGAAAACTTAAAAAAGCGAGATATCCGAGGAATTATGGTGGACTTAGATAATACACTTATCGCTTGGAATAATCCCGATGGAACACCCGAATTGCACCAATGGCTACAACTAATGCGTACAAATGGTATAAAGGTTATTGTCGTGTCAAATAATAAACATGAACGTGTCAAACGTGCGGTAGCTAAATTTGATGTTGATTTTGTTTCGCGGGCGATGAAACCTTTTGCTTGGGGAATAAATAAAGCTTTAGTTAAACTTAATGAGCAACCAGACCACGTCATTATGGTTGGGGATCAACTCATGACAGATATCCGAGCAGCTCATCGTGCAGGAGTCCGTAGTATTCTTGTCAAACAATTGGTGGAGTCTGACGGTTGGAGTACCAAGTTTAACCGTTGGCGTGAACGCCGTGTGTGGAAAAAGTTGATTCGAAAATACGGCTATCCTAAATGGAATACCAGATTATAACTCTGCAGAGGCAGAGTTATTTTCTTTTATTAGATTTTTCCCGAGGTTTTCCACTTTATTTTTCTACTTATCCCAAGTTTTCCACAGTTTTACACACCTTATTCACAAAAATGTGGAAAACTGTGAATAATTGTGTGGAAAAAAAGAAACCTCAATTGAAGTTTCTTTTTTTTTATTTACATTAAGCCACGTTCTTTATACCATTGATCAGGTTGCCAGATCCAATGTCTTCCATCTTTTTCAAGAAGATCAAAAGCTTCCTGTGGTCCCATGCTTGCTGCCGGATATTTAGGGAGGTCCTGAGGAGCTTCATCCCATGCTTGGCGGATAACATCAATGAGTTCCCAAGAACGAGAAACTTCTTCCCAGTGAGAGAAATTAGTACCATCACCATGTAAAACGTCAAGCAAGAGTTTTTCATAAGCTTCGGGAGAATTTCCTAAAATTGCTGCATCATGACGGTAGCCCAATTTGATAGGCGCGATATTGAAGCCTTGGCCGACTTCTTTGCCATTAATTGTAAGGGAGAAGCCTTCAGTAGGTTGGATATAAATGGTAAGGATGTTTTCCCCAAGAGCTGTATCAAAAATATTGTTAGGGTCTTGCTTGAAGACAATGTTAATGCGTGTTCCTTTTTCTGTCAAACGTTTTCCGCTACGCACGTAGAAAGGGACACCAGCCCAACGGTCATTATCAATAAGGAATTTTCCAGCGACAAAAGTTTCTGTGTTAGAATCTGGCGCTACAGAAGGTTCAGAACGATAGGCTGAAAAGTCCTTGCCATCAATCTTGCCCTCGATATATTGGCCAGGAATGAAAGCTTCCAGCGCTTCTTGTCTTGAATATTTACGAATGCTGTGGAGGGCCTTGACCTTTTCGTTCAAAATATTTTCTTGTGTAAAAGTTTGAGGCTTTTCCATAGCTAGTAAAGCCAAAACTTGGAGCACATGATTTTGAATCATATCCTTGAGTGCGCCACTCGTTTCATAATAACCGCCGCGATCTTCCACACCAATACTTTCAGCAAATGTAATCTGTATATTGTCGATATGGACCTTGTCCCAGATGGATTCAAACATTTGGTTGGCAAAACGGATAGCTGAAACCGATTGAATCATTTCTTTTCCGAGATAGTGGTCAATACGGAAGGTTTGATCTTCCGAAAAGACATCTTTAAGTGCGGTATTCAGTTCTTGAGCTGTTTCCAAATCGCTTCCGAATGGCTTTTCGATAATCACACGTTCAAAACCTTTTCCTGTCAGAATCTTTTCTGACTTGAGATGGTTAGCAATGATTGAAAAAAATTGTGGCGCCATAGCCAAATAGAAAACTTGGTTGCAGGCAGTATCATACTTTTCACGGAGCTGATCTCCCAGCTCTTTGAGGGCATGGTAGTGACTGCTGTCATTGACATCATGGCTTTGATAGTAGAAGTGGCTCGAGAAGCCCTTGAGTTCGTCTTGGTCACTGCTTAAACCCGCTAAAGATTCGATAACGATTTGACGATAATACGCATCGGTCCACGGGCGACGCGCAGTACCAATCACTGCAAAATTTTCTGCAATTTCGCCTTTTTTATAAAGTTGGAAAAGGGCGGGATAAAGTTTCCGTTTAGCGAGGTCACCAGTTGCCCCGAACATGGTAAAAAGTACTTGTTTACTCATAAGTCTCTTCTTTCTATTGATTATCAAACATCATTTTCAGCATAGTCGATATAAGTATCAACATAGTCCAGATAGTCTTTGTTTAACTGTGCTTTTATATCCTGATACTCAGCTTCAGTATAGTCACGCTCAGCAATTTTAGCACGATAAAAAGGTAAGTTTAATTCTTTTTGAAGTCTCTCTTCAAGCTCTTTACGATTCATAATGATTTCCTTATATGAGAAAAATTTACTACTAAGAAAATTATATCACAAAATCACCTTTGCGCCCTCCAAGTGAGATTCTTTCGAATGAAAGTGTTAGAATAGTAATATGTCTTTATTAACTTTTACACTTTGTATGCTCCTGCTTGGCGTCGTTGCCGGTATTGTAGGAAGTATTTTAGGTCTCGGTGGTGGAATTATTATCACACCGATTATTACCTCTTTTTTTGGTGTTGATATAAAATATGCAATCGGTGCAAGTATTGTCGCTGTTATTGCAACGAGTTCAGGCGCCGCTATTTCTTATTTGAAAGATGATTTGGTCAATGTTCGTGTTGCTATGTTTTTAGAAATTTTTACCACAATCGGTGGATTACTAGGAGCGATTTTGGCCGGACTGTTTAATGCTGCGGTATTAAATATTCTTTTTGCTTGTTTATTGATTTTTCAAGCCTATAATATGTGGCGCAAGCTACATCAAGGTGAGAAAGTCTTGCAAAATGTTACCTCAGACAAGTGGGCAGAAAAGATGAAGCTTAATTCTTCTTACTTTGATAAGCAAACAGGAAAAGAAGTCGCCTATCAAGTGGAGAAAGTCCCAGCTGGCGCTTCGATTATGTTTGGTGCAGGAATAGCTTCAGGACTTTTAGGTATAGGTTCGGGGGCGTTTAAGGTTTTAGCTATGGATACAACGATGAAAATGCCATTAAAACCGTCAACCGCCACTTCAAACCTCATGATTGGGGTAACTGCAGCAGCTTCAGCGACAGTCTACTTCTTTAACGGCTATGTTGACCCGTCCTTAGCAGGACCTTTAGCGATAGGAATTGTAGCTGGCGCAGCTATTGGCTCACGTATTATGCCCCATTTACCTGCTCGGACGATTCGCTTGATATTTATTCCTGTAATTGGTCTTATGGCTTTACAAATGATACTTAAAGGACTTGGTTTATGACGGAAGAAAAAGAAAAATTACTTGAAATTGAACTCAGAATAGGAAAAATTTTAAGAGCCGGTGTATTCATTAGCTCGGCAATTATCATTATTGGTTTAATTATGTTTGTTTTCACGGGGCATTCTGGCTACCCAGGAACGACTTATCCTCGAGGCTTGTCGGAAATTGCAGAGGGACTTGTCGCTTTTAAAGCCTTCGCTTGGCTTATGACTGGTCTGTTTCTTTTGATCTTAACACCTGTACTTCGGGTGGTTGCGTCTATTTTTGCCTTTGCAAAAGAGGGCGATAAAATGTATGTCATTATTACGATGATGGTACTTGCTGTATTGGTTATAGCCATCCTTTTAGGGCATACAGGTGCGTAAGCTATTTCTTGCAAAACACTATTGAAACTGGTATTATAGGTAGTGCTGGGGGAGTGGTGGAATGGCAGACACGCATGCTTCAGGTGCATGTGCTCGTAAGGGCGTGGGGGTTCAAATCCCCTCTCCCCCATAACCAGTTACAATCTCGCTTAGGCGGGATTTTTTATTTAGGAGGTGAATATATGGCAAGACGATTGACAAAAGAAGAGCTACAGGAGCGCATAGATGAAAATCCCCTCCGAGCACTAGCAAATATAGGAGAAGAAGTGGGCTTAACGCGTGTCGGGATTGAAAAATTGCTGAAAAGCTATAAGTTAGAAGATTATCGCAATCAAAAGATTAAAGCTTTACGGCGGACAGTGGCAAGGCAAAGAAGATTGAACAAATAAAGGAGAAATCATGGCAAAAATCGGATTTATCGGTACGGGAGTAATGGGCGCAGCAATGGCAGGTCATCTACTTGATGCAGGCAATGAACTGTTCGTCTATAATAGAACAAAAGCAAAAACAGACGCTTTAGTGGCACGTGGCGCAACTTACTGCGCGACGCCACAAGAAATTGCAGAAGCAACGGATATCGTTTTTTCTATTGTAGGCTATCCCAAAGATGTTCGCGAAATTTACTTTGGCGAAAAAGGTGTATTTAAGGCAGATGTACAAGGTGCATTTTTGGTAGATATGACAACATCAGAGCCAGCTTTGGCACAAGAGATTTATCAGGCTGCAAAAGAAGCGGGAGCTTCGGCTTTAGATGCTCCAGTATCGGGAGGTGACATTGGGGCGCAGAATGCAAGCTTAACAATTATGGTAGGTGGTGAGGAAGAAGCCTATGAACATCTCTTGTCTTACTTTGAAACTATAGGCAAAACGATTACACGTCAAGGTGCAGCAGGAGCGGGTCAACATACCAAAATGGCCAACCAAATTGCTATTGCAGGAACGATGACCGCAATGACAGAACTAATGGTTTATGCAGATAAAGCGGGTTTAGATGTGGAAAAAGTTCTTCAAACAGTAGGAGGTGGATCGGCAGCCACTTGGTCAATGACCAATTATGCACCGCGTATTTTACGTGAGGACTTTAGTGCGGGTTTCTTCGTTAAACATTTTATTAAAGATTTAGGCATCGCTTTAGCTGAAGCTGAAAAAATGGGGATTGAACTTCCTGCCACAGCAGAAGCGAAAAAACTTTATAATCGCTTGGCAGAAGAAGGTTATGAAAATGATGGCACACAAGCGCTGATTAAACTTTGGTGGCCAGAAGGTGTGAGACCAAACAAATAAAAAAATAGACCCGATGGTCTATTTTTTTTTGAAAATTTACATTTCCTCAGGTGCTTCAACACCAAGTAAGCGCAATGCTTCTTTTAAGACAAGAGAAGTCGCATTCGCAAGTGCTAAACGCGCTTGAAGTCCTTCGTTGTCCTCAAGGATACGTACATGTGCATAATATTTGTTAAAGGCTTGAGCCAATGAAATTGAGTATTTCGCAATAATAGAAGGCTCATACTTGTCGGCGGCACGTTTAACAACATTACCAAAGTCTTGGAGTAATTTCACAATTTCCCAAGCTTCAGCTGGTGTTTCTTCAACATTGATAGGTTGAGGTACATAGTTTGCTTTACGTAAGATGGAACGGATACGGGCATATGCGTATTGGACGTAAGGGCCAGTCTCACCTTCAAATGAAACCATCTCTTCAAGGTTGAAGTCGTAACCATTGTTACGGTCGGTTTTTAAGTCATAAAACTTCACAGCACCAACCCCAACTTGTTGTGCAACACGTTCTTTGTTTGGCAAGTCAGGATTTTTATCATTGATTTGCTTCAGAGCACGTTCTACCGCTTCGTCAAGTGTTGTTTCTAACTTAACAACGTGACCTTTACGTGTTGAGAATTTTTTCCCACCTTGAGTTACCATACCGAAGGAAACGTGTGTCATATTGTCTGACCAGTCATAACCGGCTTCCTTGAGTACTGCCTTCAATTGTTTGAAGTGATTTTGTTGCTCGCCACCCACAACATAAAGTGATTTTACAAAATCAAAAGTTGCTTTACGGTACATTGCTGTTGCTAAGTCACGTGTGATGTATAGGGTTGCACCGTCAGTTTTCTTAATCAAGGCTGGATTAAGGTTGTATTTTTCGAGGTCTACAACCATAGCACCTTTAGATTCGTGCATTAAGCCTTTAGATTCTAAGTCTTCAACAACGGCATCCATCTTATCAGAGTAGAAAGATTCACCTGTAAAGTGATCAAACTCAATGCCTAATTTGCCGTAAATACGGTTAAATTCAATCAAGCTGACATCAGAGAACCATTTCCAGATGCGAAGTGCTTCTTCATCGCCTTGTTCCATCTTAAGGAACCAAGCACGACCTTCTTCGTCTACTGCGGGGTCTTCTTTAGCTTCAGCATTGATTTGCACATAGAGTTTCAATAACTCATCGATTGGATTAGCAGTGATTGTCGCTTCATCACCATATTTTTTATAAGCAGTGATCAAGAGACCAAACTGTTTACCCCAATCCCCCAAGTGATTGATTTTGATTGTATTGTAACCAATCTTTTCGTAAATTTTTGAAAGGGAGTCTCCGATAACCGTTGAGCGCAAATGACCAATAGAAAAAGGCTTGGCAATATTTGGAGCTGACATGTCAATAGGAACATTAGCACCATGGCCGATATTTTGGTCGCCATAGTCTTCTTTTTCAGTGATAACTTCGTTGATAACTGCTGTGGCAACAGCTTTTTTGTCAAGGAAGAAATTCACGTAAGGACCAGTAGCAACTACTTTATCAAAGCCAGTAGCATCAATGTTCTCAGCGATTTCACCAGCGATGATTTGTGGGGCTTTACGCAAAGTCTTGGCTAAACTGAAAGCTGGAAATGCGATATCGCCCATTTCTGATGATTTTGGTTTTTCAAGCAAATTTTCGATTTGTTCGAGTTCAAGCGCACCATCGAGTACGGCGAACAAAGATTTTGCTGCTAATAGTTTTTCATTCATGGAATAATTATACCATAATAGAAATAAAAAAGTATAGTGCTTATTGCCTTAAATTTTAAGCTTTATGAGTGAAGTGAGCCAAATAACTTATAGGATAAAGAGCTTTCTTTTTCATAGCTGTCTTTTTGTGTAATGTCTTGAATTTAGGGGTTGAAAAAATAATGAAAGACTTATTTTGTATTTTTATACATTATTAAAAAGAAGATGGAAGGGTTGAAGCAAGGAAGAAGTCTCTTTATTCATTGGTATTATGAGGACGCGTGCATATATTTTTATCCTAGGAGGTAAAATATGTATAAATAATAACTTAAAATAAAGACAAATGTAGCTTTATTCCTATATTTTGTTAAGTATTTTTATGCTATAATGAGACTATGAAAAGAGAAGAACGATTAAATTTAATTAAACAAATTATCTCTGAAAATAAGATTGCGACACAAGAAGAGCTTCAAAGTGTTCTAGAATCTAGAGGGGTAAAGATTACACAGGCGAGTCTGTCACGTGATATTCGTGAGTTGCATATTATTAAAAAGCGTGAAGACGGCAAGAGCTTTTATGTTTTTTTGACAGAGCTTAATTCGCCGTCACAATCTCTGCTGCAACAGTATTTGACGAACTTTGTGCTGAAAGTTGATGTTGCCAGTGTCAATGTAGTTGTACACACGCACCTGGGTGAGGCAGATCTTTTGGCGAATGCTTTTGATGATGAGCAACGACCAGAAATTTTAGGGACTTTGGCTGGTGCAGATACTTTATTGCTCATTTGTAAGGATGAAGCGGCAGCAGAACGATTAGCCTTGGAGATTGAAGATGCCTTATAATGCAAGTAAAGAAAAATTGATTGCTCGTATTCTCGATTTGGATTATGTGAAGTCTTTTCAAAAAGCAGAAAACACCTTACAGGAAGAAAAAGAGTTATTTGAGCAACAAAGTAAAATGAAGGAGTTGCAGAAGGAAGCTGTTCTCTATCAAAAAATAGGCAAAATACAGGCCTTTAAAGAGACATCCAATGCAGCACAAAGGATACACAAGTCTTTAAAAAACGATCCCTTAGTTGAGGATTATCTTTTAAAAATGCAGCCTGTTGATGCTCTTTTGAATCATGTGACAGGTGAAATTGAAAGTAAAGTAAATGAAGCCTTAGGACATTAGGCTATTGGGAGAAGGACCTCGTGTCCTTTTTGTTTTACCTCCAAGCTTGAGCTGGCTTTTTGTATGTTATAATAGAAGCAAACAATTTTCAAAAGAAAGAAGAATTATATGTCTGAAAAAATTTCACCAGGAATGCAGCAATATCTTGATATCAAAGCTGATTATCCGGATGCTTTCTTGCTCTTTCGCATGGGAGATTTTTACGAGCTTTTTTATGAAGATGCAGTGAATGCAGCCCAAATTTTAGAATTATCTCTGACTTCGCGCAATAAGAATGCAGAAAATCCGATTCCGATGGCAGGTGTTCCTCACCATTCAGCAGATCAATATATAGAGCAGCTTGTGAATTTAGGCCATAAGGTTGCCGTGGCAGAGCAAATGGAAGACCCTAAAACGGCTGTCGGTATCGTCAAACGCGCAGTTACGCAAGTTATTACACCAGGTACAGCTGTAGATGTGGGTTTAACAACTGAGAATAACTTTTTGGTAGCCTTGGATAAAGCTTCTGAAACATTTTCCCTGGCTTATATGGATCTATCGACAGGCGAATTTAAAGCAACTCAATTCTCCGACTTTTCAGCAGCCCTCAGTGAGATATCTTCCCTAAAGGCACGTGAAATTGTTGTGGGTTATGAGCTATCAGACGATGACAGACAAGTCTTTGAAAAGCAACTGAATGTTATGGTCTCAGAGCAGTATGATTATGAAGATATTGCTTCCACGCTTTCTCCCTTGGAAAATCAAGTGGCTTCAAAACTCTTGGCCTACATTAACCGCACTCAATTAAGGGATTTGAGCCACTTGCAGGAAGTGGAACACTATGAAATAAAAGACTTTCTGCAAATGGACTTTGCAACCAAATCTTCTCTGGAGTTAACCGCCAATAAACGAGAAGGGAAAAAGCATGGGACTCTTTATTGGTTGCTTGATGAAACCAAAACAGCTATGGGGACACGTTTATTACGAAGTTGGGTAGACCGCCCGCTGATTTCTGCTGGCGCAATCAATAAACGTGCGGATGTTGTACAACTTTTCGTGGACAATTTCTTTGAACGTGCCGATTTGATTGAGGCTCTCAAAGGCGTTTATGACCTTGAGCGCCTAGCTTCCCGAGTCTCCTTCGGTAAAGTTCTTCCCGTGGATTATTTGCAGTTGGAAAATTCCTTGTCGAATGTCCCGGGCATTAAAAATGTTTTACTGATCATGAACAATCCAGTTCTGGAACCCCTCATCTCTCAACTGGATGAAATTCCAGAACTTATCGCCTTAATACGTCGGGCAATTGATGAATCAGCGCAACGTGTCATTACTGAAGGGGGCGTCATTAAGTCAGGTTATAATGCGCAACTGGACAAATATCGCGAAGCTTTAACAAACGGTACTTCATGGATAGCAGAGTTGGAAGCGAAAGAAAAAGCCAACACAGGAATCTCGACATTAAGAATTGATTTCAACCGCAAAGACGGTTATTATTTCCATATTACGCAAAGTCAGCTTGGCAGTGTTCCTGACCATTTTTATCGTAAGGCGACTTTGAAAAATTCAGAGCGCTTTGGTTCAAAAGAGTTGGCTGAAATCGAAGAAATTATGCTTGAAGCGCGTGAAAAATCAAGTATTTTAGAATATGATCTTTTTGCGCAGGTACGTACAGAGACTGAACAATATATCTCGCGCTTGCAAAAATTAGCAAAAGCAATTGCCAGTATCGACTGTTTGCAAAGCTTAGCGACTGTTGCGGAAAAATACCAGTATACTCGTCCAACTTTTACCCCAGAGCGAAAGGTAAATATTTTAAAAGGACGTCATCCTGTGGTGGAGAGTGTCCTTGGCGCTCAAGAATATGTACCCAATAACATTAAGTTACCAAATCAAACCGCAATTCAGCTCATCACTGGGCCAAATATGTCAGGTAAATCAACCTACATGCGTCAATTTGCGATGATTGTCATTATGGCACAGATCGGCTCTTTCGTACCAGCTGAGCTTGCTGAACTTCCGATATTTGATGCGATTTTTACGCGTATTGGTGCAAGTGATAACTTAATCTCAGGAGAGTCGACCTTTATGGTTGAAATGATGGAAGCCAATCATGCTATCCAACATGCAACGCCGCATTCTTTAATCATTTTTGATGAACTTGGACGAGGCACTGCAACTTATGACGGGATGGCTTTGGCGCAATCGATTATTGAGTATATTCATGATAATATTCATGCTAAAACACTTTTTGCGACACATTACCATGAGTTGACGGAGTTGGCAGACAGTCTTGAGGAGTTAGAAAATGTACATGTTGCAACCTTAGAAAAAGGTGGTGATGTGACTTTCTTGCATAAGATTACGGAAGGTCCAGCAGATAAATCCTATGGTATTCATGTGGCTAAAATTGCAGGACTGCCAGAAAAATTACTTGAACGTGCCGATATTATTCTGCAAAAGTTGGAGAATAAGCCTGTGATGAGTAAAGCACCTGTCGTTGAAAAAGAGCAATTGAGCCTTTTCACTTTTGAAGATAACCATCAAGAGTTGATTGAGAGGTTAAAAGAAACGAATGCCGATAATATGACAGCACGCGAAGCTTTGAACTTTTTATGGGATCTCAAAGACAAGCTGTAAGATTTGGTTTTTAATGGCAAAATTGTTAGAATAAAGTAAATAAAGAAGCGTTAAAAGGAGAGTACATGGCGGAAGATAAAGATAAAATCCTAGAAACACCTGAGATCCCCGAAGTTGAAACTATAGTAGAAGAGGGCGTTGACACAGCTCCTGAAGTGACAGAGGAAGAAATTCTTGTCGTGCCAGAGACAGATAAACCTTCTCCTGCTGAGGAGCCAGTGGAAAGTGGAGAGACTGTTTCAGAGGAAGAGGCTGAAGCACCTGTTACAGAATTAAAAGACGATTTTATTACTGACAAAGAAGCAACTGAAGAACCTAAAGTTTCTCAGTATAATTATGCAGATGAGCCATTTTTGGCAGACAATCGTGTCAAATCAGGAATAACTCCAAAATGGAACTGGGGCGCAATGGCTATGCCTGTTTTCTTTGGAGTAGCGAATCGCTCTTACCTAGGTTTGCTCAGTTTACTTGTGGTTATTCCTTGGCTTGGCTGGATTTTTGGTATTGTTTGGGCTATTGTTTTTGGTATCAATGGAGAACGTTGGGCGCTACAAAATCCAGACAATCGCTACCGTGATGAAGAAGAGTTTCGTAAGGTTATGGACGGTTGGAACCGTGCCGGCTTAGTCGCCTTTATCATTGGCGCAGTAGTTACCGTCCTTCTCTTGCTTTTCTTTATGATACTTGGCGCAGCTATATTCAGTAATATGGATCAGCTTCAGTATTAAAAATAGATTGACGAAGTGATAATATGAGAGACCTCTCCGGTGTATTTCAGGAGAGGTTCTCTTTGTTATCAAGAAGCTTCTTCAGCTTTCAAATTTGTCTCTTGAAAATATGCTATAATAAGTACTGACTATGAAAAAGCGAAACAGTCACTTGATGCGGAGGTCTGAATAAGTGGGAAAAATAATCGAACTTGATGAATCACTTGCGAATCAGATAGCAGCGGGTGAAGTAGTAGAAAGGCCTGCTAGCGTTGTAAAAGAATTAGTAGAAAACTCCATTGATGCTGGTGCGACGCGTATCATTGTGAAAATTCAAGAGAGTGGCTTACGGCTCATTGAAGTGATTGACAATGGAACGGGGATTGAAAAAGAAGATGTTGCTAAGTCTTTAAAGCGGCACGCAACCAGTAAAATCAAAAATAAAGCGGATTTGTTTAAAATACGTACGCTCGGATTTAGGGGTGAAGCGATGCCTTCCATTGCTTCGGTCAGTGAATTTTCTATCGAGACAAGTGTGACAGATGAAGAATCCGGCACGCGCTTGGTAAGTCATGGTGGAAAAGTGGACACATTAGAAGCAATTGCCCAAAGAGAGGGGACCAAGGTTACTGTACAAAACCTTTTCTACAATACGCCGGCACGCTTAAAATATATTCGCTCCTTGCAAGCAGAACTTAGCCATATCACGGATGTTATTAATCGCCAAAGTATGGCTCACCCTGAGATTTCATTTACGCTGATCAATGAAGGTAGAGAGCTGTTGAAAACGGCAGGAAATGGTGATTTACGACAAGTTATTGCCAGTGTTTATGGCCTGCCAACCGCTAAAAAAATGTTGAAAGTGGAGGCGGAAGATTTAGACTTTACGATTTCGGGATACGTGAGTCTGCCCGAGCTGACGCGTGCTAACCGTAATTACATCACCTTGATGATAAATGGACGTTTCATCAAAAATTTCTTGCTGAATCGTGCAATCCTTGAAGGATACGGCAACCGCTTGATGGTGGGACGTTTCCCTATCGTTGTGCTTTCTATTGAGATTGATCCACAATTAGCTGATGTCAATGTGCACCCGACTAAGCAAGAAGTCCGATTGTCAAAAGAGCGTGAACTCATGCGCTTGATTACGGAAGCTATTCAAAGTGTTTTTGTGGAGCAAACTTTGATTCCTGATGCATTGGAAAATCTCAATTCACGACGCGTGAAAGTAGAGGCACAACCAGAAGTTGTAAAGGAGAGCAAATCAGCAAACCTTTATTATGATAAGGTAAGTCAGGATTTCTTTGTGGATAAAACTCAGGTACGTGAGGCCTATAATAGCCCTCAGGAGAAAGTTCTACCTTCAGAAGAATCCCCGAGTACACCTTCTATTTTCGAAGAAGTGGTGCTTGAAGAAAAACAATCACCTGAAAGTTCAAAAGGAATAGAAGGAAAAACAGCCTTTCCTGATTTGGAATATCTGGCACAACTGCATGCTACTTACCTGCTTTGCCAAGCGCAAGAGGGTCTTTATATTATCGATCAACATGCAGCCCAAGAGCGTATAAAGTATGAATATTGGCGGGATAAAATCGGTGAAGTCAGCATGGACCAACAAATTTTGCTGGCCCCTTATATCTTTAGTCTACCTAAGAATGATTTTTTGATGTTTTTGGACCGAAAACATATTTTGGAAGAGGCAGGATTGTTCCTTGAGGAATATGGAGAAAATCAATTCATTCTGCGTGAACACCCCACATGGCTTCAAGAAAACGACTTGGAAGAAACGGTTTATGAGATGATTGATGAAATTCTTTTGACAAAAGAATTCTCAGTCAAAAAATACCGACATGATTTAGCAACAATGGTGGCATGTAAGAGCTCGATTAAGGCAAATCATCCGCTTGATGCAGAATCAGCGCGGGCATTAGTCAAAGAACTTGCTACTTGTGAGAATCCTTACTCTTGTGCGCATGGACGCCCAACAATTGTCCATTTTAATGGTGGAGATTTAGAAAAAATGTTCCGGCGTCGTCAAGAAACACATCTCTCTAAAGCCGCAAGCTGGAAGAATATAAATTAAAAATAGGAAAAGAAGGAAAATGACAACTTTATACATGGTAGTCCCTTGTTACAACGAGGAATTGGTGCTTGATGAGACATCTCGCCGCCTTGAAGAAAAATATGCAGCTTTGAAAAAAGCTGGGAAGATTGATGAAAAAAGCCGCGTTGTTTATGTTAATGATGGTTCGCGAGACAGTACCTGGGAAAAAATTCAAGAAAAACATGCGGCTAACCCGATGTTTAGTGGGATCAATCTCTCACGTAACAGAGGCCATCAAAATGCGCTCTTGGCGGGTTTAATGCAAGTTAAAGACTTAGCAGATGCCGTTATTTCGATGGATGCAGACTTACAGGACGATATCAATGCTATTGATGCAATGCTTGAAGAGTATGAAAAAGGCTACGAAGTCGTTTATGGCGTCCGTGATAATCGGGACACAGATACGGCATTTAAACGTCGTACAGCCATGGCTTTTTATGGCTTGATGAAGAAACTAGGCAGTGAATCTGTGCCTAATTCGGCAGACTTTCGCCTGATGAGCAGTCGTGCCTTAAATGGTTTGGCTGAGTATGAAGAAGTAAATCTCTTTTTACGTGGAATGGTTCCTCTTGTAGGATATAAATCAACTAATGTTTACTATAAACGTGGGGAACGTTTTGCAGGGGAAAGCAAGTATCCCCTCAAAAAGATGGTGAGTTTTGCGATTGATGGGATTACTTCAACTTCAGCAACACCTATGCGCTTTATTTTCTGGACTGGCTTGACGATGTTCCTGCTTGCTTTTGTAGCTGGAATCTATGTTGTGGTGCGTCATTTTATCGGAGGCTTCCCAACGACGGGCTGGGCCTCAATCATGGTTGCTATTATTGGGCTAGGTGGCATTCAACTCTTAGCCCTTGGGATTATTGGTGAGTATATTGGTAAAATCTTCCTTGAAGTTAAAGCACGTCCACGTTTTATTATCCAAGACTTTATTAACACAGAAGGTGATGAGGACTAATGTACGAATACTTCAAAGGTAAGTTAGTTAAAATTACACCAATATATATCGTTGTTGATGTCGCCAATATTGGTTACCTCATCAATGTAGCAAATCCCTATGCTTGGTCCCACAGGATGAATCAAGAGATTGAAATATATGTGCACCAAGTGATTAGGGAAGATGCACATAGCTTATATGGCTTTATGGATGATGCAGAGAAATCTTTGTTTTTACGTTTGATCAGTGTCTCAGGCATTGGTCCAAAATCTGCCTTAGCAATCATTGCTGCAGATGATAACGTGGGTCTTGTTCATGCGATCGACAACAGTGACATTAAGTATTTGACGAAATTTCCAGGTGTCGGTAAAAAAACAGCGATGCAGATGGTTCTGGATTTAGCTGGTAAATTTGATGCCACTGCTTCAGCTGAAATGGTCAAAACTGCGGCTAAAAATGAAAACCTAGCTCTTATTGAAGCGATTGAAGCTTTACAAGCCTTAGGCTATAAAGCAACTGAACTTAAGAAAATTCAGAAGAAACTTGAAGCTGAATCTGGATTGACCAGTGAAGAGTATATTAAGGCCGCTCTCAAATTAATGATGAAATAAAATCCGTACAACACGGATTTTTGTTATAATAAAAATAATGAACGAAAACTTATCAGCAACACCACTTGAAGATGAAATGATGGTTGAGAAGTCTTTAAGGCCTCAATTTTTCAATCAATACATCGGTCAAGACAAGGTTAAAGAACAACTTGAAATATTTATCAAAGCAGCAAGACTACGTGAAGAAGTACTGGATCACGTGCTTCTTTTTGGCCCTCCCGGCTTGGGGAAAACAACCATGGCCTTTGTTATTTCGAATGAGCTAGGGGTCAACATCAAACAAACATCTGGACCAGCAATTGAAAAACCAGGAGATTTAGTTGCTATCTTGAACGAGCTTGAGCCAGGAGATGTCCTTTTTATTGATGAAATCCACCGCATGCCGATGCAAGTAGAAGAGGTTCTTTACTCTGCCATGGAAGACTTCTACATTGATATCATGCTAGGATCTGGCGATGGCAGCCGCTCGGTTCATTTGGATTTGCCGCCTTTTACATTAGTGGGTGCAACAACGCGAGCTGGGATGCTTTCAAATCCTCTGCGTGCGCGTTTTGGAATTTCGGCACATATGGAGTATTACACTGAACGTGACTTGGAGGAAATCGTCAAACGGACAGCAGATATATTTGAAGTGGAGATTGTAGACCAAGGTGCGCTTGAGATTGCATTGCGAAGCCGAGGCACCCCACGGATCGCAAATCGCCTGCTCAAGCGCGTTCGAGATTTTGCGCAAATTATGGGTGACGGCCGCGTAGATAAAGAAATCACAGATAAAGCACTTCAGATTTTAGATGTGGACAACGCGGGACTTGACTATATTGATCAAAAAATCTTACGTACAATGATTGAAATGTATAATGGAGGCCCTGTAGGTTTAGGGACGCTGGCGGTTAATATAGCAGAAGATCAAGAGACTGTTGAAGATATGTATGAGCCTTACCTGATTCAAAAGGGGTTTATCATGAGAACGAAGCAAGGACGTAAAGCGACACCTAAAGCTTATGAACATTTGGGTTACCCTTATCAAGAGAAGTAAAAAATACTCCAGATGGAGTATTTTTTATACGTCTTACTTGAGTAAATTTTCTTTATATGATAATTTTTATACCCAGAGCTGTGCTATAATGAAGATATGGAAAAAATAGTATTTGTCTGCTTAGGTAATATTTGTCGAAGCCCCATGGCTGAGTTTGTCATGAAAGACTTAGTTGAAAAAGAGGGGAAAAATTTCGAGGTGGAAAGTAGAGCCACGTCGAGCTGGGAACATGGGAATCCCATCCATCCAGGGACACGTGCTCTTTTAACCGCGTATGGTATCCCATTTGATGCTACTAAAGGAAGCCAACAGATTTCTCAAGACGATTTTCAATATTTTGATCAAATTATTGCAATGGATGAATCAAATAAAGAAAATTTAGAGAAAATGGCTCCTGCAGATCAAAAACCCAAAATAAAAATGCTTTTGAATAAATCAGTCCCAGACCCGTGGTATACGGGAGATTTCGAGGAAACGTATCGTCTGGTAAAAGAAGGTTGTTTAAATATTTTAGAAAATAATGGCAAGTGATGTTATATGATGTGACATAAACCTTTGACAAGAGATAAAACTAGGTTTATAATATGGCCATAGAGTTGAAGTTGAGGAGATGACGGGTGAAAGAACGTGAATTGAGACACTCCCTAGCAGTGCTACCTATTGGTACTGTTATGAAACTAACAGGATTGAGTGCGCGACAAATTCGCTATTATGAGGAACAAGGTTTACTTTTTCCAGAGCGTAACGAAGGCAACCGCCGCATGTACTCTCTTAATGATATTGAGATTGTTTTTGATATTGCTGACTTGCTGTCGGAAGGCAATAATATTGCTGATATTAAGCGCATCTATGCTCAAAGACAGAAAAAAGCTATGAAAAATCTCTCCATCAGTGAAGTACATCTTGCTTTAGAACGTGAATTTGCACAGCAAGGTCGTTTCGGACATCCGACATCCACTCATTTTAACCAGCCGCGTATGTAAGAAAAACTTACATTAAGGAAATTGAAGCATCGTTTATTCTTAAAAGGAGCCGTATTATGGGAATCACAGCAGCAAACATCCGTCGTGATGTCAAGGAAAAAAATATTAAGTTTCTACGCCTAATGTTTACCGACATTTTAGGAACGCTTAAAAACGTAGAAGTTCCAGCAACTGACGAACAGTTAGACAAACTTTTTGACAACAAGATGATGTTTGATGGCAGTTCAATTGAAGGTTTTGTCCGTATCAATGAATCAGATATGTATCTCTATCCAGATTGGGATACATGGATTATCTTCCCTTGGGGAGATGAGTATGGAAAAGTAGCTGGCGTTATTTGTGATGTTTATACAGCCGAAGGACAACCTTTCCCAGGAGATCCACGTGGTGTATTGAAACGTAATCTTAGCAATATGGAAAAATTGGGCTTTAAAAAATTCAATCTTGGCCCAGAACCTGAATTTTTCCTCTTCAAGCTTGATGAAAATCAAGAACCCACACTGGAAGTAAACGATAAAGGTGGATATTTTGATCTGGCACCGACCGACTTGGCCGGAAATACACGTCGTGAAATCGTAAATGTCCTTACTGATCTCGGTTTTGAAGTAGAAGCAAGTCACCATGAAGTAGCTGTTGGGCAACACGAGATCGACTTCAAGTATGCCGATGCATTGAAAGCTTGTGATAATATTCAAATCTTTAAACTTGTCGTGAAAACCATCGCACGTAAACATGGTTTACACGCAACCTTTATGGCCAAACCTAAGTTTGGTATCAATGGATCTGGTATGCACTGCAACATGTCGCTCTTCACAGAAGATGGGCAAAATGCTTTCTATGATGAAGCGGGTGATATGGGACTTTCGGAAGCTGCAAATTACTTTATTGGTGGTTTGCTCAAGCATGCTTATAACTATACTGCAATCACGAACCCAACAGTGAATAGCTACAAACGTTTAGTTCCTGGATATGAAGCACCTGTTTACATCGCCTGGGCTGGACGTAACCGCTCACCGCTGATTCGCGTACCAGCATCTCGTGGAATGTCTACACGTGTCGAGCTTCGCTCAGTAGATCCATCAGCCAATCCTTACTTGACAATGGCTGTTCTCCTTGCCTCTGGTCTTGATGGGATTGAAAATAAAATCACCGCACCAGAAGCTGTTGAAGCGAATATTTATGTAATGACCGAAAGTGAACGTAAAGCACATGGTATTACAGACCTACCTTCGACTTTGCACAATGCTGTGAAAGCATTACGTGAAGATGAAGTAGTAACAGCTGCTTTAGGTGAGCATGTTTTGGTTAACTTTGTTGAAGCCAAGAAAATCGAATGGGCCAGCTATGCACAATTTGTAAGCCAATGGGAAATCGATAACTATTTGGAACTTTACTAAAAGAGAGAAGCATCCTTGAGATGCTTTTTTTGAATTTTTATACTAAAAAGACTAAACTAGACATATGGATATAAAAGAAAATTTAAAAAATATTATAGATAAACTAGACTATGGACAGGTTGCAAAACTTGCGATGTTGGAGAGAGGAGCCTATGCGGTATCTGGACCGCAAGAAACAACTGCTGATGGTGCACTGTTTGAGGACTTTGCCGCCAAATATTTGTCAGAAAATGAAGATCTGACGGTTGTTAATCGCAAAGATCCAGAAACTGCACTTCAACAAGAAGATTTTGAGGCATTGCTTGGTCAACTGAAAGCACCGCAACATATCATTTTTGTGGAATGTCTGGAATTAGGAACGACTGAAATTAAGGGCTTTTTGAATACCCTCCTTTCGGCTGATTTAATCAAAAGCAGTAAAGTGGTTCTTTTGGACTTGCCACAGTTAGAATATATGGCACTCCGTTCAAGTATGAAAGGAAAAATCGCTATTTAAAGCGATTTTTTTCTTGATATTCTCGGGAACGTTTCATAATTTCTTTATAGACAGAGTGGATAGCAGACTCGTATTGGGGTTTCTCTGTCCTTTTTTTTATCTTTTCGAAAATAAAGTGCTCTCGATCAGAATCGTAGACCTCTCTATTTTCTTCTGCCTTCGCTTTGATTACCTCTTCGACCAAGGACATACGTCTTTCTAAAAGCACAATAATTTGGTCGTCTAGTGTATCAATTTCTTTACGGGTTTTTTCTAAAGTCATATTTTTATTATGACACAAAAGCTTCTGGAGGACAATTTTTAAATAAATAAAGTGATCGATATTTATTTAAATAAAAAACCTTGCTTTTTGGTTTTAATAATGTTAAACTTTAATGAATAATATTAAGTCTGGAGAAGTTATGGATTGGTTTTTTAAACTGGAAGAAGAAGAACAAGAATTTATCAAACAATTTATTTTTGCATCAGGTTCTTTAAAAGAGTTGGCCAAGTATTATGGGGTGAGTTATCCTACTGTGCGGTTGCGTATAGATCGGTTAATTGAGAAAATAGGTCTGAATGACAGTAAAAAGGATTCCTTTGAAGTAAGTATTATGCAAATGGTTATTGATGAAAAAGTGAGTCTGAGTAGTGCCAAAGAGATTATAAAAAAACATAGGGAGATTTGAGATGAATCATTTAATGGAGATAGCAATAATTGGGGGTATTATCGCATTTCAGACATTTGCGGGCTATAGAGAAAACAAGTACCTGGGGGCCTTGCTTCCGCTTGCTTTCATGGCCGCTGTAGGTGTTTTCTTATACAGAGGCGCTCTCGGTTTTAACTTTAAGGATATTGTGATGCCTTTTGTGGGGCTCTTCGTCTTAATCATGCTGTATCAAGGAGGAAAAGAGTCAAGAAAAAGCAAGATAAATAAAGAGCTAGAGAAAATGAAAGCCAAAGATATTTTAAAAAGAAAATAAAAGATAATTTAACCGCAAGTATTGACTCTATTACGGGTTAAGTTTATAATTATAAGATGAATAAAAGCGAAAAAACTGAAGGATATGAACTCCTTAATCTACAACTGAAAGGTTTACTTTCAGCACAAAACTATACATTATCAAATCTCTCCAACGCATCAGCTCTTCTCAATGACTTCTTGCCTAATCAAGTCTTTGTAGGGTTTTATTTGTACAACGGCGAACAACTTATTTTAGGCCCTTTTCAAGGTGGGGTTTCTTGTGTCGAAATAAAGTTAGGCGCTGGAGTATGTGGTGAAGCCGCAGAGAAACGTCAAACATTAATTGTTGACAATGTTAAAGAACATAAAAACTATATTTCATGTGACAGCCGAGCGCTGTCAGAAATTGTAGTACCGCTCATTAAAGACGGAGAACTAAAAGGAGTTTTAGATTTGGATGCTTCAGAAACTTCCTTTTATGATGACGTCGATCAAAAATATCTTGAAGAATTCTGCCACATTTTGTCAGAGATGACGGATTGGAAATTTTTTTGAACGAGGGAAAGATGAAAGAAACAGTGAATAACTTTATAGCAGATAAATTTGGTACCAGTGAGGCGTGTTCTGTAGGTTTTGTTCCTTTGGCTCAACCTAAAGCATTTGCTCAAGATTTGGGTAATTTTGTGTATCAGCTGCACCAATTAGAAGCAACAGGAGCGAAAAATCCAGCCTTAATGTTGCCGGTCATTGAAGCTGAATTTTTGACACTGTTGGATCAAATGAAAAGAATTGCACCTGTAGAAGGTTTACGCTTGTATTGGGATAAAGCTTCTAAAAATCCATGGACCAAGCCCGCGGTTGTTTTACATGGAGAGTTGAACTTGGATACTGTGTGGAAGAGGGCCGATAAATTTTCGGGGGTGGCTGAAACAGCCGCTTCCATAATTGGTGATCCTGCCTGTGATTTGACCATTGCATGGGAAATATTTGATGAGAAACAAAGAAAGATATTTTTCTCTGCTGCTGAAGCCGATAAGGCAACAGTCATCCGCGCTCGTGTATGGGCTATTTACAAGGCAATGAAAAATTATAATGCTGCCGATATTGATCAGTCCATACTGGCGCGTGATGTTCTTTTCCGAATCAATGAAGAACTCGGTCTTGGCGCAGAGCCAGACCTTTATTAGAAGGAATGAAAAATGGCTTACCAAGCTTTATATAGAAAATACCGTAGTCAAAGATTTGATGAGATGGTTGGCCAAGAAGTGGTGGCCACAACATTAAAGAATGCTATTGTTAATGGGCAGATTTCTCATGCCTATCTTTTTAGTGGTCCGCGTGGGACAGGGAAAACTTCCGCCGCAAAAATTTTTGCCAAAGCAATCAACTGCCCGAATCAAAAAGAGGGAGAACCTTGTAACACTTGTGATATTTGTCAGGCCATTACCCAAGGAAGCCTTGAAGATGTGATTGAACTTGATGCCGCTTCAAATAATGGGGTGGACGAAATCCGTGAGATTCGCGATAAATCAACTTATGCAGCGAGTCGCGCAAACTATAAGGTTTATATTATCGATGAGGTTCATATGCTGTCAACGGGGGCATTCAATGCTTTGCTGAAAACCTTGGAAGAACCTACAGATAATGTTGTCTTTGTTTTAGCAACAACTGAGCTTCAAAAAATTCCGGCAACAATTATTAGCCGTGTGCAAAGATTTGCTTTTAAAGCAATTACAACGCGTGATATTCGTCAGCATTTAGCAGAAGTTTTAGCAGATGAGAAGATTGAGTTTGAAGATGCGGCACTTGATGTTATTGCAAAATCTGCTGAGGGAGGAATGCGTGATGCGTTGAGTTTATTGGATCAGGCCTTAAGTTTTTCTGACGGGAAGCTTGCAGAGAAGGATGCTCTCTTAGTGACAGGCTCCATTGCTAATGAAGCGCTTGTCTCTTATGTTGCAGCATTAGCAGCTTCAGATGGACCAACTGCACTTGATGCCTTAGAGAAAATTTTTCTTGAAGGTAAAAATATGTTGCGTTTTACGGAAGATCTCTTAACTTATTTCCGTGATTTACTTTTGAGGGGAGACAATGAAATCCCACGTCCTCGTCTCTACCAATGGATCAACATTGCGATTGAATCTCTAAAAATTATTAAAGAAACAACACAGAGCAAAATTGCTGCTGATGTGATGACGATGCGTCTTGTGGATACAGGAGCTTATTCATCTGTTGAACCTAGGGAATTTCCGGAAAGTTTGAACCATGAGCTTCAAGCCTTAAAAGCAGAAGTTGCAGAGTTAAAAGCTAAATTGGCAGAAACGGGAAGCCAAACTGTGGTATCCACTGTCAGTCAAGAAGTTCAAATTAAGCAGCAAGTGAAAACAAAAACAGTGACTGAAAAGTACACTGTAAATCAAGATTTGGTTTTTAAAGCTCTAAAGGAAGCGACCAACGAAGCACGCCAAGCAGTTTTTGGTGCGTGGCCTGAGATTGTTTCTAGCTTTACCAAACCTTCAGATCGTGCCTTAATCAATAATACAGCACCTGTGGCAGCCTCAAGTAATTTTGTGGTGGTTACTTTTCCTCATGGTAATTTAGCAAAGCGTGTTACAGAAAATGAAAACCTACAGTTAACTTTTGGCAATTTAATGTCATCAATACTGGGATTTTCTCCTGAGATTATTGCTTTAGCAGAGCAAGATTGGCAGGCTGTACGTCAAGAGTATGTCTTAAGCCTTAAAAAAGGAGAGCAGCATGTGATAAAAGACATGGAATCTGAGCCAGAAGCAGAAGAAGCCCTTGTCAGTAAGGCCAAAGAATTTTTTGGTGAAAAAGTGAAAGTAATTAACGACTAAAAAAACGCCTTATGGCGTTTTTTTATATTCGTTTTAATCAATCTCGCGACTTAAATCGACTTCTTCAAGCGGAATGAGTTTTGTTTTCTTCACGATTTTGTAAGAGAAATATAAAATCAAGAAGAGTGGTAAAGCTAGGTAGGTCGTGATGATGCTTTGCGCATTCATCGTTACAGTAGTAATTTGCCCGATAACGATAATGATTGAAAGAATAAGAGCGATAATTGGCCCAATAGGGAACCATTTGGCATGGTAGCCTAACTCAGAAAGCTTATGGCCTTGTTTAATAAAAGCACGGCGGAAGCGGAAGTGACAGATAGCAATTCCAATCCAAGCCAAGAAACCGGATAAACCAGAAGCAGCAACCAAATAGAAATAAATCTCAGTTCCGAAGATACTTGTTAAGAAGGCCAAAAGACCGATGGCAACAGTCGCTAAAATTGCATAAATTGGTACACCGTTGCTTGTATTTGTTTTAGCGAAGACTTTTGGCGCATGCCCTTCTTTTGCCATGCCAAAAAGCATACGGGAAGCAGCATATAACCAAGAATTGGCAGAGGAAATAACAGAGGTTAAAATGACAGCATTCATAACTGATGCAGCAGCGGCTAAGCCAGCACGTTCAAATACCAAGGTGAATGGAGAAACAGTAATGTCACTTTGGGTTGCTGCACGGAGGAGACTTGGATCTTTATAGTAAACCAAGGCACCGATTACGAATATTGAGAGGAAATAGAAAATAATAATCCGCCAAAAAACTTGCTTAATCGCTGAAGGTACATTTTTTTCAGGGTTTTCTGACTCACCGGCTGCGATACCAACGATTTCTGTACCTTGGAAAGAGAAACCTGCAATCATGAAGACAGCAATCATACCTCCAATACCACCGACAAAACCATGATTTCCTCCGGCAGAAAGATTTCGTGCCACATCTGGCTTATAAGTCATAACCCCAAAAATTGTTGCGAGACCAATCACGATAAAGGCGATAACAGCAATGACTTTAATTGTCGCCATCCAAAATTCTGCTTCACCATAGGCTTTAGCTGAAATAAGGTTAACCAAGAGGATAAGCGCAATCACGATAGTAGACCATATCCATGTAGGCACATGTGGCAACCAAAATTGCATAATGACACCAACTGTAGCAGCCTCAACCGCCACAGTAATTGCGGAGTTAAACCAATAGTTCCAGCCCATAGCAAAGCCAAAAGCTTTATCAACATAGCGGTCAGCGAAAGAAGCAAAAGAGCCAGATACTGGAAGATAGGAAGCCATTTCTCCTAGAGATGTCATAAGGAAGAAAACCATGAGTCCAATAGCAACATAGGCGACTAAGGCACCTAAAGGTCCAGCTTGAGAAATCGTTGCGCCTGATGCAACAAATAGCCCGGTACCAATAGTTCCTCCTAAAGCAATCATTGTTAAGTGTCGATGTTTAAGGCCACGTTTGACTTGCGTGGAGGGCGTGGCCTCATTATTTGAAGTATTATCCATTACTTCTCTCCTAAATTTATAAATATTAATACAAAAAGCAATCCCTAGAGATTGCTAAACGTCAGAAAGATCTTTCATCCGAATAGCGCATCGTGGCCGTAGTAAGACCACGACAGTTTAACAGGTGTTTCCCGCTAAACCAAGAAAAGTCTGTGAGCATAACTTCTCTTTCGGCAACCGCTCCTGGGCTAAACTTCTCAGCATGCTCTAGCTCTGTTTAGCTTATTATTGGTTGCGACCTCTATCGTTTATTAAGTATTTATGAATATTTTAGATTAATTTGAGAAGGATGTCAAGGACGAGCCTGTAAGAAATGAATAATTATACATAACGATGTTTAAAATAACAGAATTTTTAATGTCTGTATATTTCAAAAAAATCTAGGTATTTGTTTTAGAGACTAAAAAGAGTTATAATATAAGGAGAGATGATTGCGGTTTCATCTCAACTATATCTGGAGGTGGTTTTCTATGACGTTTACCCCAAAATATGTATCTCCAACTTACGCGGGAGAAAAAATTGTATGCGTAACCCGTAGCCAGCAAGGGGAGATTTCCCACTTATATCAGCGCTTTGACAGCCGTTGTAAGTTACATTTTATTGTGAAAAAGCTTGGTTATTATCAATCGAAAGAAGGTGAGTATCGTTACATTCCAGCGAATGTTCTGGATGTAGTGGCTTAGTAATAAAAACAATGAAAAATCTTCTGCAGTGACAGAGGGTTATTTTTTATTTTATAATAGAATAAAATAAGATAAATCAGCTTGCAAAAAGTAGCTAAATTTGATAGAATATATACTTGTGAGTAAAAACTCATAACTTACACAGGCTCCAACCTGTGTCATTAGTCCAAAAGGAGGAAAAATCAATGACAAAATACGAAATTCTTTATATTATTCGTCCAAACATTGAAGAAGAAGCAAAGAAAGCCCTCGTTGAACGTTTCGATAGTATCTTGACTGACAACGGTGCTGCTAATCTTGAGTCTAAAGACTGGGAAACACGCAAACTCGCTTACGAAATTCAAGACTTCCGCGAAGGTATCTACCACATCGTAACTCTTGAAGCTGCTACTGATTCAGAAGCTTTGAGCGAATTTGACCGTCTTGCTAAGATTAACGGCGACATTCTTCGTCACATGATCACTAAAGTAGAAGCTTAATTCTAGTTTAGCTGGACAAATTTAAAGGAGAAGCATCATGATTAATAATGTTGTTTTGGTCGGACGCGTTGTGCGTGACCCTGAACTGCGATATACACCGCAAAATACTGCGGTTGCTACATTTACGATTGCTGTTAACCGTCGTTTTAAAAACGCGCAAGGCGAACGTGAAGCTGATTTCATTAACTGTGTCATCTGGCGTCAATCTGCTGAAAACTTGGCAAATTGGGCTAAAAAAGGTGCCTTGATTGGTGTAACAGGTAGTATTCAAGTGCGAAATTATGAGAACAAAGAAGGTCAACGTGTTTACGTGACTGAAGTATTGGCTGATAACTTCCAAATGCTTGAGAGTCGTGCCGCACGTGAAGGTGGCTCTGGTTCATATACTGCACCACAGCAACAACAATCACAAAATCGTCCTTTTGCTGGTTCTAACAGCTCAGCAGGAAATTCAACACCTGATTTTGGTCGTGATGCAGATCCATTTGGTGGCTCACCAATGGAAATCTCAGATGATGATCTTCCATTCTAACAAGTAAGACAGTCCTTCTAAATGTCTGTCTGAGCCTCTTATTCGTTGATTAGAAAAACATTTTGCTTTTTCTAATCAACAACATCATACAATAATATAAGGAGAAACACACTATGGCTTTTCAAAAACGTGGTGGCTTCAAACGCCGTAAAAAAGTTGACTTTATCGCAGCTAACAAAATCGAAGTTGTTGATTATAAAGACACTGAACTCTTGAAACGTTTTATCTCAGAACGTGGTAAAATCTTGCCACGTCGCGTAACTGGTACTTCAGCTAAAAACCAACGTAAAGTGGTTACAGCTATCAAACGCGCACGTGTTATGGCTCTCTTGCCATTCGTAGCTTCTGACGAAAACTAAGAAATAAATAAGCACCTTCGGGTGTTTTTTTGTTCTGAAAATATTTTACTTGCCTAGTTCTTTATGTTAAGCTTTATATAGGAATGAAAAAATTTTAAGGAGTAGAAGTGAAAAATGAGGAAGCATTTCAAAATATTTTTAGGGACATGGCTTGTCTTAACTTTGTTTACCTTTTTAGGATTTACAAAGTTAGATAGAGTGATGGCAGATAGTCCCCAGAGTCAGCCCATTTATCGACTTTATAATACCCGTAATATGGAGCATTTGCATACTGCAGATGTAAATGAAAAGAACAGGCTTCCTAAATTATCAAAAGATTGGAAATATGAAGGCATTGCATGGGCAGCACCTGTATCGGGTGATACTGTTTTCCGTGTATATAATCCTAAATCTGGAGAACATTTGTATACCAAAGACAGCTATGAAGTAAAAGTTCTGACGAGTAAGCATGGTTGGCGAGCAGAAGGAATTGCTTTTTACTCTGCAACGAATAGAGATAAACCCGTTTATCGTCTCTATAATCCTGCTGCAGGTATTGGTGCCCATCATTCTACAATGGATACTTATGAAAAGAAAGTTTTAGTATCTCGGGGGTGGAAGTATGAAGGAATTTCTTGGTATGCCTTACCCAAAGATGGAAGCTCTCCGGCATTGAACCTACCTTTAAGTGGCCCTAAAACAGCTTTTATATCTGGGAATGTTAAATTAACAGGAGCAGGAACAGGCTATCAGGCAAAATTCACGCTTAATGGTACAGGGGAGCATGCAATAAGTTTTGGTGTTCAGGTAGATAAGGAATCTAGTTTCCATGCAGGGTCAGCTGCAGGTAAACCTGTTTATATGAGTGAAAATATTAATGGAAGTTCCCATGTTTATACCTCATATGGGCCACCTGCCGCACTTAATCAGTGGACGAAGATTGAAATTGCATATTATGAAGCTTCTAAGGCTGTAGGCTTTTATGTGAATGGAAGCTTAGTTGGAACAGCTTATGCGCCAGACTTTGATAAAAATTATGTTGCTACAAGTTGGGGAAATCACTTGATTGCGAATGTCGGAGGTTCTGCCCGTATCAGAGGTGATAGTGTCAATGCACAATTTTCAGACGTACAAACGAGCGAAAAAGGAATGACGTTATGGAATGATACAGACAACAACTGGGTGGGTCTGACAGCCAAATGGTTGAATGGAAATATTGATTCATCTGATTTTTCAATCATTGGTACATCACAACTTCCTGTCGGATTAAACTGGGATACTTATTGGAAAGCAGGATTGCCTACAGCGGATGGAGTAGCACAAGTATCTGTTAGAATACCGTAAATAAAAAGATAGGGAAAGCTGCCCTGTTTTTTGTTTTATAGAATTTTTATGAAGAATAAAAAATCTGAATGTGGTAAAATAAAGCAATGACATGGATTATAATTTTACTTTTTTGCCTTTTGGCTTATGGGATTTTCCTTGAACCGCATTTTATGCGTGTACGACAAGTGAGAATTTCAAACACAGCTGGGCTGAAAGTGGCACATTTTACAGATACACACTTTAATTGGCACACACATCCCCGCCGCTTTTTAAAATTTGCAAAACACATAAAAAAAACACGACCTGATTTGATCTTGTTCACAGGCGACTTATTTGATAAAGTCAATTGGGCGCAAGCGCATGATGTGAATAAAGTAAAAGAAATTTTAGCAGAACTTGAAGCACCTTTAGGAAAATTTGCGATTTTGGGTAATCATGATTTTTCGCATGAAGGGCACGCGCACTATATAAGAACTTTTTTAGAGGAAGCAGGTTTTACTGTACTTACCAATCAATCGCTCATGTCAGGAACAGTATCATTAACGGGGCTTGACGATTTACGTGAAGGGCAACCAAATTTTAGTATAGTTCCTGAGCAAGGAAAGTTTTCGATTTTAATGATTCATGAGCCAGATACCATTTTGCAAGTAGAATTTCCTGAAAAATATGATTTAGTCGTTGCAGGACATAGTCACGGCGGGCAAATTCGTCTTGGTAATTTGCGGTTGCGTAATGATGGCTCAAAGATGTATGATTCTGGTCTCTATACCTTAGGAATACATACAAAACTTTTTGTAAATGCTGGTATCGGGTTAACCTTTTTACCAATCAGGTTTGGTGTCCCCCCAGAACTCGTCTATTATGAAATTTAAAAAGTCTCCAGATAAACTTCTGGAGACTTTTGTTTAACGTTCTTGTGAAGAGATAATGGTTTCTTTACCATTATTATCAACAGCATGGAAATGGCGTGGCCAAGAATTATTAAAAGGATATTGGAAATCCACCGTAAGAGTTAAAGGATTGTGAGGCTGTGAAAATTTCACAGAGAGCAGTCCTTTTTGGTTGAGTAATTCAAAATTGATAAGGGGCTCAAGCGGGATAACGCCTTTTAGCTGATTGTCAATGATGAACCAAAAACTGTCAATGATTTCACCAGGAATACTAGAGACAGTTCCATAGCTTGCATAGCGTCCTTTTGTTTCAGTAAATGCCATATTTTGGTCCTCCTTTATCATTAACTTTCTCGTTTAATTTAAACGGGTTTGGCTGATTACATCTCGAATATTTTCCAAAGTATCTTCGATTGTATCCTGAGCTTTCATGCCGTACATCAAAAAAATTGCATCTAGAAGACTAATTTGAGAGACGGTTGAAGCGACAGCTTCAGGCCGAAAAGATATTTCTTCAGCTATTGAAATAAGTGCCAAATCGCTTTTTTTCACTAAGGCTGAGTTGGCAAATGATGTGATGGCAATCACAGGAACATGATTGTTCTTCAAAATATCAACGATCTTCAGTGTATCTTTATTTTTTCCGGTATGCGAAATAACGAAAGCACAATCTTTTTCCGTCAGTTTAGAAGCCAACATTTGTTGATAATGAAAATCCTGATGATATACCGTTTGCAGTGGCATACGCAAAAATTTATGGTAAGCAATTAAAGCAACAGCATTAGAGCCACCCAGGCCAAAAAAACCACATGTTTTGGCGGATAAGAGGATATTCATAACCTTATCCAAAGTTTCGCTCTCTATCAGCTGCAAGGTGGCATTGAGAGAAGAAATATTACTTGTAAAGTTCTTGGCAAGAATATCTTTATAGCTGTCTTCTGGCGATAGTTCACTGAAAAAGTTGTCGGATTTAAATTTTTCAGTACTGTGGATAGCTAACTTTAAATCTTGGAATGAATCAAAACCGATTTTTTTGGCAAACCGCGAAATGGTTGCGGTGGATACTTTCGTATTCTTTGCAAATTCTTGAATGGATAAGCGCGCGGCGCTGTCCATATTTTCAATCAAGTAATTTGAAATGGCTTGATCTGATTTACTGAGATTATCGTAATAAGAGTTGATACGTGTGATGAGAGATTGTGTCATATGCTTTCCAGTCTTGCTTTTATTATATCATAACACAATTTTGAGGTGGAAAATGGGAAATGCTTTTAAATAGAAAGTTGATTTATTCCTCTTCAAAATCATAGTCGCGAATGGCGCTAGAAATATCACTAAAGTCAAAGCCTTTACGGGCCAAGGCCTGGGTTATGCGTTGCTTAAGTTCATAGCCTTCGTATTTTCTACTGTATTTACGTGCGCTTTTGTCGAGTTCAGTGTAAAGAAGTTCCAACTCATTTTCTTCATCTGCTTCAAGTTCTAAGCTTTCAAGAGCTATGGCGCTAATGGCATAGGAAAAACCCTTAGCAGTGAGTCCTTGTGTGACTTTTTGTTTAAGCTGTTGTAGAGTGAGACGACTTGCTTTTTGGCGGACTATTTTTTCCGCAAGAGTGACAGCCACGTCAATTTGTTTTTCTTCATTAAAAACTAGGGCTATTCCTTCATCAATAAGTTGCAAATCGAGTCCCTTGAGGTGGAGCTTTTGTTTTATCTGATAAGGGCCAGCACTTGCTGTGCGAACTTTTCCCTGAATATAACTTTCGATATAAGCGCGGTCGTTGAGGAGCCCGTTTGTGGTAAGGTTGTCAATGATCTCTTCTACTTGAAGAGGGTGGATATTATGGTCAGAAAGATATTTTTTTACTTCTGATGTTGTTCGAGCTTTGAAGGAAATAAAGTAAAGTGCCAAAGATTTGCCTTGCGCAAAATTGTCAAAAGCTAAGAGTTGCTCCAGTTCAGCTGCAGAAAAGGCCTTGTCCCTAGTCAGCATATATTTTACAATTGTATCCTCACAGACATAAATTTTATCTTTAGCTTCCTCCCATTCTTTATAGGAAAAAGGCTCTGTCAGTGTAACTTTGTAAAGCTTTTTGAGTTTTGTGATTTCCTTGATTTTTATCATAACTTTATTATAACAGAGTCGCCAGATAAGATACAATAAGTCTTATTTTGCCGAGCAGCAGCTGTCGGAAGAACTCTACAGTAGGATGGGGCAATCGCTTTTGCTTTGTTGACGTGTGGTGCTCTTTTTTTACCAAATTTTCATGTTTTATAGGTGCTTTATTATCACAAAAAAGCAATAATATGGCGATTAGGTTGCTATATATAGTAGGTTATAGTAAAATTGGGATATGATTAATCTGAAAATTGGACAAAAAATCCCACTCAATATTGAGCGTATGGGTATCAATGGCGAAGGAATCGCCTCTTACCATGGGCGCTTAGTATTTGTGCCTTATGCACTGCCTACAGAAGAAATTTTGGCAGAAATTACAGAAAATGCACGCAATTTTTCACGCGCAAAAGTTGTAAAGATAAATAAAAAGTCAAAATACCGTGTTAAACCCGAAGATCGTGTTTACCATGAACTGAGCGGCTCACATATCATGCATCTTGCTTATCCGCAACAATTAGAATTTAAACGTGATTTGCTCCGCCAATCTCTTGAAAAATACCGTCCAACAGGTTGGAAGAAGTATGAACTTTTACCTACACTTGGGATGGAAAATCCTTTGCGTTACCGTAACAAATTGCAATTCCAAGTGCGCCGTCTAAATAATGGAGATGTTATTGCTGGATTATACAAAGAAGGCACACATCACTTGGTGAATTTAGAAAATTGCTTGGTTCAGGACGAAGTCATCCAAAATATCGCTAACCGTATTTGTCGTTTGATTGAAAAATACAACTTGCCTGTTTATGATGAGCGTAAAGTCATGGGTATCCGCACAATCGTTGCGCGACGTAGCCAAAAAACAGGTGAAGTCCAAATTATTTTCGTTACTTCTGCACGTATCAGTTTAGATGGACAAGTTTGGCCTGCACCACGGGAAGAGCTCTCAAAACGTCAACGCAAAGACTTGGTGAAGATGGATAATATTTTATCTGACTTGACGGAAGAGTTTCAAGAGATTGTTTCTGTATCAGCCAACTTCCATCCAAAGAAAACCAGCGAAATTTACGGTGACCGCACACAGATGCTTTTTGCGGAAAAAGAAACGATTACTGAAGGCGTTTTGGATTATGACTTTGAGTTGTCACCCCGTGCTTTTTATCAACTTAACTCAGAACAAGCAAATGTTCTTTACGGTGAAGCTGTACGCGCGTTAAATCCGAAAAAAGATGACCGTGTAATCGATGCCTACTGTGGCGTTGGGACAATCGGTTTTGGTGTGGCCAAGAAAGTAAAATCTGTCCATGGGATGGATATTACGCCAGAATCTATCGCAGATGCTAAAGCCAACGCAAAACGTCTTGGCTTTAAAAACTGTCACTATGAAGTAGGTAAGGCGGAGCGTATCATTCCTAACTGGTATAAATCAGGTCATAGAGCCACAGCCCTTATCGTTGACCCACCACGTACAGGATTGGATGATGCCTTGTTGGAAACAATCACCACTTATACACCAGAAAAACTGGTTTATGTGTCTTGTAATGTTTCAACATTGGCAAAAGACTTGGTAATTCTTTCTCAATTTTACAGCATCGAATATATCCAATCTGTTGACATGTTCCCACATACAGCACGTACTGAAGCGGTGGTGAAAATGCGTAAACTTGCCCAACCTTTGGCAGCACCTTTCCGTGCTGAAAAGCCAAAGCAACAATACGACAAGCCACGTAGAAAAAGAAAATAAAATAGGCCTATAGTTTGAGCGAGGAGGAAAAGCATGATTTATTTAAGAAAGGCAACCACAGCAGATGTTGCAGCGATTATGCCGATTATTGCTCAGGCGCGCGAGTTTCTGGGCAAATCAGGCAGTGATCAATGGCAAGCAGAGTACCCCGCACAAAGTGATATTGAAAATTTTATTTGCAAAGCTGTGGGTTACGTTCTGATTGTTGATGAAAAAGTTGCAGGCTTTTGTGCGGTTATTACTGGCGAAGATACACAATACACGAAAATTTATAATGGCGAGTGGTTAAATGATAGCTTAGATTATGTCACCGTCCATTGTTTAGCACTGTCTGACCACTATCGTGGTCTGGGTCTGACAAAGTATCTTTTTTCAAACATCTTTACTTTGATGCAAGCACGTGGCTATAAAGATTTCCGCGTGGATACGCATCCAGCTAATGCAGTGATGCAAGCAGTATTTGAGCGTGAGGGATTTGAAAAACGTGGTATGGTTTTCTACGAAGGAGATCGTATTGCTTATCAACTCCTTTTAGGAGAAGGAGATGAATAAAGAAAACTGGTTAGAGTTTTGCTTATCGCTTGGTCCAACTTTTGCAGATACACCTTTTGCAAAGATGGAAAAAGGGCCGGCCACGATTGTGGTGAAGCATCTCAAAAATAAAAAATCTTTTGTCTACATTTCGGAGCGTGAAGGCAAGCTTGTTTTGGCTGTCAAAGGTTTACCCTCTGTCAATGAAGAACTTCGTGAATCTTTTGACTCCATACGCCCGGCCTGGCACATGAATAAAACATACTGGAATGATATTCATTTTGGTGGTGACGTTTCAGAGAAACAAGCGAAACAGATGATTGAGAACAGTTATCATTTAATCAAACCAAAAAGAGAATAAAAATGGAATATAAAGAAAAATTTTTAAAAGATTTTAGTGAGTGGGTGGACCAACAGGTTCAACTTTCAGAAATTGCAATGAAAGCCGCAGAAAAAATTGCGCATGAAGATAAAAAAATTGAAGCAAAAGAAGCAGCTATTCGTTATGAAAGCCGTCTCGATGCCTATCAATTTATTCAAGGGAAATTTGAAAACTATAAAGCGGGTAAAGATTTCCACGACGTACCAGATTTAGGTACAAAAACTTTTTAAGTCACAAGGAGGGTTTTATGAAATTAAATCCTATGGTTGGTAAACAAGTGCGAGTAACTGCTCTCGCATAAGTTTACCGCTAAGTTAACAATATTCTCACTTAGCGGATAGTTAAGGAGAAAAAATGAAAGCATACGAATACAACAGAATAAAATATCTTACCTTTGACCTTATCAATGTCTATCATTCGGTAAATGATAAAGCTACGGTAGAAGCGGTTTATGCTCAAACTGTAGCTGAAATAGAAGAGTTCTCGAAAGCAAAAGAAGTCGAACTCTTTTTAGAGAAACTTGCTGACAGTAAAACAACTAAAGAGCAAGCAGAACGTGAGTTACTTCACTTGAAGGATTTAGTTGAAGCTTTTGAATTACCGTCTGAAAGCCAAATTAAAAAGATTTTTAAGAAGGTCAAAAAGCTTAAAGTTCCAGCGCAAGCATCCTGGGATATGAAAGAACTCACCTATTTTGCTTGGAATGAGATTTCCAGTCAGCGCAAGTATATCGTGACCAGTGACGGACGAGGTTTTTATGGAACGACATCAGGAAGTATAAAAAATATTTGTGCGATTTGTCAAAAAACAAGCCAAGTGACGCAGTTTTTAGCAACCACAAAAAGAGGCTCTGATGGTACCTATACTAAGAATGGAACATATATCTGTATGGATAGTGTGAACTGTAACCGACAAATGCAAACAATAGAAGGTTTAGAGCATTTCTTAGAAATAATCAAAGAACGCTGAGCGACCTTGCAAAAAACCGACAAATCTGATAGAATAAAAACACTAAATGAGGAGTAGCAAGTCTAATCTTTGAGAGAGAAATCGGTCGCTGTGAGATTTTAGATGAAGCTTGTGAAGGTTGCATTGTGGTCAGTTAAATAAAATTAAGTGTCTGCTTTATAAAAAAAGCAGGAATTTAGGTGGTACCGCGCGTGAGCGTCCTATTTTGGATGTTTGGGTGCGGTATTTTTTTATTGGCATACTCTTGAACTTTCCCCTCGACATTATCAACTGTTTTCATACCGAAAGGAAAAATAAATGACAGAAGAATTATCAACAAAATTTAATCCTGCTGAAGTCGAAGCAGGCCGCTATGAGAAATGGCTCGAACAAGGTGTTTTTGCCCCTTCGGGTGACAAAAAAGCAAAACCTTATAGTATTGTTATTCCACCACCAAACGTAACAGGTAAACTTCACTTGGGACATGCTTGGGATACAACCTTGCAAGACATCATCATCCGTCAAAAACGTATGCAAGGTTTCGATACCCTCTGGTTGCCAGGTATGGACCACGCAGGAATTGCTACGCAAGCCAAAGTGGAAGCGCGTTTAGCTGAAGATGGGATTTCCCGATATGATTTAGGTCGTGAGAAATTCTTAGACAAGGTCTGGGAATGGAAAGACGAATATGCCTCAACCATTAAAGAACAATGGGGTAAAATGGGTATCTCTGTAGACTATAATCGTGAACGTTTTACTCTAGATGAAGGCTTGTCTGCGGCAGTCCGTAAAGTTTTTGTTCAACTCTACAAAAAAGGCTGGATTTACCGTGGTGAATTTATCATTAACTGGGATCCAAAAGCCATGACGGCGCTCTCTGATATTGAAGTTATCCATAAGGATGTTGAAGGTGCCTTCTATCACATTACTTATCCTTTGGCGGATGGTTCAGGTGCACTTGAAGTAGCGACAACGCGTCCAGAAACTTTCTTTGGCGACACTGCTGTTGCTGTTAACCCAGCAGATGAACGTTATGCCAAATATATTGGTCAAAGCGTCGTTCTCCCGATCATTAACAAAGAAATTCCTATTGTTGGCGACGAACATGCAGATATGGAAAAAGGGACAGGTGTGGTTAAAATTACGCCTGCCCATGACCCTAACGATTTCTTAGTGGGGCAACGTCATAACTTGCCACAAGTTAATGTGATGAATGCTGACGGTACAATGAATGAGCTCACAGGTGAGTTTAATGGCATGGATCGCTTTGAAGCCCGCGAAGCCATCATTAAAAAATTAGATGAGCTCGGCAACTTAGTTAAAGTTGAGAAAATGATGCACTCCGTTGGGCACTCAGAACGTACAGGTGTAATGGTGGAGCCACGCTTATCAACACAATGGTTTGTTAAGATGGAAGAGCTGGCTAAAAATGCGATCGCTAATCAAAAAACAGAAGATGCGGTTGAATTTTACCCTCCACGTTTTAACGACACATTCCTCCAATGGATGGAAAACGTACATGACTGGGTTATTTCGCGCCAACTCTGGTGGGGGCATCAAATCCCTGCTTGGTACAATGAAGCTGGCGAAATGTATGTCGGTGAGGAAGCACCAGAAGGTGAAGGTTGGGTACAAGATGAAGACGTACTTGATACATGGTTCTCCTCTGCTTTATGGCCTTTCTCAACGATGGGCTGGCCAGATGAAAAGGCAGAAGACTTCCAACGTTACTTCCCTACATCGACCTTGGTTACGGGCTATGACATCATCTTCTTCTGGGTTTCACGTATGATTTTCCAATCCCTTGAGTTTACAGGAAAAGCACCATTTAATAATGTCCTTATCCACGGTTTGATTCGTGATGAAGAGGGGCGCAAGATGTCCAAATCTTTGGGTAATGGTATTGACCCAATGGATGTGATTGAAAAATATGGTGCAGATGCCTTACGCTGGTTCTTGTCCAATGGTTCAGCCCCGGGACAAGACGTACGTTTCAGCTACGACAAAATGGATGCAGCTTGGAATTTCATCAATAAGATATGGAACGTTTCACGCTATATCTTGATGAATGCAGGTGATATCACAGCAGAAGAAATTTCTACTCATCTTGACCAAGTAGCAGCGAAAACAGCTGGTAATGTTACCGATCGCTGGATTCTCACACGTTTAAATGATACAATTGCGCGCGTGACGGAACAAATGGATAAATTTGAGTTTGGTGTTGCAGGTCATATTCTGTATAACTTCATTTGGGATGAGTTTGCCAACTGGTATCTTGAGTTGACCAAAGAAGTAATGTTTGGCGACGATGAGTCAGAAAAAGGCGTCACACGTTCAGTACTTGTGCATGTCCTTGATCAAGTGCTCCGCCTATTGCACCCAATCATGCCTTTCTTTACAGAAGAAATTTTCGAAAAACTTCCGACAGCTGAAGGCAAATCTATTGTGGTATCTGAATATCCAGAAGTACGTCCAGAATTTGATGATGCAGAAGCAGGTGATGGTGTTGCCATGTTGATTGAGATTATCACAGCGGTACGTAATATCCGTGCGGAAGTGAACACGCCGTTATCAAAAGCTGTGCCAATGATAATCAAATCAGACAAGGAAGCCTTCCTGAACAAGGTAGCGCCTTATATCAGACGTTTTACCAATCCAAGTGAGTTAACTATTGAAGCGGGTGTGGCAGCACCTGAACAAGCCATGTCAGCAGTTGTTACTGGTGCGGAAATCTACCTTCCACTAGCAGGCTTGATTAATATCGAAGAAGAAATTGCTCGTCTCAATAAAGAACTAGACAAATGGCAAAAAGAACTCGACATGGTGAATCGTAAGCTTTCTAATGAAAAATTTGTCGCAAATGCCAAAGCAGAAGTTGTAGATAAAGAACGTGCTAAATTAGCAGACTATCAAGAGAAGTTTGAAAGCACTCAAGCCCGTATTGAAGAGTTACAAAAATAGTCGATGAGACGTGGAAAAGTTCCTAATTGTGGGAATTTTTTCTTTTTGGTATAGATAGGTTTACAATATCTTAAATTTTCATTTCTTGTTAAACCTATGAAAAAGTGATAAAATAAACAAAGAAAAAAACTCTAAGGAGAGATAAAAGATGGCACATATTAAATTTGACTATTCTAAATTGAAACCATTTGTAGCTGATAAAGAACTTGACGAAATTCAATGGCAAGTTGACGGCGCAGATAAACTTCTTCGTGAAGGAACTGGTGCTGGTTCTGACTTCATCGGTTGGTTAGATCTTCCAGAAGACTATGACAAAGAAGAGTTTGCCCGCATCCAAAAAGCAGCAAGCAAAATTCAATCTGACTCAGAAGTTCTTATCGTTATCGGTATCGGTGGTTCATACCTTGGTGCCCGCGCTGCAATTGACTTTTTGAATAACAGCTTTGTTAATCTTCAATCAAAAGAAGAACGTAAAGCGCCACAAATTCTTTATGCAGGAAATTCAATTTCTTCAAGCTATCTTTCAGACTTGGTAGAATATGTTGCAGATAAAGATTTCTCTGTGAATGTTATTTCTAAGTCAGGAACAACAACTGAACCAGCAATTGCTTTCCGTGTCTTTGAAGAACTTCTGGTTAAAAAATATGGCCGTGAAGAAGCAAATAAACGTATCTATGCAACAACAGATAAAGAAAAAGGTGCCGTTAAAGTTAATGCTGATGCAAACAACTGGGATACTTTTGTTGTGCCAGATTCAGTTGGCGGACGTTTTTCAGTTTTGACAGCTGTTGGTCTCTTGCCTATCGCAGCATCAGGTGCTGATATTACAGCTCTTATGGAAGGTGCTAACGCAGCGCGTAAAGAATATACAGCCACAGACGTACGTGAAAATGATGCTTATGCTTATGCAGCGCTTCGTAATATCCTTTACCGTAAAGGTAAACTTTCAGAAATCTTGATTAACTATGAGCCATCATTGCAATACTTCTCAGAATGGTGGAAACAGTTGGCAGGTGAATCTGAAGGTAAAGACCAAAAAGGTATTTACCCAACATCAGCAAACTTCTCAACAGATTTGCACTCATTGGGTCAATTTATCCAAGAAGGTACACGTTCTGTATTTGAAACAGCTATCCGTGTGGAAAAACCACGTAAGAACATTAACATTCCTGAGCTTGAAGCAGATCTTGATGGTCTTGGCTACTTGCAAGGTAAAGATGTGGACTTTGTCAACAAAAAAGCAGCTGACGGTGTGCTCCTTGCCCACACAGATGGTGATGTGCCAAACATGATCGTTACTTTGCCTGAGCAAGATGAATTCACTTTAGGTTATACTATCTACTTCTTTGAGCTTGCAATCGCAATCTCTGGCTACTTGAATGGTATCAATCCATTTGACCAACCAGGTGTTGAAGCTTACAAACGTAACATGTTTGCACTTCTTGGTAAACCAGGCTTTGAAGAATTGAGTGCTGAGTTAAACGCACGTCTTTAATCAAAAATGAGATAAAAACAAAAACCGCAGGACATCGAACTGTGGTTTTTTTTTATGCTTGTGGGCGATGAAGACACAGTGTGCTATAATAGAGCAATGAGAGTTGTAGCAGGAAATTATGGTGGTAGACCACTGAAGACATTGGCAGGAAAAACAACACGTCCAACGACGGACAAAGTTAAGGGTGCAATTTTTAATATGATTGGCCCATATTTTGAAGGTGGGCGAGTTCTGGATTTATTCTCAGGTTCAGGTTCACTTGCTATCGAGGCTGTCTCACGGGGAATGGACAGTGCTGTAATGGTTGAAAAAGACCGTTCGGCACAGTTGGTGATTGCAGAAAATATTAAAATGACCAAAGAAGAGAAAAAGTTTCAACTTCTTAAAATGCCAGCAGAGCGCGCCTTGACTCATCTTTCTGGGCAGTTTAACTTGGTTTTATTAGACCCGCCTTATGCAAAAGAAAGCATTGTTGCTAATTTAGAAGAAATGCAGAAAAAAGACATGTTAGCAGATGATGTTATCGTTGTTTGTGAGACGGATAAGGAAGTCACACTTCCGGAAAATATTGGTCATTTGTCTTTAAGTAGAGAAAAAGTATATGGAATTTCAAAGGTAAGCATCTATGAAAGATAAAATAGGTTTATTTACAGGCACTTTTGATCCGGTTACAAAAGGCCATCTTGATATCGTTGAGCGTGCCAGCAAGCTTTTTGATAAGCTTTATATTGGCATTTTTAAAAATGAAGCTAAAAATCCTCTCTTCAGTCTAGAAGAACGTGTAGTCCTAATCGAAAAAACCTTAGCAGATTTACAATTAACCAATGTGGAAGTCATTGCACATGCGAATGATTTGACGGTAAACATTGCGAAGCAACTTGAAGTAACGGCGCTTGTGCGTTCCGTTCGTAATGCAGCTGATTTAGATTATGAGAAAAATATGATTTACTTTAACCGTGAAATGACGGGGATAGAAACAATCTTACTGACTGCAAAACCAGAACTCGAAAATATTAGTTCTACACGGATGCGTGAACTTTATCATTTTGGCCAAGATCTAAGTCGTTGGTTGCCTGCAACTGTTATTGAAGCACTGAATGAGAAAAAAACACATGAAAAATGAAAACATAAAAAAGCATAAAAAACTAAAGCTATTCTTTGCCATCGCGCTACCGCTTCTTATTGTCGTGGGTTTATTCTTTCCCTTACCTTACTATATCGAGCAGCCAGGAGGAACCATTCCAGTTAATCAGATGGTCGATGTTGCGGGAAAGAAAGATGAACATAAAGGCAATTTTTATTTAACGACTGTTGAAATGGTTCGGGCCAATGCCGCAAGTATGCTTTATTCCAAGTCGAACTCTTTTGCCACTATTTTGAGTAGTGAAGAGATGACGGGTGGGATGTCCAATCAGCAATTTGACTTGGTCAATCAGTTCTATATGCAGACCGCGCAGAATACAGCTGTTTATCAGGCCTTTAAGTTGGCAGGGAAACCTTATGAGATGAAGTATCAAGGGGTCTACGTTTTGAGTATCACTGAGGATTCGACATTTAAAAATGATTTGCAACTTTCGGATACGATTACGGCAGTTAATGGCCACACTTTCAAATCTTCAACTGAGATGATTGACTATGTGTCCCAACAAAAAGTTGGAGATGGGGTGACAATCAAGTACACACGGGTGGATGGCAGCAACCATGAAGCCACAGGTAAGTACATTAAGTTGAGTAATGGTAAAACAGGGATTGGCATTGGTTTAGTAGATCATACACAGGTTGTGACGGACCCTAAAGTTAAAATCGATGCCGGAAGTATTGGCGGACCAAGTGCTGGGATGATGTTTACCTTGGAAATATATAGCCAAATCACAGGCAAAGATTTACGTCAAGGACGCGAAATTGCAGGTACTGGAACGATCAATGAAGATGGCAGCATCGGGCAAATAGGTGGCGTTGATAAAAAAGTTGCTACAGCAAGTAATTCGGGTGCAAAAATTTTCCTTTGCCCGGATGAAACGGAAGAACAGGCAAAGGCTTCTGGTACAACAAATAACTATACAGATGCGCTTGCGGCAGCTAAAAAGTTGAATACAGATATGAAAATCGTACCTGTAAAGACGATCCAAGATGCACTAGACTATCTCGAAAAATAAAAAAAGCTGTAATTTACAGCTTTTTTTGCTTAGTATTGATCTTCTAAGAGTGTTTTAAGCTCTGAAATACTTGGTTGGCGTGGATTGCCGGGTGTGCATTGATCATCGTAAACAAGGTTTGCAAGCTTATCGAGTTCACGCTCCAAGTGGTTTTTATCAACACCATTTCCGGATAGAGTGACATCAATATCGATGCTGTCCGTCAATTTTTTAATTTCTTTAATAAGTTTGTCTACAAGTTCCGCATCATCTTTACCTGTAAGACCGATGTAACGCGCAATTTCAGCGTAATCTTCTTGGGCACGGTAAATCTCATAACGTGGGTATGGTGTACGTTTAACGTTTCCTGTTACAGCGTTAAATTTAATGACGTGAGGCATAGCGATAGCGATAGCTAAGCCATGTGGTAATTCAAACTCACCTCCCACTTTGTGGGCGAGGGAGTGATTAATACCGAGAAAGGCATTGGCAAAGGCCATACCAGCTAAGGTTGCTGCATTGTGCATATTTGCGCGTGCGACTTGCCCTTCCTTGGTAGGTCTTGATGGGTCGTAGTGATATGAGGTTGTCAAATTATCAAAGATTAACTTAATGGCACGAAGTGACAATGGTTTAGTGTAATCCGAAGCCATGACTGAAACATAAGATTCAAGCGCGTGACTAAGGGCATCAATACCAGACCAAGCCACGGTACGTTTAGGCACAGTCATAACAAACTCAGGATCAACGATGGCTACTTGAGGTGTAAGTTGATAATCAGCTAAAGGATATTTAACATGTGTTTCATCATCGGTGATAACAGCAAAAGGTGTTACTTCAGAACCTGTACCAGAAGTGGTCGGGATACATACCAGCTGTGTTTGATCTTGGTGCGGGAATTTAACGATACGCTTACGAATATCGATGAATTTTTGAGCCAACTGCTCAAAGAGTGCTTTTAGTGCGGCATCGTCATTGAGGTCAACCTCTCCCCGAGCAGAATACTCGTAAATCAAGCGCCCAATTTTTGCTGCATCAAGTGGAGACCCACCACCAAGTGCGATAACTGTATCGGGTTTAAAATCAGCCATTTGTCGCGCAATTTCAATGGCTTGTGAAAGTGTTGGGTCAGGTTTTACAGAACCATAAATTGAAGTTTGTACTTGTGTTTCACGAACGGCCAATTGTTCAAGCATATGGTCGACAAAGCCAAATTGCAGCATACCGTGGTCGGTGACGACAAAAGCGCGTTCGATATTAGGCATTTCTTGTAGGTAAGAAATAGAGTTGTTTTCGTAGTAAATTTCTTTTGGCAGACGAACCCATTGTGGGCGATTACGACGACGTGCCACTGTTTTGATATTCAATAGATCATATGTACTCAAATTGTGTGAGATTGAATTTTTCCCCCATGAACCAGTTCCTAAAGTCAGTGATGGACGCATTGCGTCAGTATAGATATCCCCAACGCCACCAATAGAATCGGGTTGGTTGACTAAGATACGTGCAGCACCAATAGCATCAGCATATTCTTTCACAAAAGGATCATCTTGTGCACCTATCTGGATAGCTGCGTTGTGTCCAGCACCTTGATAAGCTAAAAGTTTTTGGACGATTGCAGTACCATTTTCGCGTGAAGTAGATTTATAGATTGACAAAAGCGGGCTAAGCTTTTCAGAAGAGAGGGCTTCCCCGATGTTTTTTTCATCCAATTCAAAGAGAAGAACATCTTTACCTTCAGGTACTTGTACGCCAGCTTGCTCAGCAATCCACGGTCCAGGACGACCGGCAACCGGCCCCGTTACCCCGAAGCCTTCACCTGCACGTTCGACGAAAACAAATTTTTCGATGGCTGGATAATCTTCCTTTGGTACAACGTAAGCACCGTGAACTTGAAGTTTTTCGAGGAATTCATCGTAAATTTCTGCAGCAACTACAGCAGAGTTTTCGGTAGCGCAAATCATGCCGTTGTCAAATCGTTTAGAAAGTAGTAGGTCTTCAACTGCACGGTCAACATTTGCAGTAGCATCAACAAAGACGGCACCATTACCTGCACCCACACCTAAGGAAGGATTACCTGACTTGAGCGCTGCATTGACCATCCCTGGTCCACCTGTAGCGAGGATAGAAGCAATACCGTGGTTTTGGATAAGTGCGGTAGTGTTATAAAGACTTGGGTCTTCGACCCATTGAATAAAGTTTTCTGGGGCCCCGGCCTTCAGAGCAGCTTCGTAGACAATACGTGCGGCATGAGAGGAACAATTTTGTGCTTGAGGGTGAAAGGCGAAAACGATAGCGTTTCGTGTTTTTGCTGTTAAGAGTGATTTGAAAATTGTTGTAGAAGTAGGGTTGGTAGTAGGTACGATTCCTGCAAGCACGCCTAAAGGGGCTGCGATTTCTACTGAGCCAGCAACCTTGTTCTCGCTGATTACTCCGACTGTTTTGTCATTTTTGATGGAGTTATAAACAGATTCTGAAGCAAAGCGATTTTTAGTATCTTTATCCTCAACGATTCCTCGACCTGTTTCATTATGGGCTTCGTGTGCGAGTTCAAGGGAATGTTCGCTTGCGGCTAAGGCCATTGCTGCGACAATTTTATCTACTTGCACTTGTGTGTAGCCTTCAAATTGCAAAGCAGCTTGATGTGCTTTTTTGACGAGACCGTCTGTATATTGCTCTGCTTTTTCTACAAGTGTAGCTTTATCAGCGGCTGTTAGTTCTTTTTTGGTATTCTTGCTTGACATATTTAAATTTCTCCTTTGTGAAATTTATCACGTTATTATTTTAACAAACTTTGAAAGTGCTGTCAAATAATATTGTGTAAAACCACACAAACTTCTTTTGATAAAATGCTATCTGCATTTTAATGATAAAAAAACCGCCTGAGTGGCGGTTTTCATTAGAGCGTTGGTAAAATACATGTGCCCTCTGGGCTATAAAAATCTTTTTGTTTAAGTGTGAGCATTCCTGTCCTTCTATTACGGCGGAAAAGACTAATATTATCACTGTCTTGATGTGCGACGATAATAAAATCTTCTGTACTATTGAAATTGAAATCTCGGGGCGTTTCCCCTTCAGTTTTTACAATATCTTCTAGAGTTATTTTTGTCCCCAAGGGGCTAACACTGTAGATGGCGATAGAATTATGCCCGCGGTTCGAAGCATAGAGAAACGCTCCGTCGGAAGAAAGACGGAGAGCAGATGCGCTCTTTGTGCCTTCAAAATCTACGGGAAGAGTACTGATTGTTTCGAGTGCGGCAAAGCGTCCTTTTTCCTCATTGTAGCTGAGAACAGTTACAGTAGAAGAAAACTCGCCAATGGCGTAAGCAATCTTGCCATTGGGATGGAAAGTAAGATGACGTACTCCAGTACCTGCAGGCATACGGTAGAGACTTACAAGAGAGAGCTTTCCTTCTTCACCAACGACATCGTAAACCGTAATCTCATCTGTACCCAAGTCACAGGTAACCAATCGTCCATCAGGTGTAAGATCTGTGTAATGCACGTGAGGACGTTCTTGACCAGGATGTACTTTTGAACCTTCGCCTTCATGTTTCACAGCGTCTGTTAAGGTAAGCGAACCATTTTTTTGAATTTTGTAGACTCGAATTTCCCCTAAGTGATAATTTGCACCATAAACAAAACCACGTTCATTATCAACAGCTACATAGCAAAGAGGTGCGCCAACACTAGTAACATAGTTGAGAAGCTCTGTTTTTCCTCTTTTATAACTGAGCGCAGCAATACCGCCACCATTTTCATCTGCAGCACAAGTGTAAAGGTGTTGTTTTGCTTTGTCCAAAGCAAAATATGTTGCATTTTGAACATGGGCAACTTCTGTTAGATTAGAAAGTTCTTCCTTTGTAATATCTAAGTCAAAACTATAAATCCCCTTTGATTCACGCTTAGTGTAACCGCCAACTAAAATTTTTTCACGCATATCTTGGCTCCTTTAACATTTAATATTCGTATAATTATTTTATCATAAATGAGCGTTTTCAGGAAACTAAATCTCTCGCAATTTGCGAAGGCAGGAAAGGCGACAAAATGATACAACAAGCTCTTGCAATAAGGAAGTGTTTAGTGTATAATAGTACTGTTGTCTATGGGCAATAATTTCACATTTTGACTTGACAGTGTCGTAGTGCACGTGTGTAGCGGCATTGGCTGACAGTTAAAAGAGGAAAAACTATTTTAAAAGGAGACATTAATATGTCAGTTATTTCAATGAAACAACTTCTTGAAGCTGGTGTTCACTTCGGTCACCAAACTCGTCGTTGGAACCCAAAAATGAAACCATACATCTTCACAGAACGTAATGGTATCCACGTTATCGACCTTCAAAAAACAGTTAAACTTGTTGACGATGCTTACAACTATGTACGTAACGCTTCATCTGAAGGTGCTGTAGTACTTTTTGTTGGTACTAAAAAACAAGCTTCAGAAGCTGTTAAAGAAGAAGCACTTCGTGCGGGTCAATACTATGTAAACCACCGTTGGCTTGGTGGTATGCTCACTAACTGGAACACTATCCAAAAACGTGTAGCACGCCTTAAATCAATCAACAAAATGGAAAAAGACGGAACTTTCGAAGTTTTACCTAAGAAAGAAGTTGTTCTTTTGAACAAAGAACGCGAACGTCTTGAAAAATTCATCGGTGGTATCGCTGACATGCCTCGCATCCCAGATGTGATGTACGTTGTTGACCCACACAATGAACAAATCGCTATCCAAGAAGCTCAAAAATTGGGAATCCCAGTTGTAGCAATGGTTGATACAAACGCTGACCCAGATCCAATCGACGTTATTATCCCAGCAAACGATGATGCTATCCGTGCAGTTAAATTGATCACTGCTAAAATGGCTGACGCTATCATCGAAGGTCGTCAAGGCGAAGATTCAGTAGAAGCTGAACTTGCAGTTAAAGATACTGCAGCTTCAGAAGAATCACTTGAAGAACTTGCTGAAATCGTTGAAGGCAAATAATTTGTAATGAATAATACAGGCGAGGCCCTACGCCTCCCTGTTTTTTTATAAAATATAATAATAGGAGAACTATACAATGGCAGTAACAGCAGCTCAAGTAAAAGAATTGCGTGAAAAAACTGGTGCAGGTATCATGGATGCTAAACGTGCACTTGTTGAAACTGATGGAAACATGGAAGCAGCCGCTGAGCTCCTTCGTGAAAAAGGTATTGCGAAAGCTGAGAAAAAAGCTGACCGTATCGCCGCTGAAGGTTTGACAGGTATCGCTGTAAACGGTAATACTGCAGCGCTTATTGAATTGAACTCAGAAACAGACTTTGTTGCTAAAAACGAACAATTCGTTGCTATCGTTAAAGAAACAGCTGAACTTATTGCAGAGAAAAAACCTGCAACTAATGAAGAAGCTTTGGCTTTGACAACTGCAGAAGGTATCAGCCTTGAAGATTCTTACACACAAGCTACAGCAACAATTGGTGAAAAAATTTCATTCCGTCGTTTCCAACTTATCGAAAAAACAGATGCGCAAACATTTGGTGTTTACCAACACAACCAAGGTCGTATCGGTGTAGTTACAGTTGTTGAAGGTGGAGATGCAGAGCTTGCTAAAGCAGTTGCAATGCATATCGCTGCGATGAACCCAACTGTCCTTTCTTACAAAGAATTGGATGCTGAGTTTGTTCATGATGAGTTGGCTAAATTGAACCACACAATCGATGAAGATAACGAAAGCCGTAAATTGGTTAACAAACCAATGCTTCCACATCTTGCCTACGGTTCTCGTAGCCAATTGACTGAAGAAGTTCTTGCAAATGCTGAAGCAGAAATGAAAGAAGAACTTTTGGCTGAAGGTAAACCTGAAGCAATCTTGGGCAAAATTATCCCAGGTAAAGTTGCAAAATTCATCATTGATAACACTAAAGTCGACCAAGCTTACACACTTCTTGGACAACTTTATGTTATGGATGACAGCAAAACAGTAGAAGCTTTCCTTGAATCTAAAGGAGCTAAAGTTGTAGCGTTCACACGTTACGAAGTTGGTGAAGGTATCGAGAAAGCAGAAAACAACTTCGCGGCAGAAGTCGCTGAAGCAGCAGGTCTTGCTTAATTAAGAAAAAACAGTTCTAATGGACTGTTTTTTTTATGATTGTTTGTTTGAAGGTCTTCTTTTTCATGGTTTTAAACGTAGAGTACGTGTAATCTAAAAAATGTAGAAAAGTGATGTAAAATCAAATATAATGTGCTATAATAAAGAGTGAAACTTTGTATTTAAAATTAAGTTTAAATAAAAAGATAAAATTACCTAAAGTTTTGGAGAGAAGATGTCAAGTACAATAATTATTCTTTTGGGCGTTCTCATAGTGATTGTCGTTGGATTCTATGTATTTTCAATGGTAATGCGTAAGAAAACAGAAAATCGTATTCTTGAGTTAGAAGAGCGCAAGGAGCTGCTTTTTGATTTACCTGTGCAAGAAGAATTAGATGCCGTCAAGAAGATGCATCTGGTTGGGCAGTCACAGACCATTTTCCGTGAATGGAACCAAAAATGGATTGATTTGTCATCAGATTCATTTGCTGATTTAGAAAACCATATTTTTGAAGCTGAGCAATTGAATGACTCCTTCCATTTTTTCCGTGCACGTGAATCTGCTGATGATAGCGAAGCACAAATCGAAGTGATGGAATCTGAAGTCGAAGCGATTCGTGCAGGTGTTGCAGAACTGGTCGAACAAGAAAAACGTAATTCGACAAAAATTCAAGAATCTCTTGACCTTTATGAAACACTCCGCGATGAAATCACTGACAATCAAGAAAAATATGGTACAGTTATTGACGAAATTAACCGTCACTTAGCAAACATAGAAACTGAATTTTCACAGTTTGTTACACTTAACTCAACAGGGGATCCGATTGAGGCAGCAGAAGTGTTGGAAACTGCGGAAGAACATACAATTGCTTTGCGTGCAATCACGGAGCAAATTCCAGGCTTGCTTGCTGTTGTCGACAAAGAATTGCCAAAACAAATCGAAGAGTTAGAAGAGACAGTTCAGAAGTTCGAGGAGGAAGATTACGTACTTCCTGCAAGTGTTAATCTTGAGAATGAAATGAAAGCCATCCAAGATGATTTAGAAGAAGCTAAAGCTCTTCTTGATAGCTTTGAACTTGAAGCAACGGAAGCCCGTATTTCTTCAATTAACGATCGTATTAATGGTATTTATGACATTTTTGAGCGTGAATATAAAGCACGCCGTAGTGTAGAGAAACGTGTGAATATTCTCCGAAGCTATATTGAACATACACGTGCAAATAACAAAAACCTCTTGTTAGAAATCGACCATACGATGCAGGCATATTTGCTTTCTGACAATGAAAAAGCAGCTGTGCGTAGCTACTCTGAACACCTTGATATCCTCGAAGGGGAAGTTGACAGTGTGCTTGAAGCAGTTAAAGAAAAACAAAAACCTTACTCTGCCTTAGGTGGAAATGTAAATTCAATCATTGAAGCTTTGGAAGATATTGAAAAGAATCAAATTAGCATTAGTGAAGGACTTGCTAACTTACGTGAGCAAGAAAAAGTTGCACAAGAAGCTGCTGATCGCTTTGACTCAGAGCTACGTATTATCAAGCGATATGTGGAAAAACGTAACCTTCCCGGTTTGCCGAAAGATTATTTGGATCTCTTCTTTGCGACAAGTGAGCGTTTAGAAGCCCTCTTTAAAGAATTAGGTAAAGTACGTATTAATATGGATGTAGTGAACCATCAGCTTGACACATCTACTCAAGATATGGAAGCTTTGAAAGATGCAACGGATGATTTAGTAGATCATGCTGTTCTTGCAGAACAATTGATGCAGTATGCTAATCGTTATAAAGCAAGTGATGAACGTATTGCTGGAGCTATCGCTCGAAGTTTACAACTCTTTGATCGTGCGCGTAACTATGATGGAGCTTTTAACGAAATTTCAAATGCTCTAGAAATGGTTGAGCCAGGAGCAGCAGAACGTATTGCTAATGTATACAATAGTCACAAAGAAAAACCAGATTATCGTTAATAAGAAAACGTAAGGAAACTTACGTTTTTTTATTTTATATCATTTTAAAAAATGACCTTTACTCACAAGCGCAAGTCGCGAACAAAAGGACAAATGGTTATTGTATGAAATATGTTATAATAGGCCTATGAATGAAACTGAAAATATTATGGAAGAATTGCATTGCATTGGCTGCGGTGCATTGATTCAAACAGAAGATAAAAATGCCTTGGGTTTCCTGCCTGCAGGAGCACTTGCGAAAAGAGGAGAAGATGACGCGTTGTACTGTCAACGTTGTTTCCGCCTCCGTCACTATAATGAAATTGCTGATGTCAGTTTGACAGACGATGATTTTTTACGCCTTTTAAGCGAAATCGGTGAACATGATGCGTTAATCGTGAATGTTGTTGACATCTTTGATTTTAATGGCTCTCTAATCCCAAGCTTGCATCGTTTTACAGGCAATAATGATCTTCTCTTAGTTGCCAATAAGAAAGACATTCTGCCTCACTCATTAAAAGTTGGTAAAATGAGTGCTTGGCTTAAGGAGCAAGCAAAGAGAGCAGGTCTCCGTCCCCTTGATGTTCTTGTAACTTCAGCTAAAAATCAGGATGATGTCCGAGAACTCATGGAAAAAATTGAGAAAATGCGTAAAGGACGTGATGTTTATGTGGTAGGTGTAACGAATGTGGGTAAATCTACATTGATTAATGCCATTATTAAACTTGTCACAGGTGATGATAATGTGATTACGACCAGCCGCTTTCCCGGTACGACTTTAGATAAGATTGAGATTCCTCTTGATGATGATAGCTTGCTTATTGATACACCGGGGATTATTCATCGGGGACAAATGGCCCACTATCTCGAAGCAAAAGATCTGAAGCTCGTTTCTCCTAAAAAAGAAATTAAGCCTAAAACTTACCAACTTAATGCAGGACAAACCCTATTTTTAGGAGGACTTGCACGGTTTGATTATATACAAGGTGAAAAACAAGGTCTTACTGTTTTTTGTGACAATGAGTTAGACATTCATCGTACAAAATTAGAAGGGGCAACTGAATTTTATGACAAACATGCGGGTGGGTTACTCCAACCGCCACGAGAAAAAAATCTTTCGGACTTTCCCAAACTCATCCGTAAAGAATTTTCTGTCAAGGAAAAATCAGATATTGTCTTCTCTGGTCTCGGATGGATTCGGGTTGCGGAACGTGGCGTTGTTGCGGCATGGGTACCAGAAGGTGTGGATGTAGTTCTGCGTAAGGCATTGGTATAAATATGATAAATCTAGAAGAAAAACAAGAACGTGTTTTACTGGCTGGTGTAGAGACCTTTGAAAATAGTGAAAATTTTGAAAGCTCGATGCTTGAACTTGCGGAACTCACCAAAACAGCAGGCGGGATTGTGGTTGATGCTTTTACACAAAAGCGGGACAGATATGATACTAAATTTCTGATTGGAACCGGCAAGCTTGAACAAATGAAGTGGGCAATTGAAGTTGGAGAAATAGATACGGTTATATTCAATGACCGACTGACACCTCGCCAAAACATCAATCTGGAAGAAGCTTTAGGGGTAAAAGTTATTGATCGGATGCAATTGATTTTGGATATTTTTGCATTACGGGCCCGTTCTCATGAAGGGATGCTTCAAGTTGAGCAGGCTCAACTTAGCTATTTGTTGCCACGTTTGGTCGGGCAAGGTATCATGCTCAGTCGTCAGGGAGGCGGTATTGGCTCCAAAGGTCCTGGTGAAAGTAAACTTGAAACAGACCGTCGTTATATTCGGACACGTATTGAAAATATTGACAAACAGCTCAAAAAAGTTGAAAAAACCCGAGAAACGATTCGGAAAAAGCGTAAAGAAAGTTCGATCTTTAAGATTGGCTTGATTGGTTATACGAATGCCGGAAAGTCAAGCATAATGAACGCTCTGACTGAAAAAACGCAATATGAAAAAGATGAACTTTTTGCCACTCTAGATGCAACAACAAAGTTGGTGAAAATAAAAGAGGATTTTACAGTCAGTCTTACGGATACGGTTGGTTTTATTCAAGATCTGCCTACGGAGCTGATTAAAGCATTCAAGTCGACTTTGGAAGAGTCGACTCATGTGGATTTACTCATCCATGTTATTGACGCAAGTAATCCCCATCATGAAGTCCATGAAAAAACAGTCCAAAAATTGATGGAAGAAATGGATATTCCAGGTATTCCTGTGTTAAATGTCTATAATAAGATGGATATTGCTCAGGATTTTGTACCTACTTTGGCCCCAGCAGTACAACTTTCGATTAAGTCAGACGAAGGCGTTCAGTGGTTACGTACCGCAATTTTAGAAAAATTGCATGAGCTCTTTGTCGCTTTTGAGTTGGATCTTCCTTATGCAATGGCTTATAAACTTCCTGAACTAAAAAAAATAGCCATGGTCAACGATGTTATTGAAGGTGAGACAGCTTATAAAGTTAAAGGGCTCATTGCCCCTAACATGACCTGGAAGCTGGATAATTATTAGAAAAGAGAAATAAAATGGAATTAACTGGAAAACAAAAGCGTTACTTGCGAAGTCTCGCAGTGAATATTCGCCCCATAGTTCAAATCGGAAAATCTGGAGTGTCTAACGAAATACTTACAAGTATCCGCCACGCTGCAGATGCACGTGAATTGATTAAAGTAAACATCTTGCAAAACTCGGATGAAACTGCCAAAGATGTTGCAGCAATGATTGACGAAATGGGGCTTAACGTTGTCCAAATTATCGGGCGTAATGTAGTAGTCTTTAAGGTCAGTGATCGTAAAGAAAATCGTAAAATTTCAGAAGATGTAAAAAAGGTATAAGTTATGTCGCTTGAACTTCTAACACCTTTTACTAAGGTGGATCTACAAGAGGAAAATGCTCGTGTTCGCCGTGCCATCGGCCTTTTTTGGGGAAGTTTCAATCCTGTACACATCGCACATTTAACAATTGCTGATCAAGTGCGTCAGCAGCTGAATTTAGAACAAGTTGTTTTTCTCCCGGAACATAATACCGATGGGCATGTTACACGCATGTTAGAACTGGCACTCGAAGGAAAAGAAGGGCTTGTCTTGAACAAATGCCGCTGCCAAGCAGATGAAGGCATATATGAAACAGTAAAGGCTCTCAAGGAAGAACATCCTGATACAGATTTTTACTTTATCATTGGAGGAGATTTAATCAATAGTTTACCGAGCTGGAAAAATATTGAGCAACTTTTAGAATTAGTACAGCTTGTTGGTGTACGTCGCCCACGTTTCCGTGCGGGGACAAGTTATCCTATTTTGTGGGTTGATGTACCGGGAATGGATATCTCTGGCAATATGATACGTGAACAATTTAGTCGAGGGCTTGTTCCAAATTTCTTGTTGGCGCCAAAAGTACTTGCATATATCAAGAAAGAGGGGCTGTATGTTTGAATTTTATCCAGAAGTAAACTTGTCAAGAGAAGAACTACTCATGAAGATAAAAGCTCAAATGTCTGAAAAACGTTTCCAACATATTCTAGGAGTAGAGAAAGCAGCAATTGCACTTGCTGAAAAATACCATGTAAATGTGCATAAAGCCAGTCTTGCTGCTCTCTTACATGACTATGCAAAAGAAACAGCAGACCATATCTTCTTAGCGTTGATTGAAAAGTATAACTTGGATCCTGATTTAAAAAATTGGGGCAATAACATCTGGCATGGTACAGTGGGTATTTATAAAATGCAAGAAGATTTAGGGTTGAAAGATCCCGAAATTCTCCATGCAATTGAGGTTCACACTGTAGGGAGTGCAGCGATGTCTGACTTAGCAAAAGTGCTTTATGTGGCGGATTATATTGAAGAAGGGCGCGATTTCCCGGGTGTGGTTGAAGCGCGAGCTATCGCGGATTGCTCTCTTAATATGGCGGTGGCCTTTGAAACAATGCGACTTATTGATTATCTGGCTGAGCTCCGTGTAAAAATTTATCCCCAAAGTATCGAAACATATAATGCATTTATCAAATATCTTAAAAAATAATAATAAAATAGAAAATAGGAATAAAATGAATTCAAAACAATTACTCGAAACAGTTGTAAAAGCAGCCGATGATAAAAAAGCTTTGGATATTGTAGCTCTTGATGTCGCTGCCGTATCAGGCGTTGCAGATTATTTCGTTGTCCTTGAAGCGATGAATACACGTCAGATTGATGCGATTGTTGATAATGTTGCTGAAGAAGCAGACAAACTTGGTGTTCAAGCAGCAGGTCATATTGAAGGCGATGCACGTACAGGATGGGTTTTAGTTGACTTAGGCGACGTAATTGTCAATGTTTTTGACCATGATTCACGCTTGCGTTTTAACTTGGAAAAACTTTGGTCAGATGCACCACTTGTTGATATTAATGAATGGATTTCTGAATAAATGACAGCTTCTTATGAGGAATTTGCGCGGGTCTATGATTCCGTAATGGATGAAGAACTTTATGACTTATGGTTTGATTTTAGTCAAAGACATTTTCCGGCAAAAACACAAAATATCATGGAACTGGCATGCGGTACAGGTATTCTCTCGATAAGATTTAGTCAAGCAGGTTACGAAGTAACCGGTGTTGATTTGTCCGAGGAAATGCTGACTATTGCGGATCAACGGGCACGTCAGATGGGGGAAAAGATTACTTTTGCTGCCGGAGATATGCGTAAATTATCCGGAGCAACCACATTTGATGTTGTGACTTGCTATTCGGATTCGCTTTGTTACATGTCGAATGCTTCTGAAGTTCAACGCGTTTTTGATGGGGTTTATAATTCTTTAAATGCGGATGGGGTTTTTATCTTTGATGTTCATTCGACATATCAAGTGGATTCTGTCTTTCCGGGTTACGCGTATCACGAAAATGATGAAGACTTTGCTTTTCTTTGGGATTCTTTTGAGGGGGATGATCCCCATTCCGTCGTCCATGAATTGACTTTCTTTGTTAAAGATTCTGATGGGAAATTTGTGCGTAAAGATGAAGTACACCAAGAGAGAACGTACCCAATAAAGGAATATTTGACAGGACTTCAGAAATTTTCTAAAGTAGAAGTATATGCTGATTTTGAAGATGAAAAACCTGAAGAAGAAAGCTTACGTTGGTTCTTTGTATGCAAAAAATAATAGGAATTGTTGCTGAGTTCAACCCTTTTCACAATGGGCATAAATATTTATTAGATCAGGCAGGCGAGGGTATAAAAATCGTTGCCATGTCTGGAAATTTTATGCAAAGGGGTGAACCAGCTCTTTTTGATAAATGGACAAGAGCGGAAATGGCTCTAAAAAACGGTGCAGATATCGTGGTTGAGCTTCCTGTCATGGGAGCTGTCCAAGCTGCAGATTTTTTTGCGCAAGCAGCAGTGGATATTCTTGATAAAATGGGGATTGATGAACTTGTTTTTGGTTCGGAGTCTGCCCTGGATTACCAAAAAATCGTGAATCTTTATAAAGAGAAGTCAACAGAAATGGAGCGTTTCATTAAAGATTTGCCTGATTCGTTGAGTTATCCCGAAAAAACTCAGATGATGTGGCAGAAGTTCTCAGGTTTACATTTTGATGGGAATACCCCTAACCATGTCCTTGCTCTCGCTTATGCCAAAGCCAGTGCGGACAAAGATATAAGACTCCAAGCCATTCGCCGCAGTAACGATTTTCATTCGCGAAGCTTATCTGGGGAAATTGCTTCAGCAACAGCCATCAGAGCAAATATTGACCAACCAGATATTTTTAATTTTTTTCCTGAAAATTTAAAGCAACTCTATCAGCACCCCAGAGTTTCTTGGGATAATTATTTCACTTTGCTTAAGTATAAGATAATTTCTCAAGATTTGAGCCTTATTTTTCAAATGAACACAGAGTTGGAAAGTCGGATAAAAACGACCATCAAGAAAGTAAGTACAGTTGACGAATTGGTAGAGGCGGTGCATACGAAGCGCTATACTAGAGCCCGTGTGAGAAGGCTGTTGACCTATGTTTTATTGGATATCCCACGTGATTTTCAGCTGCCTCAAAACGTTCATGTTTTAGGATTTACCAAGCAAGGACAACATCATTTGGCTAGAGTGAAGGATAAACTTGTGACCCGTATTGGAAAAGAATCATGGGATTTGCTTACGCAAAAATCAGATGATGTTTATCAATTAGGAAATCGTAATTTTAAAGAACAGAACCACGGGCGCAAACCCTTGATTTTGTGATATAATATTTAAGAATAAATTGAAAATAGGAGGTGTCCCATGGGACGCAAATGGGCCAATATCGCCGCAAAAAAATCAGCTAAAGACGGAGCAACATCAAAAGTTTATGCCAAATTTGGTGTTGAAATATATGTAGCCGCAAAGCAAGGGGAGCCAGATCCAGAGTCAAATACAGCGCTCAAGTTTGTTATTGAACGTGCGAAGCAAGCACAAGTTCCAAAGCATGTTATTGATAAAGCGATTGACAAAGCTAAAGGTGGAGCAGAAGAAGCTTTCGTTTCCGGACGCTATGAAGGGTTCGGACCGAATGGCTCAATGATTATCTGTGAAACGTTAACTTCCAATGTAAACCGTACAATTTCTAATATCCGTACCATTTTCCATAAAAATGGTGGGAATATTGGTGCGGAAGGTTCTGTAGGCTACATGTTCGATAATACAGGTGTGATCGTCTTTGCAGGTGATGATGCTGACGAGATTTTTGAATATTTGATTGAACAAGAAATAGACGTCCGTGATGTTTCTGCGGAAGAAGGTCAAATTATTGTTTATACAGAGCCTACAGATTTACATAAAGCAATTGCTGCGCTCAAAGAAAAAGGCATCACTGAATTTACAACAACTGAACTCGAGATGATTGCACAGAGCGAAGTTGAACTATCTGGTGAAGATTTAGAAACCTTTGAAGGCTTGGTGGATGCTTTGGAAGATGACGACGATGTTCAAAAAGTTTATCATAATGTAGATATGTAAATAAAAAAGATGGTCATTTGGCCATTTTTTTATTTACATACCGATATTCTCATCTTAATTAACTGGAAATTTTAAAAAAATAAAAGCTCCCAAAGCCCAGTAAACGGGGCTTAAACCGAACGAAGATAATTTTTTTTGAAAAAATCACAGTTTATTCTTGACAGGGAGGAAGTAGTTTGATAGAATATAATAGTTGTCGCGAGAGAGCGTATCTCACGTGAGAGCGATA